>ERZ791893.726-NODE-726-length-21327-cov-4.226918_pt1 | contig 21327 bp, 19 predicted proteins | sample MGYA00510154_ERZ791893 | MGnify/ENA primary metagenome ERZ791893 (study PRJEB30046, sample SAMN00792068) | human gut metagenome | study: EMG produced TPA metagenomics assembly of the A metagenome-wide association study of gut microbiota in type 2...
CATTTAAACATATACGATTTTTTTACCAGATTGCTCATGTCACTATACAATTGAGTCTGTGTCTTGGGTAAATGCCCCATAAAAGCCTCCATCCTTTACAATGAAATGTGAAGGAAAGGAGGCTTTTATGATAGAGCAGATTATCAAAAATGTACTTAACGCGATGACGCCGCACTTGGATCCAGAACAAATAGAGCATTTGGGAAATATTTTATATGTGAACTTCCACGGTAAAACTATCCAGGAAGAATGTACCCAACTGGTGAATACTGAAGAAGACGGGGATGAGGCGCGGATCAGAATGTTTGTGGCCAGCAAGATTGCTATGAACAGGAAGAGAAAAACCTTGGAACACTACGTGAAGGAAGTCCGGAATGTGATGACCTTTTTGGGTAAAAGCATTGCGGACATAACAAGCATGGATCTCCGGATGTATTACGGGTATATGCGCGAAGTTAAAGGAATGAAAGCAATCACTGTGCAGACAAGATTGCACTATTTATCCAGTTTCTGGGACTTTTTGGTAACAGAAGAACTTGTCCGGGGAAATCCTGTAAAGAAAGTCGGTACATTAAAGTTGGAAAAGGAGATAAAGAAGCCGTTTTCGGCAGAGGAGATGGAGCGGTTGCGCGATGCTTGCTCAGGAGTGAGAGACAGGGCGATGATTGAATTTTTATATTCGACCGGCGTCAGAGTTTCAGAAATGGCAGCGTTGGATGTAAAAGACATAGAGATGGGACGGCAGGAACTAATTGTGTATGGTAAGGGAAGTAAGGAGAGAAAGACTTACCTGACGGATAGCGCGAAATTTTATTTAAAACGGTATCTGAAGGACCGGAATGCTCAGGATAATGAGCCGCTATTTGGTGCAGAACATCATCCTGATCGGCGTCTGACAGTGGCCGGGATCCAGTACATGCTTCGTCAGTTGGGTGCCCGGGCCGGAGTAGAAAAGACACATCCGCACCGATTCCGACGGACGATTGCCACGGATTTGCTTGCGCGTGGAATGCCAATTGAGCAGGTAAAAGAGTTCCTTGGACATGAGAAGCTTGACACGACCTTGATTTACTGTACGGTCAAGGAAGAGCAGGTAAAAGCCAGTCATAGAAAGTACGCGTAAAGTCATAGAATAGCCATAGAAAAAGGCGGGCGGCAACGGTCGCTTATTTGTCATGCATGTATGTGAAAAGCTGGGATCCGGAGGGCGTTAGGCTTGTGCTTAATTGTATAGTGAGTCGAAAAAAGTATTTATCACACGAGATCACCCATACAATGATATTTTATTTGTCAATGAGAATGTATATGGGTTTATGTCATGCAGTCCTAACACGAAAAATCTACCAATTGCTACATATGGAATGGCCTTAACATGTAAAGATCCAGCAGAAAATTGGATTTTTGTATTCTTTCTTCCGACTTCGTTAGAATCTTTATACGTGAATTTTTATAATAGGTATGATGGCGCTAATAGCTGGACTGGATGGCACAATATTTCTTTTACAAAGACTAAATCGTAAACTCATGGAACTGGTCAAACATTGAAGAAACTCCTCCGGAAGTCCTCTGAATGGAGCTGCAGTGTATTGTATTGGGTAATTTTAGGATCTATCCATTTGCCAAAGTAAACATAATAAAGATTCTCAATTCAATATCGCTTAAGTCGGTTGATCCCATATTTTTTATAGAATATAGTGCTTTATTTCCAATGATCTTGCAAGCTGTAACGGAACAATTTGTATATCCATTTCCACAAAGGTAGAAACCGGTTATAGCTGCTGTAGTCCATTTACTATTTTCAAAATAGGATTCCGGAATGGCATATGTTTCCCCAAATACTTCACCACCGTTCGCTTTTAATGAACCTATCGGAATTGCGACTTCTTCCCATTTAAACATATACGATTTTTTTACCAGATTGCTCATGTCACTATACAATTGAGGGAAAATACGAAAATAATATAAATTTGAAAATTCGGCTCCCGAAAGGGGGCTTTTTATATACAAAAAAATAAATCATGGAGGTAAAGAATCATGGAAAAAATCAGAATCAAAGGATCAAGTAATCTGTATGAGATCCAGAGCATCCAGACAATTGAACCGCATGTACTGCAGATCGTCTTCGACGGTACACCGCCGACAAAGTGGAACGGTGATATTGTGCTCTACACAGCCGGAGACATCGAATGTGCGGTGCTAACTGGCTGGAATACGGTGTATCGCGACGAGGGACAGACAGTCTATCTGTCAGATGATGACAGCGTGTACCAGACACCGGATCCGGATACTGGTGGCGAGATCCTTCCACCGGAACCGTATGTTCCGACTCTGGAAGAGTTGCAGGCAGCGAAAAAACGAGAGATCAGTCAGGCATGTGAGACTGCCATCTATTCCGGAGTCGATGTGACTCTTACGGATGGATCTACAGAGCATTTTGCACTGACAGAACACGATCAGCTTAATCTTTTTGGTAAGCAGGTACAGCTTGCAGCAGGCACCACTGAGCTTGAGTACCACGCGGACGGTCAGCCGTGCCGGTATTACAGTGCGGCCGACATGCAGACGATCATCGCCGCGGCCATGCAGCACGTCAGCTATCATACTACTTACTGCAATGCCGTAAATATGTGGATCGCAGGATGTGAGAGCACAGAAGAGGTCCAGGCAATTTATTACGGCGCAGATGTTCCAGAAGAGTACCAGTCAGACGTTCTCAAGGCATATATTGCATCGATGAAAGAGAGTGCAGGTGATGAGAATGCACAGGCTGCTGAATAAATATCTGTTCTTGCTTGATGTTGGCGGTCTATTGTACATACTGATCGAACTGGCATGGCGCGGATGGAGCCACTGGACGATGTTCATCCTGGGAGGAATCTGCTTCATCTATCTGGGATTGATCAACGAAGTCCTTCCGTGGTCTATGCCGCTCTGGCAGCAGATCCTGATCGGCGCGGCCGGGATTACAGTGCTCGAGTTTTGTACCGGCTGCATCGTCAATCTCTGGCTCGGCTGGGATGTCTGGGACTACAGCGGAATGCCTGGCAACATCCTCGGACAGATCTGCCCACAGTACATGCTGTTATGGCTGCCAGTGTCCCTGGCCGGAATCGTCTTGGATGACTGGATCCGGTATCGAAAGTTCGGGGAGGAACGGCCACACTACAGACTGATCTGATGGACAAACATACAATATAGTAAGGAAATCAAAAGGAGAAATGAAAATGAGCAAAGGTACATGTACAACAATCCAGCTGCTTGCAACTGGAGTAATCGCTTTTTTGTCTGAAAAGTTGGGAATCACATTTTATTTGCTGGGGCTGCTTGTCTTTTTAATGGTCGTTGACTATATCAGTGGGATGATTGCGAGTATGGTGGAAGCGATTGATCATCCGGGAGACACATCATATGGTTGGTCCAGTAAAAAAGGAGCAAAGGGAATCGCAAAGAAGATCGCATATTTATTTGTGATCACTGTGGCAATTGTAATTGATTACATCTTAGCAAAGACATCTGGAAATCTCGGATATCATTTGCCATCTGCGATGCTGTCCCTTCTTACAACGGTGTGGTACTTATTGAATGAAGCCTTATCAATTACAGAAAACGCCGGTCGCATGGGTGCACCGGTACCTGACTGGCTGATGAAGTACATTGCGGTTCTGAAAGATAAAATTGATAGCAGCAATGAGGCAAATTTGAAAGATTAGGAGGAGGTGATCCATCTATCTCCCGTCACGGTCCGGGACATGACCGTTGCGACGTCGCAACAGCTCGGAGGGGATACCCTTCCGGGCTTTCTTCTGATAGGAGAGAAAATTATGAGAGATATTACATTATGTCATCCGCGGCTTCAGACGCTGGCCGCGGAGCTTATCAAGGAATGTGAGAAGCAGGGACTGCAGATTAAGATCGGTGAGACGCTGCGTACCACGGCAGAGCAGGATGCCCTGTATGCTCAGGGACGTACAAAGCCCGGAACGATTGTCACCAATGCGAAAGGCAGCAGTTATAGCAGCTATCATCAGTGGGGTACAGCTTTTGATTTTTACCGGGCAGATGGGCATGGTGCGTATTATGATAAAGATGGATTTTTCACGAAGGTCGGGAAGATCGGAGTGACACTTGGTCTCGAATGGGGCGGAAATTGGAAATCCATCACAGATAAACCACACCTCCAGTTGCCAGACTGGGGATCATCAACGAGCGGGATAAAAAAGAAATTTAAGACGCCGGAGCAGTTCATGAAGACATGGCCATCGGCGGAAGAAAAGCAGATCGTAGAAGGCTGGCAGCATGATGCGCACGGCTGGTGGTGGCAGAACGAGGACGGTTCCTGGGTAGCGAATGACTGGCGTCTGATCAACCACCACCATTACCTCTTCGGGACGAACGGGTACATCCGGACCGGCTGGCACCGGTGGAATCCTGATACAAAGCAGGTGGATCCGGCTGACGGCTCGGGAGACTGGTACTATCTTCAGGAAGATGGAGATCTTCAGGGGGCGTGCTGGCACAGCAGATCAAGTGGAGCGATGGAAGTGTGGTACGTGGAAAAATAGGGAGAAGGCGGCGCCTGTGTTCAGGATGCCGCCTTAGACTTATTGAAGTTTGAAACTAACACCTTTTATCTCACGGTAGGATGAGCAGAGTAGTCCGTTGTCCCGACACCAGGTCACAACTTCAAGATAGTCATATCCATTCTCTTCAATGGTCGATTCAAAGCCTATTACGAGTTCTTCATCTCTTTTGCTGTAGCAGGCAATCGCAATCGGAATAGTTGTCGTTATGATCCGGATGGACCTTAAATTTTCTTCTGGAAATACAAGCATTATTTTTTCTCCTCAAGTTAGTGTCTACCTATATAAACGCAAAAAATTCTATTTTGTGACAAAATTTAAAAAAGTGCAGATATCACACGACGACAATGAATCCTTCCCTATTAGTAAGAAAAGAGTAGAGACGATTCTTCTTCAGTTTTAGTTCATGTGTTGCATTTCGTGTTGCATAGTTGCGAAAAAGATGGTTTTATGGAGAAAAAATAGCAAGAATTTGGTGGATAATATTCTTATGAAAACCGCATAAAATAAGGATTTCCAACAAAACATAGTATTCATAAGAAAATCTCCATTTATACTTCAAACCGGTTCAAGTCCGGTCACCGGCATGAAAAGAGCTTGTTTTGCAAGCTCTTTTTTTGTTTAACGAAAAACCCGAATTATGGGAGCGTGATGGAGATGAACAGGAGAGATCTCGAAATAATATGGATAGGAGAACAGATATGACATTTCGATATGCGTTGAAACGATCAATTCCGGTAATGGCGGGATATATCGTTCTGGGAATCGGATTTGGAATGCTGCTGGGAGCGAAGGGCTACGGCATCACCTGGGCGCTCGCGATGAGTGTGTTCATTTATGCGGGGTCAATGCAGTATGTGGCAATTGATCTGATAACAGGTGGCGCATCGCTGATCTCAGCGGCACTTATGACACTGATGGTCAACGCAAGACATTTATTTTATGGAATCTCCATGGTGGAGCGATATAAGGACACAAAACCATATAAGCCGTATTTGATCTTTGCGCTTACGGATGAGACGTATTCGCTGGTGTGCAGTGGAGATGTACCGGAGGGGGTCGAGGAGAAGAAATATTTCTTCCTTGTCTCGCTGTTGAACCAGATTTACTGGGTAATTGGAAGCGTGATGGGATCGGTGCTCGGGAGTGTATTGAATATCAATACGGAAGGGATCGATTTCTCGATGACAGCTCTGTTTCTGGTGGTATTTACGGAACAGTGGATGAGCACGAAGGATCACAGAAGCGCCGTTGCAGGTGTTGCTGCATCCGTGATCTGTCTGTTGATCTTTGGGGCATCAGCCTTTCTGATCCCGTCGATGATCTCTATCACGGTGATTTTGACGCTGATGCGTGGGAGTAAGAAAACTGAGAGCAGCCAGATGACGGCATAATTCATGACATTTTCTGAAGGACAGGAAATAGTATGAAAACAGTGCCCAGGTTGCTGCACACGGGTAGGAAATTTCCGAACTGAAAATTCCGTACAATACAGCGGTAGCGGTGGATTTTGCTTGATTTAGGAGGAATAGAGAGGATGGATTTGAGGGCGGTCACACTGATCGCGGTATGCGTTGCAGTAACGATTGTTTTAAGATTTCTTCCGTTTGTGATATTCGGCAGGAAGAAGGAGATCCCCGGATACATTACATATTTATCGGGATTTCTTCCGTATGCGATCATGGGGATGCTGGTGGTGTACTGCCTGAAAAATGTGAGCTTTTTTGCGGGATCTCATGGAATTCCGGAGATTGCAGCTTCCGCAGTGGTTGTCGGGCTGCACGTATGGAAGAGGAATACACTGCTCAGTATTGCGGCAGGAACTGTACTTTATATGTTTTTGATTCAGGCCGTATTTTAGGATAAGAGGAGAAAGCTCTGGAATTGTGATCATGGGTCATGATCAGTCTGCGGTGGTGCTGGAACTGCAATTTAGTATTCTGAATTGAGGGATAATTTCAGACAGAAGGAACAAGATAACGGTATATTACTTGAGATATTAAAAAAATTATGATATGATAGTCTCATCTTACGGGAAGTCTGGCGGATGGCACTGAATGCGGAATTTCGATGAAAATCCTGAAGGATCGAAATGGAGAATGGCAAAAGTGTAGGATCTTTATGACTGGAATGGAGGTCTGGATGAGACGAAGTGACAGAGAATTGAAGGACATGGCTGATATTGTGGCGATCGCGAAACGGGAGACTGTGTGCACCGTTGCGTTCCACGATGAGTCATGTCCTTATTTAATTCCATTGAATTATGGTGCAGAAGTGGAAGAAGGAAAGCTGGTTCTGTATTTTCACGGAGCGAAGGAAGGGACGAAGATCGATAAGATCAGAGAGAATCCTCAGGTTTCATATTGTATTTACGGGAAAAATAGCCTGGAGATCGATTATGACGCAGCCTGCAAGTCGACGACAAGCTTTGAGAGTATCTGCGGAAACGGAACTGCATATTTCGTGGAAGATCTCACATCGAAGAAAAAAGCTCTGGCGAGCCTCATGAATCAGATGAGTCAGAAGAAGGCATTCGAAGAGAACTCGTTCGCGGAGGCAATGGTGAACGCAGTGACGGTCTGGAAGATCGTAACTGAGAACGTCACCGGAAAAAGACATGAATAACATGAGGGACGGGTGTGTGCACGAATGGAAGCCCATGTGGGACAAAGAGGTGAAGAGAGCCGGAAACGTGCCTGTATGGTTCTGATGGATAAGGGAAACATAGAAAGGAGCATATACATATGGGAACAGATTTTAGAAAAGAGATCGGCATGACGATCGATCAGAGACGCGATGAATATACAAAAATCAGTGACGCGATCTGGGGTTTTGCGGAGCCGAGATTTCAGGAGTACGAGTCCACGAAGCTTCAGCAGGAGTTCTTAAAAGCGAGAGGATTTTCCGTCAAGGCAGATCTCGCAGGAGAAGAGACCGCATTTATCGCGGAATGGGGAAGCGGAAAGCCGATCCTCGCATTTTTAGGTGAGTTTGACGCACTTTCCAGCCTTCAGCAGGAGGCAGACTGCACAGAACGTCACCCGATCGAGGGAAAGACAAACGGACATGGCTGTGGTCATCACCTTCTCGGAACAGCGTCGGTAGCGGCTGTTGATGCGTTAAAAACTTATATGGAAGAGAATCACATGAGCGGAACGATCCGTTACTATGGCTGTCCGGCGGAGGAAAATGCGGGTGGAAAGGCATATCTGGTCCGGGATGGATATTTTGATGATTGTGATATCGCGATTACCTGGCATCCATACACAATGAATAAAGTTATGAAGGGCGGATTCCATCTGGCAAACTTCCGGGCATTCTTTACCTTCCACGGAATCTCATCCCATGCGGCCGGGGCGCCGGAGCTTGGACGTTCCGCGCTGGATGCCGTTGAGATCATGGATATCGGTGTGAACTATATGAGAGAGCATATGATCGATGCAGCGAGAGTTCACGGCGCGATCACAAACTCCGGCGGAACCGCTCCGAACGTGATCCCGGCTGAGGCACAGATCCTCTATGCGATCCGTGCACCAAAGGTAACACAGGTCAAGAAGCTTTATGAGCGGATGTGCGATATTGCAAAGGGTGCGGCTCTGATCACAGGCACGACCGTTGATATCAAGCAGGTTGCAGCATATTCCAACCTGATCAATAATGATACACTGGCGGATCTTGTTCAGGAGAATCTGGAGCATGTGGTTCCGATCGGCTATACGGAGGAAGAGCTTGCATATGCAAAGAAATTCCAGGGTGTGATCACAGAGCTGGATAAAGAAGGAATGAAGGATCAGGCGGCAGTGATCGGAGGAAAAGAGCATAAACAGGAGCTCTTAGAGCAGCCGATGTGGGATCTTATTGTCGATAAAAACAGTGCTTACGGCGGTGGCGGCTCCACGGACGTCGGAGATGTCAGCTGGGTCGTTCCGACAGCACAGGTCTATACCAGCTGTTACGCAGCAGGTACAGCGCTTCATTCCTGGCAGGCTGTTGCACAGGGAAAATCTTCGATTGCTCACAAAGGGATGTTGGCGGCAGCGAAGGTTATGGCGTATGTCGGCGCGGAACTTCTTCTGAATCCGGAATTAATTGAGAAGGCAAAGGCAGACTGGAAGGAAGAGCTTGACGGAGAGACATATCCGAATCCGCTTCCGGCAGATTTAAAACCATCGATCTGGTAATAGGATAGATCAGGCAGTCGGAATGAGAACCATCAAGGGCGATGGTTTTCAGAAGACTGCCTAAAAAAATAGGTATAACAAGCTTCTGCTTATGGAAGTGTTGCACATAGTGCCTGTTGATGGAAATGTGTGTGGCAGGAACAAGGATTACACAGGAAGGAGTGGACAGCATGGAAACAAAGAATCAAGATAGAATTTCTGAACTGGTGGAGAAACAGAAGGACACATATACATCTATGGCGGATGAGATCTGGGGATATGCGGAACCTCGTTTTCAGGAATATGAATCTTCGAGGGTACAACAGGAATACCTTGCGTCTCGCGGATTTTCAATCCGGGCTGACCTTGCCGGAGAGAAGACAGCGTTTATTGCCGAGTGGGGAAGCGGAAAGCCGGTCCTCGCATTTCTTGGTGAGTTTGACGCTCTTTCCAGTCTTCAGCAGGAAGCAGACTGCACGGAGCGTCGTCCGATCGCAGGAAAAACAGATGGACATGGCTGTGGCCACCATCTTCTCGGAACGGCATCTGTGGCGGCTGTCGATGCACTAAAGTCCTATATGGAAGAAAAAGACCTGAAGGGAACGATCCGCTACTATGGCTGTCCGGCGGAGGAGAATGCGGGCGGAAAGGCATATCTGGTCCGGGACGGATATTTCAATGACTGTGATATCGCTATCACCTGGCATCCAAGCACGACGAACAAAACAATGGGAGACGGTAAATTCCTTGCCAATTTCCGTGTGTTCTTTACCTTCCATGGAATCTCCTCCCATGCGGCGGGAGCGCCGGAGCTTGGACGTTCTGCGCTGGATGCAGTGGAGATCATGGACATTGGCGTGAATTATATGCGAGAGCATATGATCGACGCAGCGAGAGTTCATGGTGCGATCACAAACACCGGTGGAATTGCCCCGAATGTGATTCCAGCGGAGGCACAGGTACTCTATGCGATCCGCGCACCAAAGGTAACTCAGGTCAAAAAGCTTTATGAGCGGATGTGCGATATCGCGAAGGGCGTGGCGCTGATCACGGGAACGACTGTGGATATTCGTCAGGTTGCCGCTTATTCCAACGTGATCGGAAATGATGTTCTGGAAGAGGTCATGGACAAAAATCTTGACCATTTTATTCCGATCGGATATACGGAAGAGGAGCTGGCGTACGCGGGAAAATTCAAAGAGGTCGTTACGGAGTTAGACAAAGAGGGCTTAAAGGACATGATCGCTCATGTCGTTGAAAAGGACAAGCGGAAGGAAGTCCTGGATATGCCACTGTTGGATTTTAAACTGGACCGGAGCGAATCATATGGCGGTGGTGGCTCTACCGATGTCGGTGATGTGAGCTGGGTGGTTCCGACGGTGCAGACAAATGTGTGCTGCTATGCGGCAGGAACAGCACTTCATTCCTGGCAGGCTGTTGCTCAGGGAAAGGCAAGTGTTGCCCATAAGGGCATGCTGACGGCGGCAAAAGTCATGGCATGCACAGGAGCGGATCTTCTGGAAAATCCGGAGCTCATCAAAAAGGCTCATAAGGACTGGTTGGAAGAGCTGGACGGTGAAACATATCCGAATCCGCTTCCGAAGGATGCAAAACCGGAACTCTGGTAAAAACATAGTCATTTTTTAGATATTTTAGCGTTAGGAAAAAGCTCCAGGAGAATCAGATATGGATTCTCCGGGGGCTTTTTGCATATAGTACAAATTGAATATAATTTCAGTATATTATATCGTATTCGCAAAAATTATATATAATATTCGAATTAAGCATTAGACGATATAAAAATTGATATTGTATAATATGCTTAAATACTGAGGACAAAAATAATTATTTTACAACAAAACAGACAAATACACAAGAAATGGATCGTGCCCAAATGAATGGGGAAAGAAGAAGGGAAAATTAGAACATGCAGGGTATGAGTCTTTGTTCATCGGAAGGAAATAAGCTTATTGAAAAAATTGACAAAGCCTTAGAAATATCCAGAATCATGAAGGATGTAGAGTGTTTCAGTTACCTGGACCGCTATACAGGTTCTGAGGATGGAGAGAAAGCGGCAGAACGAATCGCAAAACGAATGGAAGAACTGGGAATCCCGGTAGAGCGGGAAATTTATCAGGTATATAGAAGCCTTCCGGGAGAAGCATCCATACGGATCCAAGGGGATTCTTCGGAAGCAATCGTGCCTCTGACTCCGTATGTGTATAGTGGAACAGCGGAAAATCTGGAAGCTGAACTGGTTTTCGACCGGATCAGCGCAACCGGAGGCTGCAGCCAGAAGGAGCAGAGAGCAAGAATGGCAGAATTTGCCGGAAAGATCGTTCTGACATATGAGAACAGCTTTGCGTTTGCATGTGAGGCAAAACGTGCCGGAGTTTTGGGCGTGATCACAATCTGGCATGCGGATCTGGCACACCATGGAACGCTTGGAGGTGTATGGGGAACACCTGAGCCGGAGGATCTGGCTTGTCATTATCCGAGAATTCTGTTTGTGGAAATCACAAAAAGTGCAGGAAAGGAATTGCAGAAAAAACTGGAAGAAAGTCCACTGACGGCATGCCTTAACGTTGAAATGTGTCAGTCAATCGTTTCCAGTACCATGCCGGTAGCACGTATTCAGGGAAGATCGGATAAGTATGTGTTGGTTTCCGGTCATTATGATTCCTGGTATGAGGGGATAACGGATAATGGCGTTGCCAATGCTGCTATGATGGAGATTGCCAGGGTATTTCAAGAAAATCAGGAACATCTGGAGCGGTCTGTAGTATTTGCGGCTGTAAAGGTTCGGATGTGGTTGGAATGCGGACATCTATGCTGGAGGGCGAAGCCTTTGACCGAGAGTTTTTAAGGGAGTTTAATGATAAAGAACCGGAGGCACCGACGCCGATGGTACGATTCGCAGATCAGACCTTCTGGGGAGCGGATATTCCGTTTGCTATGATGCCGCAGTTTATAAAACAGGATCATAAAATATTTTCCTGGTGGCATACGAAAGAGGATACCTTTGATAAGGTAGATCCGGAGGTGACACTGCGAGATACAAGAGTCATTGCAAAGTTGACCGCCATTTTCGCTAATTGTGAGAAGCTTCCTGCAGAGATGAGCGGGTTTGTCAGCTTTATGGAAAACGAGCTTCGTTCTATAGAACAGAAGCTTAGTGCGGAATTTGATCTTTCTCCGGTCTGGAGGGCGATCGGCAGCCTGAAGGAAGCGGTTGCAGATCTTGAAAACGCTATGGAGAATCAGAAACATACAGACGATGTCATCATGGAAATAGCGGGAGAATTGGCAAGGATCATGTACACGACATCCAGCCCATATCATCAGGATCCGGCGGTAAAGGGAACGGTGTTTGCCGGACTTGCTATGGCAGAGGGTCTGACAAGGGAAAATACAGAAGCAGATTATTATTTGGCAGTCCAGACAAGATTTGTGCGTCAGAGAAACCGGCTTACAGGACAGATGAACGTAGTTGCGGAGAATTGCCGGAAATGGATCTCTGGATGGGGGAAATAAAGCGAGAAGGAAAAAATTATGTAACAATATAATAACAAGGAGGACATGTGCATGAGAAAAAGGATGTATGGAAAACTGACGGCATTGGCATTGGCCGGGGCTATGGTATTGTCGGGCTGCGGACAGAGTGGGGGAAACTCCGGTACATCGACAGCGGATTCAAAGGCGGAGACATCAGCTTCATCCAGTGCGGAAACATCGTCAGAGAAAAAACCAGAGTCCATTGGACGGACAGACATTATTTCGGCGAATAGCAGCGATATCCGGTCTATGGATCCACAGGTGGGGGTGGATTCACCATCTGCAACGCTGAATTTCCATATTTATAATGGTTTGATCAAAATTGATGATAATCGTGAGCCTGTAGGGGATCTGGCAGAGAGTTTTGAGATTGTGGATGACACAAAGTACAAATTTAAACTGCGGAAAGGCGTAAAGTTTCACAATGGAGATGAACTGAAGGCCAGCGATGTGAAATTCAGTTTAGAGCGTGCCAAGACCATGCCAAAAGCAATGTCTAATGCATCAGCCATTGATCATGTTTCTGTTGACGGGGATTACGAGGTGACGATCCATCTTTCAAATCCGTGTCCAGCATTCCTGTATATCCTTAATGATACCAGTATGAAGATCTTATCAGAGAAGGCAGTAACAGAGGCTGGCGATACATATGGAGAAGCTCCGATCGGAACAGGTCCGTTTATGTTTAAAGAGTGGGTTCCGAATGACCACTGGACGTTGGTCCGGTTTGATGACTACTTTGATGGACCTGCTACAGCCACTTCGATTACAACCCGGATCATTCCGGAAGGAAGTGCTCGTACAATCGCACTGGAAACAGGGGAGATTGATGTGATCTTAGCCGTAGATCCGGTGGATGCTGTCAATATTGAGAACTGTAAAGATCTTGTTCTGGAAAGCTGGCCGGCACCTTCTGTAGAATTTATGGCTATGAACACAACTAAAAAAGGATTGGATGATGTCCGGGTACGTCAGGCGATCAATTATGCCACGAATCGTCAGGAATTCGTAGATACGATTGTAGAAGGTCGCGGCGAAGTAGCCACCTCCGTTGTTGCAAAGACTGTGCCTGGGTGGAATGAGGACGTAAAGCCATATCCTCAGGATCTGGAAAAAGCCAAAGAACTTCTTGCAGAAGCAGGATATGAAAATGGACTGGATCTTAAGATGTACGTATCCGGAGAAGTAAGAAGTCGTGCTGCACAGGTAGTTCAGGCTCAGTTAGCTCAGGTTGGCATTAATGTAGACATCAATGTGTATGAATGGGGAGCATTTCAGGATGCGATCAATGCCGGAGAACATGATCTCCTGATTCTTGGCTGGGTAAATACTACTTGTGATCCGGCATATAGTGTAACTCAGTTATTCCATTCAAGAAACTGTGGAATGAGCGGCAATCGTGCATATCTCAAAGATGATAAGGTAGATGAAATGATCGATGCTGCAGCGGTGGAAACAAATCAAGAAAAACGCCTCCAGATATATAAAGACCTTCAGGTTCGCTTAAATGAGCTCTGTCCGTGGGTACCTCTGTATTACAAATATAGCATGGTAGGAAGAAGAGCAGACCTTAAGGGATTCAAATTTAACAAAAATACGTCCTTCCATTATTTGGGAGATTGCTATTACGAGAAGTAAAAAAAGACGGGGCTGTTACGCTTTGGCGTGATGGCCCCAAAGCTTTTTTGCGGCTTATGATATTGGTGTAAGGGAAAAGAAAAAAATTGAAAAAATTTAAAAAGTGTTGACAAAGAAGAAAATATATAGTAGAATATTCTTCGTTGAGTGACAGACATCTGAAACTCAGAGAGCGTGCGTCAGTAGCTCAGCTGGATAGAGCATACGGCTACGGACCGTAGTGTCGGGAGTTCGAATCTTCTCTGGCGCGCTGATTAAGGCATCTGCAATTGCAGATGCCTTTTTTCGATTTCATGGGAACTTTTGATGGAACTTTCTGTGAAACTTGTGCAGTGAAAAAGGAAGAAGCTTCTGGAGGAAATCATGAAAAGAAGAACGGAACATTTTACATATGAGCTGGTCCGGTCCAGGCGCCGTTCCATGTCTTTGAAGGTGGAGCTTGACGGAACGATTACGGTGCGTGCTCCTTTCCGGACACCGCCGGAGACTGCGGATTGGTTTGTGGAGAGTCATCGGGATTGGATCGAGGTGAGGCTCCGTGCCGGAGAACAGATCCTTGCAGTGCGTCCGTCCTACACAGAAACGGAACGTCTTGAAGGAAAAAAACGAGCGGAAAACGTGTTAAAAGAACGATGCTGTTATTACGCAGGGCTCATGGGCGTTTCCTATGGATCGATCACGGTCCGGGAGCAAAAGACGCGCTGGGGGAGCTGCAGTGCAAAGGGAAACCTGAATTTTAATTGGAAGCTGGTTCTGATGCCGGAGGAGATTCTGGACTATGTTGTGGTCCATGAGCTTGCCCATCGGCTCCAGATGAACCATAGCACGGAATTCTGGGATGAAGTGGAGAAGATTCTGCCGGACTATCGAAAACGGCGGCAATGGCTGAAGGAAAATGGCCAGAAGTATTGAACGTGCCGGAATGAGGAAGCGCAAAGAGGGAGAGAAACGATGCAGAAAAAGAAAGAAATCTGGATGCTTCAGACAAAACGGGCAGATTTTAACGGGCTTGCGATGCGTCTGGGGGTGAGTCCGGTGGCTGTTCGGATCATGCGAAACCGAGGTCTTTTGGATGAACGTGAGATGAGAAAGTATCTTTACGGGACACTGGATGATCTTTATGATCCGCGACAGATGAAGGGAATGGAGACCGCTGCGGGGATCATTGAAAAGAAGTTGATAGAAGGGAAAAAAATCCGGATCATCGGCGACTACGATATTGATGGTGTTTGTTCAACATATATTCTTCTCAAGGGCTTTCACCGTGCTGCCGGAAATGGGCAGATTGATTATGAGATACCGGACCGGATCCGGGATGGCTACGGGATCAATGAATCCATCATCCGTCAGGCAGCAGAGGACGGGATCGATACACTTGTGACCTGTGATAATGGAATCGCGGCATTAAAGGAAATCAGCATCGCAAAGCAGCTTGGCATGACGGTTGTGGTGACCGATCATCATGAAGTACCGGTAGATGCTTATGGACAGATTCTGCCGCCGGCAGATGCAGTGGTTGATCCGAAGCAGGACGGGGAGACGTATCCGTACCATGAAATTTGCGGTGCGGTCGTAGCATGGAAGCTTATAAACGTGATCTATGAGGATCTTGGAATTCCGGAGCATGAGTGGATGGAGCTTCTGGAGTTTGCGGCCATTGCGACCGTGGGGGATGTCATGAAGCTGCAGGATGAAAACCGTCTGATCGTCAAATATGGACTGAAAAAGATCGGTTCGACGAAGAACACCGGTCTCAGAATGCTTGTAGAGAAAAATAATCTGGATATAAACAATCTGAGCGCATATCACATTGGTTTTGTGATCGGACCGTGCTTAAATGCAGGTGGACGGTTGAAAAGTGCGAAGGTTGCGCTCCGGATGTTGTTAGAACAGGATCCGGACCGGGTCAGTGGGCTGGCGGATGAATTAAAGGAACTCAATGATGTGAGAAAGGATATGACGGCAAAGGGAGAAACAGAGGCTATCGAACAGGTAGAACGTTTCTACATGTCGGATAAGGTGCTGGTGGTGTTCTTGCCGGAGTGCCATGAATCACTTGCCGGGATCATAGCCGGAAGACTCCGGGAGCATTTCCATAAGCCATCCTTTGTGCTGACGAGAGGCGAGCAGAGTGCGAAGGGATCCGGACGTTCCATAGAGGCATACCATATGTACCAGGGGCTTTGCGAGGTGTCGGATCTGCTGGTGAAATTTGGCGGGCATCCAATGGCAGCGGGACTTTCCATTGAGGAAAGTGATATTGATGAGTTCAGGAGAAGACTGAATGAAAATGCAAAGCTTACGGAAGATGATTTCGTTCCGCAGATCTGGATCGATGTTCCGATGCCGTTTGAGTATGTGAATGAAAAAATCGTGGATGAGCTCAAAGGTCTGGAACCATTCGGGCAGGGAAATGAAAAACCGTTGTTTGCCCAGAAAAGTCTGACGATTCGAAATGTACGTGTTCTTGGAAAAAATCGAAATGTCGTGAAAATGAATCTGGTGACGAACACTGGACATCCGTTCGATGGTCTGCTGTTTGCAGATGGAGATCGTTTTTTGGAAGAGCAGACAGGGCAGAATACGATCGACATGATCTATTATCCGGATGTAAATGAATATAATGGGACACGTACCTTGCAGGCGATCATAAAAAATTATAAATTTCGTTGATCGGTCAGTCGGAGAATGGGAATGCAGGCATGATTTCCTCTCCATCCTCATAAACTTGCTTTGAGCAAAAGAGGATGGAGAGAAATTTTTTTATGGAAAAGCCGGGGGATTTTGAACGGTGCTCTGTTTTTGAGACAAAAATGCTGCTGGGATCGTCGGATGACGGGGGATTGAGTGGGAAGGAAGCGACAAAGCGGCTTCGGGAGTATGGGCGGAACGAGCTGGAGGAGAAAAGGCCTCCGTCTGTGGCAGAACGGATGCTTTCGCAATTGATGGATCCGCTGATCTATGTACTTTTGGCGGCAGGAGGAATTTCTGTATTTCTTGGAGAACGAGGAGATGCGGTGATCATTGCAGCAGTTGTGCTGCTCAATGCAACGGTTGGTGTGATTCAGGAGGGAAAGGCCCAGAAAGCGCTGGAGTCATTAAAAAAGCTGACAACAAGGAAGGCGCTTGTCCGGCGGGACGGAAAGCTTTTGGAGATGGACGCGGCGGAGCTGGTGCCGGGCGACAGGGTGCTTTTAAATGCCGGGCAGCAGGTACCGGCGGATCTCCGACTGATCCGTTCGGAAAATATGAAGGTACAGGAGGCATCACTTACCGGAGAGTCTGTACCGGTGGAAAAGGATGCGCAGTATGTGGCTTCGACCGGAACACCTCTCGGTGATCGAAAAAATATGGCATATATGTCAACCTTTGTGACTGCCGGACGCGGTGAAGGGATTGTTACAGATACCGGGATGCAAACTGAGATCGGACGAATCGCGAAAATGATCCATGAAACACCGGAAGAGATTACACCGCTTCAGAAACGGTTGGGAGAGTTGGGAACATTTCTTAGTATTCTGGCTGTGGGTCTCTGTACGATCCTTTTTCTGGCGGCAGTCTGGCAGAAGCGGGATGTTGGGGAGATGTTTCTGACAGCGATCTCTTTGGCTGTGGCAGCAGTTCCGGAAGGACTTCCGGCTGTGGTGACGATCGTCCTTGCGCTTTCTGTTTCGAGGATGGCGAAGGTACATACGATCGTGAGACGTCTTCCTTCTGTGGAAACTCTTGGAGCGGTTAATGTGGTTTGCTCGGACAAAACGGGGACATTGACAAAAAATCAGATGACGGTGCGGAATCTGGATGGGGACAGAGAGTGGCTTTTACGAACATTTTTACTCTGCAATGATGCAAGATGGGGAAAGCACGGAATCATCGGAGATCCTACAGAAGCAGCTTTTCTTTTATATGCGGATAAAAATGCAAGGAATGGGGAAAAACAGTCCGAACAGATCCGGGATGCGTGGAAAAGAATTGCGGAGCGTCCGTTTGACTCGGAGAGAAAGTGTATGACGACGGTGCATCAAAACGGAATGCGGACAGTTTCGTTCACGAAAGGTGCACCGGACATGATTCTTGGAAATTGCACCTCCTACCGAGACGAAATGGGAGTTCATCCGATGGGAGCATCGAAACGAACATGGTACATGAGGCGGGCAGAAAAAATGTCTGCGTCCGGTGGGCGTGTTCTTGGGGCGGCGGTAAAGGAGGGAAAGGATCTTTCCGAGAAGGGAATGACCTTTCTGGGAATGGCAGTGCTTGAGGACCCGGTCCGTCCGGAGGTTTCCGGAACAGTGGAAGAATTCCGCCATGCAGGTGTTACGACCGTCATGATTACAGGGGATCATAAGGATACGGCACTTGCGACCGCAAGAACGCTTAAGATCGCGGATTCTCCCTCTCAGTGCATGACAGGGTCAGAGCTGGATTGCCTGGGCGATGGGGAGCTTGCTGATAAGATTTCGGAGATCCGGGTATTTGCACGAGTTTCTCCGGATCATAAGGTACGGATCGTCCGGGCATTGAAAAAAAACGGCGGAATCGTGGCGATGACCGGGGATGGAGTCAATGATGCCCCATCTTTAAAAGCGGCGGATGTCGGGATCGCGATGGGAATGAGCGGAACGGATGTGGCAAAGCAGGCAGCAGATATAGTATTGACAGACGACAATTTTGCAACGATCCGGGAAGCTGTCCGGGAAGGAAGAGAGATCTATGCCAATATTAAAAAGACGGTCATTTTTCTTTTATCATCGAATTTTGGTGAGATCATGACCATGTTTTTTGCGATCCTTTTTTCCTTTCCGGCACCTCTTAAGGCAAGTCATATCCTGTGGATCAATCTGATCACGGATTCGTTGCCGGCTCTGGCCCTGGGGACAGATGTATGTGACGGGAGAGAACTGATGAAAGAAAAACCGAGAAAGCAAGGAGAGAGCCTGTTTGCGCATGGCGGCGGAGTCTGTACGTTGTTTTACGGTTTCCTGATCGCATTGATCAGTCTGACCGCGTTTCTGATCGTTCCTGCAAAGCTTCTTGTAAGCAGCGGACGGCAGCTGACCCCGGCAGCGGTGGCGGACGTCTTACAGTCTCCAAAGCTTCTTGCATGCTGCCAGACATACGCATTTACGGTTCTTGGATTGTCACAGCTTTTTCATGCGATCGGAATGCGTGATGTGGAAAAATCTGTATTTCGGATGGATCATGGAGGGAACCCTCTGATGATCGCTGCAGTATTCATTGGATTTGCTCTGCAGCTTATGGTGACGGAACAGCCGGCTCTGGTTGCGGCATTTCAGACGGTGCGTTTGAATGCCGGGGAATGGAAAACTTTGCTCGTGCTTGCGGCCATGCCGCTGTTCGCCCATGAGATGTTTATTTTCCTGACACATATATTCAACCCGTCTAAAACGGCGGAATGATAAAAAACAGGCACAGAGATAAAAAAACGGTCTCCGGGTATTCCCAACAGAGAAAAAAATTGGTAAAATAATGGTGAAATCTGCGGAAAAAGAATGCCCGTACTGCAAAACGAAAATCAATATTCATGCGACACGCTGTCCGCATTGTACATCGGTTCTGGAAGATCAGTAGTCTTTTTCAGACGGTAACAGGCAGATGAGCCAGACATTCCCGGCGGATAAGGAGTAATTTCTGCCGGGAATTTTTGTTTAAAAGAAAATAAGCGACCGCGGGGACATCTGAATGTGACGGGCCGCATTCAGTTGGAGATCAGGAAGGAACAATCATGAAGAATAATATCCGCATTACTCTGGAATACGACGGAAGCCGGTATGATGGGTGGCAGAAACAGGGAAATACCGACAATACGATTCAGGGAAAACTGGAAAACGTGCTTTTCAGAATGGCTGGAGAAGAGATAGAGGTCCATGGCTCCGGAAGAACGGATGCGGGGGTCCATGCGAGAGGTCAGGTAGCTAATTTCCATATTAATGCGGAAATCTGTCCGGACGGAGAGTCAGCACGGGAATATCTGAACCGGTATCTTCCGGATGATATCAGGGTCCTCTCTGCGAAGATTGTGCCGGAACGGTTTCACAGCCGCCTGTCTGCCACATCAAAGACATATGGATATTATGTGGAGACCGGGGATAAGAAAAACGTATTCGAACGAAAATATGTCTATGGCTGCGGGAAGAAGCTGGATGTGAAAGCGATGAGACAGGCGGCGGAATTTCTTATCGGCGAACATGACTTCAAAAGCTTCTGCGCGAACCGCAGAATGAAAAAAAGCACGGTGCGCCGGATCGATGAGATCCGGATCGTGGAACATGGAACGAAGCTCGAATTCCTGTATACAGGAAATGGCTTTCTCTATAACATGGTGCGGATCTTAACGGGAACGCTTTTGGAGGTCGGCAGTGGAACGCGGAGACCGGAGAAAATGAAAGAGATCATTGCAGCGAAAAACCGTGATATGGCGGGAAGAACAGCTCCGCCCGAGGGATTATTCCTTCTCCACGTGGGCTATGAGGGCGAAAGGGAAACGGTATGATGAATCAGAACAAAGAATATGAGGACATGCCAGTTAAGGAAAAGAAAAAGAAGCAGGAGTTACGGGAAGCCGGGATGGACGTAAACGGTGAATTCTCTATGGACTCCCTGAAAAAGTGGTTCAGACGGGCCGGAGGAGCTCTGTCAATCTGCGCGGCAGCAGTATGCCTGATGGCGGTGCTGATGATGGGGAAGAACCGGAAGGAGTCACTGATCATGGAAGTAAATTCGGATATTATGATGGAATTTACCATGAACCGGCGGGGATCCGTGTTATCTGCAAAGGGAATGATGGCCAGATCAAATGAGGCAGTCTCCATGACCGTGTTTGAGGGGAAAAGCCTTGGAATCGCAGTGGGGAAGATCTTTGACAGGCTTGCGGATAACAACAGTCTCGGAGAGGATGGGGGAATCCTGATCTCCGTCCGGAAGTCCGGCGCGGAAGTAAAGGCGTCACCGGAAAAGATCGTAAAAGAGCTGCAAAAGCAGACGGAATCCGAGCTTCAGAAAAAGGAGTCCAGGGCGACGGTCTATGTGTTTGAGTCAGAAGAGGACACAAAAACCCGGGAGATTGCGGAAAAATATGGGATCACGGTGACGAAGGCAGAATTTTTAAAGCATCTTTTTTCGGAAAATCCGGGGATCACGATAGGAAAGCAGGAAGAACTTGCCGGGCATTCCTCAAAACGCCTGATCCGGGAGATCAATGAGCAGGAATATCAGATATCCTTAAAACCGGTGGTCGTAAAGACAACTTTCGAAAAAGCAAGCGAAGAGACCACGGAGGAGACAGCAGCTTTAGAGACAACAGAAGCTGTGTCGGAACAGAAATCTGCGGCTTTGGATACGGGTGACGAGAGAGAATCCACGAAAAATGACGG
>ERZ791893.769-NODE-769-length-20598-cov-2.349705_pt1 | contig 20598 bp, 16 predicted proteins | sample MGYA00510154_ERZ791893 | MGnify/ENA primary metagenome ERZ791893 (study PRJEB30046, sample SAMN00792068) | human gut metagenome | study: EMG produced TPA metagenomics assembly of the A metagenome-wide association study of gut microbiota in type 2...
GCTCTTAAGAGGACTTCTGATTTACCCCTCCATATATTAAAAGGCCTTTTCGGGGTCAAAATCACAACCAATTTTTGGATATTTAATGGCTTGTCAATAAATAGGGATAGGTGAGGGAGCCCAGTGGCTGGCAGAGAGGCTCGCAGCTATCATCTTACCGGGCCTGCCTGTGGTGCCGTCTTATGGTTTCTGGCAGCCATTTCCATACGAAAATTCTCCCGGGGTCAATAATTTTTTGTAAGAGGGGGGTGACTGTAGAGAAGTTTTAACGATATTAGGTTTAGAGAGGTGAGTGAAAGACCTCATGAGATGTTCCGAAGGTTTTCCAAATGTTTCCTTCCATCCATGGTACTGAAGGAAATGGGGAAGACAGGAGGAACCGGGAAATTTCCCTTTCAGGAGCCTCTCCTTTCCCAAAGAATCCGTCCGGACGGGGAATGAAGGAAAGAAAAAGCAAGAAAAACCAGAACAGAAAAGCATTATGGAAGCGCAGTCACAGGACTTTCCTCCCTTGACGACAGTTCCGAGCAACACTGAGCGGAGAGCTCCGTATAGGTATGGGTGATGACCGATACCGGTTTCTTCGAGAGCACAAATCCGGTGCAGATTGCCAAAGCGCGGACGCCTGATTCACCGGTTGAATTTACCTGGTGCCCTTCCGGATGCTTTTCTGTTTTTTGTTGTGTACATTAGTTGGGGCAGCACCACCGTAATGCTGAAGGCAGGTGCAGCTTCCTTACCTTAGCAGGGACTTGACAGTTTTTTTGAAAAACCTGTCAAGTCCTTTTTTTATTTAGAAATTGCTGTCTTCCTTCGATACTATCGAGCTTTTTTCATCATAGGGACTTTGGGGCGATTTTTTGTTCGTTCGAGGACGGCGAAAGAGGGAGATTGCCTGTTCGAAGATGTTGAACAGGACATTTAAACCGTTCGCCACTCTCGAACGAAGTTTTATGAGATGAAAATAAGAAAGAATTGAATGGGAGTCGAAAAAAGTGATGGTATAGTACAGCCAGACCGGTACTATTCCGGAGCGCGCTTCGGGGAAACAGAGGATTTTCCCTATGAAAAACAAAACTGCATATGAAGAAATTGAAAGACTGGTAAAAATGGCCCAGACAGGAGACAAAGAGTCTCTGACTCTCCTGTGTCACCGTTTCCGTCGTCTGATTTACAAGCTGTCCATGACTTCCTATGAAACCATTGACCGGGAGGATATGGCCCAGACCCTCTGGGTCCATTTTCTCGAAATAGTTCCCCGTTACTGTAAGGACAGGCACTTCGCTTTTACACCCTGGATTTCTGCAATCCTCCGCCGCCGTGCGGTGGATTATATGAGAAATCATGAAAAAGAGCTTTCCCATCAGGGAGCTAAGGACAGGGAAACCCATGACCGGCTCCTGGCAGGGGAAATCATGCTGGACGGTGCCCTCCGGAACTGGTATGCCATGGAAGACCGTGGACTGTCAGCAGAGGAAGTTGAAATGCTGGTTCATAGTGTCCATCTGACAGAACGGCAGGAGTCCCTTCTCCGCCTCCGGATGAAAGGTATCCCCTGGTCAGCCTTGTCCGACCATTGCCAGCTTTCCAGAAAGAACGTCTATAAGCACAGGAAAGCCATATGTGAGAAATTCAGAAAAAGTGAAGAATTCAAAAAATATTTTGCCTGAGGGGGTGACTGAAATGAAGTTTTTCCGATATTAGGTTCAGAGGGGACGAAAAAGAACCGGAACAACAGAACCGCGGCTGTTGAAAAATCCGGAAACAGATTTCCCCTCAAAGGAGTAAAACTATGAAAACTCTGAATCTCATTTTCACAACCGCCGGGAAAACGGACATGACCATTACCCTGGCAAACCCCAAAGAGGGACTCACAAGGGAAGAAGCAAATACGGCAGCGTCCAAACTGATTCCCATTCTGGTTACCCGCAGCGGTGCTGAAGTGACGGCCCTTTCCAAGGTCACCATTTCCACGACTACTACGGAAGAATTGGCATAAGGAGGTGAAGTACCATGGCAGCCGTTAAATCTATGACCGATCTGAAACTTCTGGTGGTTGTCGAAAACGGAACCACCGCATCCGGTAAGAAATCCACAAAAAACATCACCTTCTCCCAGGTGAAACTCACCGCCACCGATGAGGAACTCCTGGCAGCAGGAAATGCAGTGGCAGGGCTCCTGTCCAGCAGCCTGTCCGGACTGAAGCTGGTCAATACCTATGACCTCGCTGAGTCCCCCTGACAGGTGAAATAAAAGGTCCGCTCCCATCCGGAGCGGGCTTTTTACTTGGGAATATTTCCATTTGTAGGGGAGGGTAGCTGGCCAGCCTGCGGTGCTTCCAGTAATTCCCATCAGCGGATCTCAGCCCCCTGGGCAGCGTGGGTTACAAAAAGGAAGGCGCCTCGTTTTGAGCCAGTTTCACGTTTTAGGAGTAGAGTTTTTAGGACCCCAATTGCGGAGGAGCTGCTAAAGCACCCCAACCTCCCCTCTTTAGAGGGGAGGGGAACCGCGATAGCGGTGCGCAGCGAACTGCAGTCACAGCAGCGAACATAAGTTGCACCAGCGAACATGATTTGAAGGAGCGATAGCGACGCACAAATCATTGTGAGTCGGTGACAGCCGTAGCGGAGGAGCGAAGCGACGCTCAAATTGTTGTGAGTCGCTTTCCCCTCGCGGGTGGAGGGGTGCCATTGGGAGCGCCGCAGGCTGTAGAGTTTGCCTGGCTGCCAGAGGCCAGGAGTTAAAAGCCTCGCTCAAATGACTCTATCCGTAAGCTTCGCTATAGCGGCCCTCAAACCGTAATTTGTCCATTTATTTTACCTGAATCTTTGTTCTTTATAATCTATTATAGGAAACTTCTATAGCTGTGAATAAAGCAGGATTCTATAAAATGGGCCTGTGAATAAGTATGCAGATTCGAAGTACATGCGTTCCTTTTTCTTTATTAAAAGACGGAAAATGGTAATGATTGCTCTATCATTGTTATCCATTCTTATCCGTTCCCATCTTGTCCTGAACTTCCGTTTGCATACCTGAAAATGACTGGATCTGTCCTCTATTTTGGACCTGTATTTTATATACAATTCTATTTTTATCCGATTTAAAATGCATAAATACTCGATAAATATGATAAATTATTCGATTGAGAAACTTGCGATTTGTGAAAGTCTGATCCGGAAGTATATCCGATTGGATATACATCTGCAGTATGCATTGATTTTTCTTGGGAGCTATATGGTATCATATGTATAGCGAATAAATTCTTATTTAATCTTCAAAGGGGATTCTAGAAAGATTTATTCGGTCGGAAACAGAAAGAAGACCATTGAGTCATAGTCCATGTATATGGTGCCCTCCTTCAGCCAGGCTGTTTTTCCTGCAGTATACATGAGAGGCTTTGGACAGTGTATCCTTTCCCGAATGGCAGTCGAGCCCGGTTTTATTTCCTTTTTGTTAGATACGATCTGAGGTATAAGGGAAATAGATTCCCGCAATAGGAGGAGCAGGATTTAATCATTTTTTTGAAAGAGGAGATGAATTATCAAGAAAGTGCGGATAATTGATATAGATTCAGCTATTATCCATTATCGTAAACGATTTGGAGGTTTTCATGGAAAATGAAAAAACATATAGAAAACTTCGATGCCTGATTCCCAATTTGAACGGGAAATACGCCAATGCATTGGCATTATATGACAATAATGTGAGAATGACGCCCATCTATTGTTCTGTCAATACTTATTTAAACCAGTATTTGCAGGACATGGAAGCCAGTCATATAACTGTACGGAAAATTTCTATTTTTGATTCCTGTCGTGGAATCGCTTATGAATTTTCTAATGGCCTCATCCTTGTACCGGTTAAAATTTATAACTGTGGAGGAGGAAACGGCTTTGTCTCACTCATGGATGTGAAATCTGTATATACAGGTTCCGATGGGTTTGCAACTATAGAATCATTTCAGCTTCCTGGCCAGAATGAGCCGGTACGCATCCATACAGAATGCAAACGAAACTCTTTATTGGACCGATTCGATAAGGCTTGTGAGACTTTTAAAATAATTCCCAATATCCACGGTGATACACCTTTCAGACTGCGGGCAGAGGATTGTGAGGCTCATTTAGAACAGAAGGTCTATGGGGCTCCTTTGGTCGATAACAAAGAAAGACAGACTTCTATTGATGAGCTTGTGCAGGCTGTAATAAAAAGAACTCCTGAAGAGCAGCAGGAGTTCATGACGAAAATGCAAGAAGCCATGGACTGGGATGTATCGGAATCGGACGACCGGAAAATTCTGGCGAAAGAAGTATCCAGAAAGGTCTATAAGGCTGCAGTACAAGAGGATTCTGCACAGGAAGAGGAAAAAGCAGAAGGAGAGTTTTCAAAACCGAAGATTTCTCCAAAAGTACCGGAAATTCCAGAGGCAGTAAATAATGTACAGCCTCTGTGGATAAATAAAGCCTTCACCAAATCTTTACCCATTTCTACGATGCAGGAGTTTGCTTACAATGAGAAACTTGCGAGCATTGGAAAAGTCCTTGAAGCGGCTATCGCTCCGTCTCTTGCTATGACTGAAATCGTGGAAGCTGCTAACCGGAGTTTGAACCATATAAAAATAATAAACGGCTGCTTGAGCCCTTTTAGCCAGACATGGCAGTTTTCCGGAGAGGACGATGAGGAGGAAGAAGATCCTTCATCATCGGAAATCAAGTAATGAACAGTGATGATTTCCAGCTGATCAGTGGGAAATCATCTTTCTTAAAAACAAAGAGGTTCCTGTCATTGGATAGGGGCCTTTTTGTATGGGCCTGTTTGTCTCTTTTCACTGAAACATGAGAACGGAGTTCTGGAGTATGCTTTGATGGATCTCTCCAATCCCCGTTCTCCTGTCCGGATGAAGAACTGGCTCTCGGCTACGGCGGTGGAGAGGGAGCCCTGAAAGCCATGGGGGCCCTGGACATGGGTCTCACAGAAGAAGAATTAAAGCCATTAGTCTCCTCCTGGCGAGCCACGAATCCTCACATTGTGGACTACTGGTGGAAAGTGGACCGGGCGGTGAAAGAGGCCATAGAAAACCATCGCATCATGCGGGTAGGACCTCTCACTATATTCATGCAGAAGGGTATTCTCTTTATAGAGCTGCCATCCGGACGAAGGCTGGCCTATGTGGGAGCCGCTATGAAGATGGGAGAAAAGGGATATAAAGTGATTACATATATGGGCGTGGGCCCTATGAAGAAGTGGGAACGGATAGAGTCCTATGGCCCTAAATTCGTAGAAAACATCGTTCAGGCCGTATCGCGGGATATACTCTGCCATAGCATGAAGAACCTGCAGAGCTGGTACATCTGCGGCCATGTCCATGATGAGCTGATCATCGAGTGCCCGGAAGATACACCTGTCTACGAGATTACAGAGACCATGGTGGAGATGCCATCTTGGATGCCTGGGCTGATAATGAAGGCGGATGGGTATGAGACGAGGTATTACAGGAAAGAATAGTGCGCCCCTGTGGATGGTTCATAAGGGTTGTGGGTCGGGCGCCGCTTCGCTGGCCCGACCGGGTTGTGGCTGCATGCCAAGGCTTGACGCCTTGGCGCAGCGGGGGCATGAGGTGGATCAGCGGCTTCGCCGGAATCAGTATCCGAACCGGAATCAAGGACTGTTTATTTCTGGAGCAGAAAGTATTTAATTTAGACCATTTAAATGCCAATTCTTGTCCTCATCAAGTGATACATTATAAATAGAACGAAAGATGAGGAGGTCTTTAAAGTTGATAAAACAATATTTTTGTTTATCAGATCTGAACCTTCAATAAAGTCATGTTTAATGCCGTTTCTTGGTATATTTAGGCCTTTGTAAATAGTGCAGAAATCCATAGTAAGAGATATAATTTAAATAGTATTTTGTAATATAGGCCTTGATGGTTAACATAGTCTATGCAGGGAGGCATTTATATGATTAACAGATATGGTAACAGAAGAAAGAGGACATCTTGGGGGGCGCGGAGATTTCCGGCAAATAAGAGACCTGAGCCTATCAATACGGTGAGTAGACGAGACTATCCGCAGGGCACAGAAAAGTTATCAGGTTATTCTGTTCTAAAAAAGGATTCCTCTGCGCCGGTTGAGAGTAACTATGGTACTAGTCAAAGCGAATTAAATACATCCGTTTCGCTGGAAGTGCTTTCGCACCCTCAGGTAAAAGACGCTTTTGATGGCTATATAGCAATGATGATAAATAAGTATCATGGAAAACTGTCTGATACTGAAATAACTGAAAAAATAAAAAATTTGGATGCAGAACCTGGACATTTTAAAGAGGCATTAGAAGAACAACTTTATAGAGGCTATTTTGATGATAACTGGGATATTGATGATGATGATAAAGTTAAACTATTGCAACTATCCCAAGCGGACTGGGGTAAAACTGTAGATGCTTATCCAAAACGTGGGCATGATTCCTTTGTAGTAAAGCCATCTACTCCAACGGGAATTTCTTCCGGTAATGGGAGGAAAACATGTAAAGCCAGTCCATTGGAAAAAATGGCATCGGCCTGGGAAGCGTATAAAGAACTACTGCTGAAGAAAATGGATAATGAATCTGTAGCTGAAATCGAAAATAGTAGCGCATGGACGCTGAATCAGCTTAGTGATGATACTCGGGAAAGCGGAAGTATTAAAGGCCTGGTTACCGGTAGTGTACAGTCGGGGAAAACTGCAAACATGGAAGGCGTTATTTCCATGGCTGCAGATCACTATTTCAATTTCTTCATCCTTTTATCCGGAACCATTGAAAATTTAAGGCAGCAGACACAGGGACGTTTGAGAAAAGATTTACAAAATACGACCGGAATAACATGGAAGTTTCTTGATTTCTCCGGTGAGGATAAGAAAGTACGAGAGGAATCCCTCAATGTAAGTGATCTCAACAATGGATATTCTAATCGCACGCCTTCTCCTACCCGTTATGTAACTGTATGCCTTAAAAATAAAAGTAGGTTAAAGAAGCTGATTAACTGGCTTTATTCTGACCGTGTTGTGGCATCTCGCCTACGTATCGTAGTTATTGATGATGAAGCGGACCAGGCAGGGATTAATACGGCAAAAATCGTGAACGACCCGGAAGAGCAGGAGAGAAAATCAATTAACCAGCTGATTGTTAATTTGGTCAATGGTAAAACCGCAGATGGTGAAGACCCGGATGACGTATCTTTCCAGGCTATGAATTATATCAGCTATACGGCTACGCCTTATGCCAATGTTTTGAATGAATCAGGACCGGAATCTCTGTATCCAAAAGACTTTATATATGCACTTAAAGAGCCAAAAAATTACTTTGGCGTCAGTGTTATCTTTGGTAATACAGAGCAGAACCGTCCGGGGCTAGATATTGTAAATATTATTCCCAAAGAAGATGCAAAAGCACTTAAAAAGCGGGAGAATATTACGGAGCTACCGGATAGTTTAAAGCAATCTATTGCATGGTTCCTGTGTGCAGCGGCTGTTCTTCGCCATAGAAAAAATAGAAAGAACATAAGTATGCTTGTTCATACCGCACCTACCGTTGAAGCTCAGTTTGAAGTGTACGAATTGATTGGCAGATGGCTTAATTCTCCTACCGTACTCGATCTCTGTAAAAAAGTGTATGAATTGGAGAAGGACAGGATTACCCAAGAAGATATTAGAAATGCAAATCCGGATTATCAGAAGATTGATGATATTCAGCCTTTGGTTGAAACGTTTGATGTCATTAAACCGGAGATTAAAGGTCTCCTTGATGAGGTGACAAATATTCATTTTGATGATGAACAATTAACTTACTCTAAGGGTATTAACTTGTGCCTCGATAATTCCAAAGCCCAGGGATATACAGCTAACCCTGATATGGAACATTTGCGTATTGTATATCCAACAGACGACCAGCTTGCCTCTATGTCCCAGGCACCGGCGTTTATTGTGGTGGGTGGAAATACTCTTGCTCGAGGTCTTACGTTGGAAGGATTGGTATGTACCTATTTTTCTAGAGATTCTAACCAGGCGGATGCCCTGATGCAGATGGGCAGGTGGTTTGGTTACCGTTTTGGGTTTGAATTGCTCCAGAGAGTCTGGCTTACAGAAGCGGAACTGGACAAATTCCGTAGTATGGCGATTATGGACTACGAAATGAAGCGGGAAATACAAAAGTTTGTGGATGAAAATCTGAAGCCTGCGGATTTTGGACCGAAGCTCTATACCATGCCGGAAATTGCCAAATTCAAGCTGACTGCCGCAAATAAGATGCAGAAAGCAGTTGCAGCAGAATTTGACTTTGAAGGGGCCAACATGGAAACTACGGCTTTTGATGATGACCCGAAGATTTTAGCTAATAATATTGAAATATTCAAGAATTTTGTGAAAGAGCTGACTTCACTTCCTGAAACGTCTCTAGTAACCGGTACTAAATCTTTTGTCTACAGAAATGTACCTGCGAATATCGTTGTTGATACCTTTTTCAAAGGAAAATTCCATATTTCTTCTCAGTCCACGGTTTCGAAAGAAAAAGATCACTTTATGGCATGGCTATACAAGAAAAATGAAGAAGGTAATTATACAAGCTGGGATGTGGCTGTTATACAGGGGACAAATCCGGAGGATCCATGGGATCTTGGACTGAGTGAATCGCTGAAAGCAATTAATCGTACTAAGAAGAAAGATATTACTGACTATATCAATATCGGATCCTTACGCTCGGGCCTTGATGTACTTTGTGATGTGGATGCGACCGGTTTAACAGATGATCAGAAAGCAGAATTGGAACATGCCAAGAAAGAGAAAAAGGATTTAATCATGAAGAGATCTGCTTTCAATCTGGCAGGAATTCCACTTCTTCTCTTATATCGCATCAGTAAGGATGGCGGCAAAGATACGAAGTATCGTTCCGTCATAGGTACGAAGAAAGATTTAATTGGATTCTCTGTCATCATCTCCGGCTTGAAGAAGGCAGATCATACCTCCTTTGTTCGGGTTGAAAAAATGAATTAGTCTTATGTTGAGTTTTTATCTAAGGATGTGAGATGTAATGATCCAATTGGACAGTTATATCGCTAAACCAGAATATAGTTCCATTGCAGGAAGTGCTGTCCTGAAATCCCTGCAAAATGAAAGCATACCAACGATTGATTTACTGGTGAGGGAAGCTATCCAAAATAGCTTGGATGCTTCACAGCCTATAGACTCCCCTAAGTGCCGCGTCAATTTTACAGTAAAAGATTTTTATAAGCATGTACAAGAGGTTAATAGCCTGTTTACGGGGATTACTGATTTATTGAATGACAGATATGGCAAATCCGGAACTGCAAAATTTTTGGAAATCCGGGATAGTTTCACATCCGGATTGAATGGGCCCATAGATAAAAAGTATCTGGCCGATAAGGAACATGGCAATTTTCTTAAACTTATTTTTGATACCGGAAAGCAGCAGTCTAATTCAGATAGTGGAACAGCCGGAGGAAGTTGGGGCTATGGGAAAAGTGTTTACTATCGTACCGGAATCGGCCTCGTTCTGTTTTATACTCATATAAAAATCGATGAAGAACATTATGAATCTCGACTTATTGCTTCTCTTATAGAAAATGAGGAAAATGACCATACTCTTTTACGGGAGATGGAAAAGAGACATCCTACAGGGGAAGGAACGATTGGCAGAGCCTGGTGGGGAAGAATAATTAATCATGAAATTCTTCCAATTACTAATGAAGCTAAAATCGAAACAATCCTTAACTATTTTGGACTGAAACCGTTCAAAGACGATACAGGAACTTCGATTATCATTCCATACATCGATGAGCAAACCCTTCTACAGGAAGTAATTCCTTCAGAGACGACTCTTTCTGCTGATGAAATAGGTAGATGTGTATTTAAAAATTCTTTAGAAGAATATTTGAGGTTTGCCATTCAGAAATGGTATGCTCCTAAATTACAAAATAAAGATTTGGAATCCATAGGCAGTGGTGTAAGCGGACGCCATATTAAATGGTTGTTAGCTCGAGTCAACGATAGGCTGATTAAAAAGGAGGATATGTACAAGCCGTTTTTGTTAGCTCAAGAATTATATAATTCGGCATTATCGGTTTGCACGGGTGTTAGCTATATACCTTCAACTTTCAAAAAGATTAGTTATGAAAAAATCAGCATAAATAGTACATTCAAGGATTCCATGGTAGGTTGCGCGTCCTTCATTCGGATATCAAGAAATGATCTTTTCTATGATCATTCTATGATTCCATTATCCGCTTACTTGGGTAAATTTGATGAGAGTACAGAAGGGTCTGCTATTTTCATGTTTGCCCGGTTACCGGGGATGATTTTGGATTACAAAGTGGCGGATCGTTGGACTGCAAAGTTGCCGGTGACCGGTAAAAATGAGTATCTCTTTGTATTTTTCGTACCTAAGTCCTCAAATCCTTTCAAGATACCTATTATCGTAAATGGAGAAAAGGTAAATAGCTTAGGCGAATATTTACGGCAGTGTGAAAAGTCCGATCATCAAGATTGGTCGGATTCCGCCAAACAGACCATAGTAGAAAGACTGCAGCGTGGAATCGGCAATAAGATTTCTGCAAGATTTGTGAAGAATAAAATGTCGAATGTGGATTCCGGATATAGTGATTTAAGCCGTAGCGTCGGCCAGATATTATTACCTACAAAATCCAAGAGTTCGCCTAAAACAACTGCTGGAGGTAGTGGGAACTCCGGAGGTGGCAGTTCATCAATGGCGGCGGTTTCACTGCAAACCGGAAAACCTGCTTTTTCAGCGGATTGTATTAGTATTCCTTTTTCCGTATCTTTCAATACCATTAAGAAAAAGGCAACTATCGGGATTTGGGTTGAGACTGAAAAAGGGCAGTGGAATGAAGCAAAATGGTTTAAAGAAATGGGAAGACCATTCCCGTTTACCATTTATGGCATTCGAGATTTGAAGGCATTTATTGGGCAGGATAAGGATGTTCATCCATTTTCAGGAGACTTGAGTGCTAATAGTGGCACGGCTCAATGCGATATTTCCGAAATGGCGATTTCCAGTATTAAAAGAACTACAGAATCCGGTAATACCTTTGATGATGTATGCTCTTTTACCATAGCTAATACGGAACGCAAAGTTACAATTCAGGGAACACTTCTGTTACAAGCGAAAGACCGTAAATATAGTTGTGCGGTCAGGGAAGTTAAGGAAGTAAAGGAGGGTTGATGAATGGCTGAATTACATTTTTATCCGACAGTCCAATTTGACGGGGATGAGGAAGATCCCATTCTTGAGAATGCAGGATATAGCGATGAAGATTATGATTTCTATTACCGTGACAGTAATGATATTCGCCATGAGCTAAAACCATCAACCGGAGCTTCTTCACTGGCTTGTGAAGACGGAAGCTGGGATATGAATCGAGACGGTTTGTGGCTCTCTAAAGAAATACGTTTTCAGTATCCCAATTTGCTGAAGGGCCCATCCGGTATATTGTGCCGCGATGCCTCCTTGGGAGCTGCTATTATCTGGACTAATAGTTCTTTAAAGCAGATGGGATATATTCTTCCGGATGCTGTCAATTCCGACCATGGTGACATTGGATTTCATTTTGAACACTACTTCCAGCCAGGATCCATTGCAGATGATTTGTCTTTAAAGCTGATACTTTATGTGAAAAATCCGGCGGCAGTGGTTCAAGCTGATGAACAGTTCCTTATGAATGAATCCGGTGTATCCCTGGGTGTGGTAGATGAGTGTGACCTCAACTTTAAAGATAACCATGCTGTTTTCCCGGTCAAACAAATTCACGATAAGAATAGTCCCCTTTGGTATCTTGATGTAGGTGATTGGGAAGATCCGGAAGAAGATCTCTTTACAGAAGAAAATTTATGTCTCTACCTGAATACCTATTATAAAGATTGCCCGACGCTGGATAACGTTCAGGCAAATCCACATCTCCTTATAACAATTCTTTCGTCTGCTTACTTCATACTTTACCAAAAGCTTGATTCCAATCAGCTGGGCCGAGTCATTAATAGAAAAAATAGTTTTGAACCGGGCTCTATTTCTGAAGCGTTGTCCTTCCTTTACGGTCGTATGGAAGCTGATGACAAGGAACTATTTGATACCAGAAAAATTGAATGCCAAATGCGTGCTATCCAGAATACAATAAATGGTCTCATCATGTATTCTTTGGAGAAAACGTCAGGGAAAAAGAGAAAGGAGTCAAAAGCTAATGCAAAGTAGTTTACTCCATGTCTTGACAAAAGCAAAGGCTGCCCAATTGGTCAATACTTGGGATACCATGAGCGATACTGAATTTGATGAACTGCTGCAGAAATGGAAGAGTTATGATGTAGGCAATATCAGCGAAGCCTATGAAGGATTTCGCAGTCATATCGTAGATGCGTTTAAAGACACTTTATCCCAAACAACCTCCAAAAATATGTATCCGGTGGACCTGGCAGTTGGATTTGCTTTGTATAGGGAACTTAACTTTTATAAGGACTTCACCAATGTCATGGCGAATAATGATGATATGTGGCGCTATCTTTCCTGTATCGTATTTCCGGATATTACTTGGCTTCGATTCGAAAACGGAAAGAAACCCAAGGATACCATACGTATCAATAAAAAACGTTTCTACAGTCATCCTCGCAGAATTTGGGTGAAAACCCTTTGGTGGTATATTCATCTTGCCTGGCAGTATGATGGGGATAAATCATGGGAGGAGATGGAACAGGATACCTACAATGTGTTGAAGGACTATGGATCCGATACCATTAGTGATTTCATTGAACGCCCCGGAAAGGGATACCGTTTGCCATTAACCCGAGCTTTAATGAAGGGGTATGCGATGGAAACCAATAAGAATTCTGATCGTTTTAATCACATACAAAAGCAGAACTTGGTTAATTGTCGGAATATTGAGCCTGCTCTTACGGAGGGCAGAGAACCCGGATATGTTAAGCAGCTTTTGGCTGAAGTAAAGGAGTGAGCCTATAATGCTTTCTGAGGAGATCAAACGTGGCTGGAGCGTTACAGCCATTAATTATTCGACACCTATCAAAAGTCTTGAAAATACACCATTCAAAGGTTGGACTTTTCGTACATCAGAGGGATACGGTATTGCAATTCCGTATACCAAAGGTACACCGGTCAATGAAAGCTTTGCCGGCGTCATTTTAAGAAACCAGCAAGTTGTGCTCAATGGTCAGTCTCTTGAAGCATTGGAACTTATGACGGAAAAGGAAGGAGACATCCTGAATCCATTCTCTGTACTCTGTGCGGAATTTGCAAATCCGGGTCCTGATGGTGTATTCCGGGAAAAAATAGTTAATAATCCGGAACTCTGGTGGTCTGAGTGGAAAGAACTGCTTGGAAACAAGAATGTCGATGAGCGGGTCTATGACAATCTGGGAGAAATGGTTGTACTTCGTTACTTGAAACAGCATGGATTTGACGCTGTATGGCGCGGCCCTGAACATGCTACTTACGATATCGACTGTGGAGATGCTTTCTATGAGGTTAAGTCTACCCAGAAGAGAGAAGGTCGGCAGATTACTCTGAATAATTCTTTCCAGTTGGTTCCGCCTCCTGGTAAACAGCTTTATGTTATGCTTTGCCAGTTTGAACGAGCGGAAAAAGGGGAGACTATTAATAGTGTGTTGGAAGATCTCGTACAGCTGGGCTATAATAGGAAGGATTTGGAAAATAAGCTGAAGAAACTTGGTCTTGAACAGGGTAGATCAGCACGGGATAGGGCCTATGTGCTTCATTCCATCATTAAGTATCCGGTAAATAGTAAGTTCCCCTGCATTAAAGATGAATCGTTTGTGGGTGGAAAGATGCCGAAGAATGTGATCAGCATCTCCTATACCGTATCTTTGGATGGTGTGGATGGAGAAAAAATATTGTAAATTTGCGAGGGACGAATGACAACTATTGATTTATGCGCCGGTATAGGTGGCATACGGCGAGGATTTGAACTGGCCGGAGACTTTGAGAATATTCTGACTGCAGAAATCGATAAATCCGCCCAAAAAACTTATGAAACTTTATTTGGTGAAACCGAGTTTTACGATGTAACTGATGAAGATTCTATTATCGATGCGATCAATAAGGAAAATAAAAAGGTCGATGTCGTACTTGCAGGATTTCCATGTCAGGCATTTAGTCTGAGCGGGAAACGATTAGGATTCAAGGATACAACGAGAGGGACTATATTTTTTAATGTTCAAAGCCTCATAGGTAAATTGAAACCTAAGGCTTTTTTCCTCGAAAATGTGGCAAATCTTTTCTCTCACAATAAAGGTAATACGTTCAAGATCATCATTGATACATTGGAAAATGATCTGAATTACAAGGTTATCGGTGTTTATAGAAATCTTGTTGGTGGTATCTCTTATGAGAGAAGTTCCTTTGTAAGAAATACCTGCAATTTTGGGTTACCCCAGAATCGTCCGCGCACTTATATCATGGGATTTTCCAGGGAGTATTATGGGGATGCCATCCATGTGCTTGATTCACTGGAACTTCCTAAGTCTCGTCCCGGGGAACCAATATTCAAAGGCCTTGATGAAATTATTGATCCGAAAGTAGATCTTCATTATTACTTGTCCACCGGGTTTTTAACCACATTGATTAACCATAAGAAGCGGCAGAAAGCTCACAAAAATGGCTTTGGCTACTCAGTCGTTTATGACTCTGAAAATACAGCAAATAATGGTGAAACGATGGCTCATACTATTATGGCTACCGGTGGATCGGGAAAGGAAAGAAATCTGGTAAGACAACCGGGGCCGGAAATAGAGGCCTGGTTTAGAAATCATCCTTTACCGACAGATATTTATCCTGGGAAAAAGTCAAATCTCAATAGGGAGTGTATCCGGGCAATGACCCCTACGGAATGGGGAAGATTGCAAGGATTTATCGGATATGGCTTTATAGAAAACGGCGTTGACCAATTCCGATTCCCTGAAAATATGAAGGATACAGCCAAGTATAAGCAGTTTGGTAATTCCGTTTCTATTCCTGTCATTGAAACAATGGCTGAGTTTATGGTTCAATGCTTCCGGCTTTTAGGTGAAAATCAGTAAATGATGATTTAGTGGGATGGTAATATGGCTGATCGAATTACAAAAGAGCAGCGCAGCCGCAATATGAGCCACGTACGCGGGAAAAATACGAAGATCGAAGTCAAAGTACGGAGCTATCTGTTCCGGAAAGGCTTTCGTTTTCGTAAAAATGACCACCGCCTTCCCGGCACTCCGGATGTGGTTCTGCCCAAGTATAAGACGGTTATCTTTGTGAATGGCTGTTTTTGGCACCAGCATCCGGGATGTAAGAAGGCTACTATCCCTGAAACTAATCATGACTTTTGGGAGAAGAAGTTAAGCAGTAATGTGGTGAATGACAAACTTGACCGAGATGCTTTGGAAGCGATGGGTTGGAAAGTCATTACTGTGTGGGAATGCGAACTCAAGAAAAACTTTGAAGATGTAATGGAAAGGATTGTTCACATACTTCAAGGTAAGAAGAGTGATAAACTACCGAATTGAAATCGGGGTGATTGACATGGCACGACGGGCTATAGAAGAACCGGAAGAAGTAACTACGCTAAAGCAATACTATGCAAAGTACTTGACGGATATTCGAGGACTCAAGCAGTCGACGGCTGTCCATTATCTGGATGCTCTTCGTACCCTATCCCGGCTCTTGAAAAGCCGGGGATTGGTCAAGAGAGATATTTATGAAGTAGGAAGCTTTGGACAGTTGCAAAATCTGAGGGATATTCTCTCAAAAGATCAGGAATATATAGGTCTCAATGAGCGAGGCGACAGTATGTACAGGGCTGCTTTGAATCACTTTCTGAGATTTACGCAGGGAGATTTTATAAATAAAATGAATCTTCCTGTAGAAAAGGTCGATATGCCTCTTGCGCCGCCTGCACAGATTGATATTGATGTTCCTTCTCTAATAGAGCCGCCGGAGTCTTATGAGACCACCACTAAGCATTGGAGACGGTCACCTATTATTCGTGACCAAGCTCTTGAATTCGCCAATTTCCATTGCGAACTTCATCCGGACCACCAGACATTCATAGCTGAGAGCACCCATCATCCTTACATGGAAGGTCATCACCTGATTCCCATGGCTAAGCAAGGTGAATTTGATCATAGTCTTGATGTGTATGCTAACATTATCTGTCTATGTCCTATCTGCCATCGTCGTATTCATTTAGGACTTAAGTCAGATCGAATTGACATGCTGAAGGAAATCTATGATCGCAGAGGGGAAAGGCTACAGCATAGTGGTTTGATACTTACGGAAAATGAGTTCGTGGAACTAGGCATGCGAAAAAGTTAAACCGGATAAAAGCGTCGGAGCTATGACTTCGACGCTTTTATTTTACCTGTAATCGTTTGCTGCTGAATATAAATCATGCTGCTATAATTAAGTAAATTACACGGCAATAAAGGATGGGTGATATTGTGGGGAAAATGCTGGATTCAACGATAGCCGCTTTGTATAAGTATGGGAAGATGTGCTATCTGGGTGAGATAAACAATAAAATCGCTGAGAAACGGGTCACTGAGGAACATCCGGAGGTGGCCGTTTCTTCGGCAAGGCATTATATGCGGTGGTATATGGAGATGCGGAATGGAGGATTTTTGACATGGAACTCCAATTCCCGGCTCCTTTTGTACTATGCAGAACACATTACCCTGGAGGAAGGTAAGGAGGCCGGTAAGACGGCCATTGAAAGTGCCATGAAATTTGCTGAGCATGAGAACAGGGATTCATTGATTCAGGATCTGGAGAAACTGGCCGCTAAATACGATATTACGCTAGATGAGGAATCGGCGGGTAAAGAAAAGGACAATACTGTACCAGCTGTTAAGGAGGAGAAACCCATGGACCCGAAGGATATTATTGCCCAGGTGAAGTCGTATATCCGGCAGAAGGGGTTCTTCTATCCGGACGGGGTTATCGAGAATCTGTATCTCAGCCTGAAGGCGAAGCCCTTTGTGATTCTGGCGGGGATTTCAGGAACCGGGAAGACGAGGCTGGTACGGCTCTTTGCGGAGGCCCTGGGGGCCAATGGGGAAAACGGGCGGTACAAACAGGTGGCTGTGCGGCCGGACTGGTCTGATTCTTCTGATTTATTCGGACATCTGGACCTGAATGGCCATTTCATTGCGGGGCAGCTCACCGATTTCCTGCAGGACGCCAGGGAGCACGAGAATTTCCCCTATATCCTGTGCCTCGATGAAATGAACCTGGCCCGGGTGGAGTATTACATGAGTGACCTCCTGTCCATCATGGAGACCAGGGAGTGGAAGGAGAACGGGCGAATCGGAACCGATGCGGTTTCTGTGGAGGGCTATGGGGATGTGGATCTGCCGGAAAATCTGTACATCATCGGCACGGTGAACATGGATGAAACCACGTTCCCCTTCAGCAAGAAGGTGCTGGACCGGGCGAATACCATCGAATTTTCCTATGTGGATCTGATACCCGATTTCTCGGAGGAACCGGAGCCCCTGGTGAAGAAGCTGGAAGTGTCCAATAGTTTCCTGCGGTCCGACTATCTGAAAATCATGGACTGCCATAAAGAGGATCAGGAAAATGCTACGAATTACAGCCGGGAACTCAGCGATATCAATGGCATCCTGGAAAAGGCGAATGCCCATGTGGGGTACCGGGTACGGGATGAAGTGGTCTTTTATATGCTTTATAATGACAAGCTGGGCCTGTTTTCTGAAGATGAGGCCATGGACCATGAAATTCTCCAGAAAATCCTGCCCCGCATCCAGGGGAGCAGCGGCGCCGTGCGGGACATGATCTGCGAACTCTTCAAACACTGTGCGGAAGACTATGAGGGATACCGGGATGACTCGGGAGAAGTGTACATAAAAATGGAAGCGGTGCTGGCAAAGGCGAGAAAAGACGGCAAGCCTCCCCGGTATCCGAAGAGCGCGGAAAAACTGGCTTACATGATGAGGAGATACGAGGAAGATGGGTTCACATCGTACTGGCTCTGATGAGCTTCTCTATATAGAAACGGACAAACTTCGCATTTCCATGAAGGGCCGGACACCGGCAGCCTGGATGGTGAAGGACGGGGAGGCGGAATTCCGTCTCTATTCCGACGATGCGCCGAAGGAGGTCATCCTTTCCGGAGAGGAACAGGAGCCCCGAAACCATGTATTCCGTACCCATCCTACCTTTTATGAGCAGAATCGTTATGAACTCCTGGTGGAGGGGCCGGAAGGGCATGTGGTATCGGTAAACCATGTGAATCTTTCCATTCGTAGTGCCATCACTCCTGTGGGGCATCATGAGAACATGGTGTCGGGAATTATCAATTTCCGCAATGATATCGGCTATTCCGATTTCGTGGTATCCCTGGACGGGGTGGAGGTGCTACGGTTCACGGTGGAAGTTTTCCCGGAGAAGATCAGCTATCGGAAGGACTACCAGGCTATTCTTCTGGATGTGACCACGGAGCTTTACAGCCTGGTCTTTGATTTCCTGCGGACCACCTATACCGGCTTCCGGCAGGGCGATGTGCGGTGCAGCAGTCCGGTGGAGTTCTTTGCGGTGATTTCGAGAATCTATGACCGGTTTCTCCGGTCCGTGGATAAGGTGATCCGGGAGCCCCACCACGTGCTGAAGACCCGGCGGGAAATCATGCCGGCCTATCGGGCGAAACGGTGTGACCATCAGTCTATCCGGTGGCTCATGAAGCACGGGGATCACGGAATCAGAAAAGGGGAGAACTGGCTGGTGGACCGCATCCCGGCGGTGAGTAAGCATATTTCCTATGACACCCGGGAAAATCGGCTCACCCGTTTTATGATCCAGAGCACTATCCGTCGGCTGCAGACGTTCCGGAAGCGGTATGGGGCTCTCTATGACCAGCAGGATGAGGACCTGCTCCGGCGGATGGATGGTATGGTGAACCGGCTGAACCGGCGGATTACGGGCTCCTTCCTTTCGGAGGTGGAACCGTCCGGGGAAAGTGCGGGGCTGTCCCTGGTCTTCATGATGGCGCCGGGGTACCGGGACTTGTATAAGTATTACCTTATGCTGGAACGGGGGCTGAATCTGACGGGGGATGTGTTCCACCTGTCCGTGAAGGATCTGGCCCAGCTCTATGAGTATTGGTGTTTCATCAAGTTGAACAGCCTCCTGAAGGGGCAGTACCGGCTCATTTCCCAGGATATCATCCGAACGGAAGGGACAAAGTTATTCACAACACTGGTCAAAGGGGGAAAATCGTCCGTACGCTATCGGAATCCGGTGAACGGGGAATCCATCGTCCTTTCCTATAATCCCACCTCCGCCGGGCTGCCTACGGTGCCCCAGAAACCGGATAATGTGCTCACCCTTACGAAGAATGGCATGGACGGCGGGGACCTGACCTATAAGTATATCTTCGATGCCAAGTATAAAATGGACCCGGCGGTGGAGGGGAGCTATTACTATAACTGCGTGTCCCACTTTCCGGGGCCCCGGGAAGAGGATATCAATACCATGCACCGGTACCGGGACGCCATCGTCAGCGAAGAGAGGGAGAATTTCTACGAGCGCACCATGTTCGGCACCTATGTGCTCTTTCCTTATAATAAGGAAGAGGAGTACAAAAACCACCGGTTTTATAAGAGCATCGATGATGTGAATATCGGAGGCCTGCCTTCCGCCACCACCCTGGTGAAGGATATGCTGGATGAGCTGGTTTCCGACTCCCCGGAGACCGCTTTCGAGCGGAGTCTCCTGCCTGTGGGAATCGAGAGGAGGCTGGCGAAGGTGGACTGGAGCCGGCGGGATGTGCTGGTGGGGGTCCTGAAGAACCGGCAGCAGTTGGATGTGTGCAGGAAGTACCATTTCTACCACATCCCTGCCTCCCGGGTGGGAGAGGAGCACCTGCCCATCCATTATGTGGCCATTTACCAGTCCCGCCGTCTCTTCGGGAAGGAGAGCGGCATCTTCCTCTACGGGGAGGTGACGAAGTGCACTCTCCTCCGGCGGCGGGAGATCCGGGAACTGCCGAAGGATTCGGAGGCCCTTTATTATCGGTTCGACGTGAAGAGCTGGAAGAAGCTTCCCCGGCCCATCGGTGTCCGGGAGGGGGCCCAGGTGGCTCTCTTTACGAATCGTTTCCTCCTCCTCCACAGCACCAAGGTGCCGGACCTCCTCATCCGGTCGGAGGAGGAATTCCGGCTCTACTACGAACTGAAGCGCCTCGCCGGCGGAAGCCTGGAGGAAAATCCCAGCCGCCCCCTCTGCTGCCGCTTCGGCAGCTGCCTTTTGGACTACGAAAAGGGGGAGGTGCGGGTCATCAGGGATGGAAGGATCTGCCGCACCTATCCGGCGGAAAAGATCATCCGGAGACCCTATGCGTACTTTGGGGAGATTAAGAGGAAGCTGGGGGAGGTCTAGGTCTAGATCTAGGTCTAGGTCAACAGCGGCTCCGCCGCGGGATCCTGTGGCTTACGGGCGTGCGTTCGAACGGGGGCTTCTAGCTGTTAGCTGCTAGGGAAACGCTGATTAAATAGGCTTTTTACAAGCGCTAATTATTCACAG
>ERZ791893.786-NODE-786-length-20083-cov-11.763132_pt1 | contig 20083 bp, 15 predicted proteins | sample MGYA00510154_ERZ791893 | MGnify/ENA primary metagenome ERZ791893 (study PRJEB30046, sample SAMN00792068) | human gut metagenome | study: EMG produced TPA metagenomics assembly of the A metagenome-wide association study of gut microbiota in type 2...
AAACCCCTTGAAAATAAAGGCTTTTTCTGTTTGTCGTTATTATACCGTAACGGCACACGTTTGTGTCAGTCGTCAAGACGCTGCCTGCCGGGGAGGTCAAAGACCTTGTAGGCCACAGCGAGGATATGGACACCTTCGGCGTGTACGCTCACACCCTTGCAGGCGATGCAGAAAACACCGCGCGGGCTGTCAACGGCGTGTTTCTTCGCGTGCTGAAAAACGCCTAAACCATACCGCATTTTATACCGCACTTCTGATTTTTACAGCGTCCCGCGTCACTCGCTCGTAAGAGCAAAACGACGCGCTGACGCTGTTATTTTATGCGTGTGCGGATATGGTTTTCTTGCAAGTTGACGGTTTGGGATGGTTCAAGTCCTGTCTCCGCAACCAACAAAAGCTCGTTGAAACGACAAGTTTCAACGAGCTTTTTTCTGCAATATGGTAAAAGTGGTAACAAGCTGGTAACTTTGACCCCAAAATGACCCCAAAACGTCAAAATGACTGCACCCGGACGATTGAACTTTTCAACCGCCCGGGCGCTTTTTGTGGATAAATTTTGCGGAGTTGGCAGGTAAATATAGGATCGGTCAGTGTAGTCAGCTCGCCTTGACGAGTACCAACACGCTGTTGTTTGGCACGACGATCTGTTCCTGTTTGGTGGGAATGGGCGGGTTTTTGTACTGGCGCAGGGCTTTTTGGATTTGCCGCTTGACCTCCAGCAGGGCGGCGTCCAGCGTGGGGGCTTGTGCGGTAACTTTGGGGAAGTCGGGAACATGGGCAGTGCAGCCGTCTGCCGAGAATGTACAAAGCACAGGATAAGGCTGGTTCTCTACGGAGATGCTGTACTGCATCCCGAACATATCATCCATCTTGTCCATTTCGCGCCGCTTGTGTTCGTCCATGCTGTGAACGTAGGTGTCCATTGTGAACGCCACCGAGTAGTGACCGAGGATGGACGACAGTGTTTTGTAATCCATGCCGCGCTCCAGCGCACGGGTGGCGAAGGTGTGGCGCAGGGCGTGGAAGGTAAAGTGCCCGATGTCAGCATCTTTCAACAATCGGTCGTAGTAATCCTTGAAAGTTTTTTGCTCAAAGTAGTGACCAAACTCGTTGGTGACGATGAAGCCATCGTCGGTGTACTTATCCCCTGCCCGAATCTTGTCCTGCGCTTGCTGTTGTTTCCAGCGGGCAAGCTCGTCTGCCATTGTGCGGGTCAGCGGAATCATGCGGCGGGAGTTTTTCGTTTTGGGTGTGCCAAATACAATTTCGGTCTTGTTCTCGCCATCGTGGGCTTCGTACTTGGCAAGGCGGTTGATGGTGCGGCGGACATGGAGTTGGGCGGTGGAAAAATCAATATCTTCCCATTTCAGCGCCAGCAACTCCCCCATGCGTAATCCGGTACACAAGTCTAAGCGGATAAAAACGCCATAGCGGTGGCAGTAACTGGCTTGCACCAGCGCCCGCTGCTGGTCGTTGCTAAGAACTACGACTTCGGGTTTTTCTCCGCTGGGCAAGGTCACGGCATCGCAGGGGTTGTAAATCAGCAGACGCTCCTTTACGGCTTGCTGTAAGCATTTGTGCAGGGCCATGTGGTAGTTACGCAAGGTCTTGGGGGATAAGCCTTCCTCGCGAAATTTGTAGTTGTAAAATTCCTGCAAGGTGTGTGGTTCCAGCTTTTTAAGCAGGATTTTCCCCAGCACACAAAAGTGCTTGTTGAGATAACTGCGGTAGCTGGCATAGGTGGACTGTTTAACGGTATCTTTCATGTAGGTGTCCAGCCAATACTCGTACCATTCGCCAAGGGTCACTGACATCGGATCGCGCCAGCCCTGTGTGCGGACTTCATGGGCTTGCTGCTGTAAAATGGCGATTGCCTCTTGTCTGGTGTTACAGCAGGTGGATGTGCGCCTGGGTTTGCCGGTCTTGTAGTCGATTCCGGCAGATAGCCGCACCTCCCACCGCCCGTCTGTTCGCTGACGGATATTGCCCTCGTTGTGCCCACGGTGCAGGGATGTTTTAGATGTGTCTTTCACGTTGCATCGTCTCCTTTCGTGACACAAAGACTACCACAGGTACGGCCACAAAGCTATTCATCAGACCCGACAATCTTCGGGTTCTCGTTTTGGGCTTTATTGACCTTTTGCCGTTCCAGCCAGCCCAGCAGTTCATCCCGCTGCACTAACAGTCGGTTTCCAATGTGGAACGCAGGAAAAGTCGCGTCGTGAAATATGCGGTAGGTGGTCGAGCGTGAGATGCCGAAGTAGGTTTGCACTTCCTTGGGGCTTACAACATTGGGTAAATCTTGAAATTCCGTGTTCATGGGTTCCTCCTATGTAAATAATTTATAAAAAGGTCTTTACTATATAGCCGCTGAGAAACGGCAAAAGGTAACGCTTGACAAAAAATAAATAGCCAGCATATCCACCCATTGTGCTAAAAAGCTTGCACCTTTACAAAATATCTAAATCCAGTTCGCTAAACTTTGGAACAAAAGCTTTGCCACATAACTCAAAAACAGGCAAGCCGCAGATTAAAACGGCTTGCCTGTTTTAAGTGACGATGGTGACGGTAGTGACGATGTTTATGGGATACGGGTAGGGGTATGCAAGAAAGACCGTCATCTGCGTCACTATCGTCACACAAGAGCAGCGCGGGGGTCTGGGGTACACCCCAGAAATGTGCATGTGGATGACCACATGCTATGCTAGCAAAACACGTCTACCCCCCCAAAAAAAACGATAGCACCCAACCCAGATGCCCATACAAATTCGTATATCCCCAGAGTGAATCACCTGTGATTCATCCAAAAATCTTGACTCGAAAAAGTGAATCAGTTCTGATTCACTTCCCGGACTCCCCCGGCTCGATGCAGTAGCAGTTAAAACTCCCCTCGCAGAGCAGGCATTCCTCGCCGGAGAAAATCTCTACGCGCACAACGCTGACCAAGCGGCCGCGCTTCAGGACGCGGGCGTTGATAAAAATTTTGCCACTCGATACATTTTTTAAAAAGGACATATGGCTGCTCTGGGTCACATAATGCCGCCCATCGGTAAAGGCGGCATAGCCCGCGGCGCAGTCGGCCAAGGCCATCAAGTAGCCACCGTGCAGCGCACCGTAGCCGTTGCAGTGCTCCATAGTCACACCAGCTTCCAGGCTGACGTAATCTTTCCCCATTTCATGCACCGTAAAGCCCAGTGATTTGGTAAAATCATCGTGGCTGATGAGCTTTTGCAGAGCCTCATAATATTCCATAAAAAACATCCTTTCTTGAAAGTACAAGAAAAGGGCCGACCCTTGAGAAGTGAGGGTCGGCCTTTTTCTAACCAGAGCATAGCGGAGAAAAGCCCCATCGCTTTACCCCACTATTATATGAAAAGAAGCACGGTGCGCGCAAGCCGGGAGAAGGCTGTGAAAGAAGAGAAATGCGTTAGGATAAAAACGGGAGAAGGATTTCCAAAAATGTTACAAGTATGTATAGAGAAGATACTGTGCGCGCCGTGTTCCAATTCCGATGTAAAATCAGGCCTCGTCCAGGTCGATGGTCTCCAGGTCGAGCTTCTCCAGAATAGGCAGCAGCTTCGTGACGCCGCAGGTGAAGAAGATGATGCGGATTACTTCGCAGATGTCATCCACAGTAGCACCGTTCTCCAGCGCCAGACGGGCGTGGACCTTCATGGTGGTGTCGGTGCCAGTGGCCATACCGATGGCCATAACAATCAGCTCGCGGTATTTGCGGGGAATCTGCACATCGGTTCCGTTGTCCACATACTGGTCCAGAAATGCCTTGACCAGCATCGGATCATTGCCCATCTTCTGGTGGCTTTCCAGCAGCTTGCCGCCGCGGGCCTTTTTCAGCTGGGCCAGAAATTCACGGCTTTTGGCCAGCTTTTCGGGATTTTCCTGTTTCATGGGTTACTCCTTCGTTTCATAGCGGTTTTTCAGATAATTGACAGCAATGTTCGGGAAGAGTGCATAGGTCAGCACATCCTCATCGCTGTGTGCCAAATCGCCGATTTCGGCCTTGGCCTTCTCCCAGCCGGGCTCCAGCAGATCAGCCGGGCGGCAGGTGATGGGCTTTTCATCGCCCAGCGCCTTTTTCATCAGTTCGGGGGAAATGTCACCCGGCGGGCAACCGTACATACCGCGGCAATAGTCGCGCATTTCCTTGCTGACGGTCTTGTAGCGCTCGCCCATCATGACGTTGCTGGTGGCCTGTGCGCCACACATCTGGCTGCTGGGGGTGGCCAGCGGCGGATAACCCATATCCGCGCGGACGCGGGTGACTTCCCGCAGAATCTCCGGCAGGCGGTCAAGGGCATTCATGCTGCGCAGTTGGTTTTCCATATTCGTCAGCATGCCGCCGGGAATCTGGTGCTGCAGGCAACCAACGTCCACGCCAATCAGGCGGCTCTCGTACTCCTTGCGGCGGGCGCGCAGGTATTGAAAGCCCTCGTTCAGTTCGGTAAACTGTGCCAAATCGATTTTCGGGTCGCGGGGCGTGCCGCGCAGCCCGGCGATAAAGCTCTCGATCGGCGGGTGGCCGGGGCCCATGCCCAGGCTGGACACGCAGACGTCCAGGCCGTCGACACCGGCGCGGATGGCCTCCCAGTAGCACATTTCGGCCATGCCGCCTGTGCAGTGGCAGTGCAGGTGGACAGGGATATCCAGCGCCTTTTTCAGGGCGCCGATAAGCTCATATGCGGCGGGCGGGGTCATCAGACCGGCCATATCCTCGACGTGGATGAGTTCTGCGCCCATCTTCTGCTGTTCCAGCGCATTTTCCACAAACTTTTCGGTGGTGTGGAACGGACTGAGGTTATACTGGACGCTGCCCTCAATCTTCTTGCCCATCTTTTTGACAGCCTTGAACGCGGTCTCGCAGTTGCGAAGATCCTGCAAAGCATCAAAAATCAGGAAGACGTCGATGCCCGCATTAGCGGCGCACTCAACAAATTTTTCGACGATATCGTCGGGGTAGGCGTGATAGCCCACCAGATTCTGGCCGCGTAGCCCCATTTTAAGAGGGGTATTCTTTATAAAGTGTTTGAAGGTGCGCACGCGGTTCCAAGGATCATCGTTCAGGTAGCGGATGCAGACGTCGAACGTTGCGCCGCCCCACATCTCCATGCTGTCATAGCCGACGGCATCCATCCGCTTGAGCAGGGGAATCATATCCTCGGTGGTGACGCGGGTTGCCAGCAGCGACTGCACGCCGTCGCGGAACTCCACGCTGTTGAACTTGACCGGGGTGTTGCTGGCAAATTGGGTAGAGCCGGCCGGGCTGGGATTGGCAGCAGGGGCCGGTGCAGCGGGTTCCTTGCGTTTAAAGAAATCCATAGGTGACTCCTGACTCTTGACAGACGGGGTTTGCAGCGGGTGCGGACACGTTGTTGTGGAATGGGTAAATCGATACAGCGGGAAACGTGGGCGGGCGGATATGGAATCCGCCCCTACGGTGGCCACACATGGCAAAACCAGTCTGTTGTGTATTGTTTTATTTGTAGGGTAGGTAAATCATACAGCTAAAACGATACACTAAATCGTTACACTACTTATAGCACATTTTCCCCAAAATGTCAACAACAAAATTACGCGCCCGCCGGAACTTTGGCGGGCGCGTAAAAATTAGGGGGCTGTTTTTGTGCAGGTCTTACAAACGGAAGGTCTCGCGCAGTTCTACGCGGGCCTCGCTCTCAATGCGCATCGGCTCGCGGCTGCCGGTGGTGATGTGGGAGATCAGCGCCGCCACAGCCTGCCGTGCAATCTCGTCGCTGGGCATCGAAACGGTGCTGACGGCGGGGATGAGGTACTGCATATTCATCTGGTTCTGGGTGGAAAAGCTCAGCAGTTCCATGTCCTGCGGGATCAGGATGCCGTACTTATGTAAGGTATACAGCACGCCGGGCACCATCGTGTCACTCTCACACAGCACCATCTTGGGCATATTGGTCTGGGCACACAGGCTCTCGGCGGCGGTGGCGCCGCCCTCGGGGGTGTTGGGGGCGGTAAAGACCCACTCCTGCGGGACATGGATGCCCAGCTGCTTGCAGGCGAAGATAAAGGCATCGGTGCGGCGGCTGGTGGCAAGGTAGTGAGAGCCGGAAGAGATAATAGCGACTTGGCGGTAATTTTTCTGCCGTATCAGGCTGGCGGCCAGCAGACCGACTTTGTTGGAGTTGGCGCTGGAGGTGCTGTACTTGTTGCTTTCGCGGTTGATGAGTACGATGGGCACCTGGGATTCCAGCGTTTCCAGATGGCGCACGTCGGTCTCGCTGGCTGCGCCGATGATGGCCCCGGTGTAGTTATTATGGATGAGTGCCCCGCAGGCGTCGGCAATGTGGTCGTTGGTATAGGGGTGCACGACCAGCTCGCAGTCATAGTTTTTCTCGTGCAGGGCGGTCTGTATTAAAGAAAGGAAGTGCCCCAGCACATTGGCGCGGTAGTCCAGCGGCCAGAAAAACGCGATGACCGGCTTGCGCTCGGCGCTGCTGCGCAGACGGCGGGCGCTCAGGTTGGGCTGATAGCCCAGCTCTCGCATTGCGTTCTGGATGCGGGCAATGGTATCGGCGGGGATGCGGTGCTGCTCGCCCCGGCCGTTCATGACCAGGGAAACGGTGGTGGGGGATACGCCCGCAGCAGCGGCAACGTCTTTGATGGTGGGCATGGGGGGACTCCTTTTAATAGATAAAAAAATGCGGTGGGGTTTGCGCCGGGGCGCAAACCGATAAATCGGCAGGCAGAGTTGTAGGGGCCGCACATGTGCGGCCCGGCCGTGTACGGCAAGGGAGCGTTTGAGGGAAAGATGCGGGCCGGGCATGCCCGGCCCCTACATAAGAAGGGCAAGTAGGGAGGGGTCTTGACCCCTCCGCGGGGCGTCGAGGACGCCGCCCCCTACAACAGCGAGAAATGGGTGCTGGCGGCGGCCAGGGGACTGGCCGCCCTACGGTGCGGCGGACCCGGATACAGCGGTTTTGCAATGACAAATCGGGCAAACCCGTAAAATCCGCTAAAAGCATTTACTCTGTTTACTAAACAATAGCACGTTTTAGTGGAAAAGTCAACGTTTAGCGGAGATTTGCTAAACAAAGGCTGAAACGGCGGCGTTTTTTGTCATTTTGTGCAAGAAGGCCCCCGCCCGCTTTTGCAAATCGACGAAGTTGCGGCAGGGGTCTTGACGCTGCTAAAACGTTACACTATACTGCAAGTAGGTAAATCGATACAGCTAAGTAAGGATAGTCAAGACAAAAACGCAAGAACAGAGCAAACACAGAAAGGACAGAATCCTTATGGCTAAAAAGAAAACAATGGACGGTAATGAGGCAGCCGCATACGCTTCGTATGCGTTTACCGAAATTGCAGCCATCTATCCCATCACCCCCTCCAGCCCGATGGCAGACCATGTTGATACATGGGCAGCCAGCGGCATGAAGAACATCTTCGGTCAGCCGGTCAAGCTGGTCGAGATGCAGAGCGAGGCCGGCGCAGTCTCCGCCATGCACGGCGCGCTGGACAGCGGCAGCCTAGGCACCAGCTACACGGCCAGTCAGGGCATGATGCTGATGATCCCCACTATGTACCGCATTGCCGGTGAGCTGAAGCCTGCCGTTATCCACGCCGCCTCCCGCAACGTGGCTACCAATAATATCTCCATCTTCGCCGAGCACTCCGACGTCATGGCCTGCCGCCAGACCGGTTTTGCGCTGCTGGCTTCCTCCAATGTGCAGGAGTGCATGGACATCGGCGCTGTCGCCCACCTGTCCGCCATCAAGGGCCATGTTCCCTTCCTGCATTTCTTCGACGGCTTCCGCACCTCCCACGAAATTCAGAAAATTGATGTTCTGGACTTTGGCGACCTGGCAAAGCTCGTCGACTATGGCGAACTCGAGAAATTCCGCAAGCGCAGCCTGAACCCTGAACGTCCGCTGCTGCGCACTGCCGGCCTGAACGCCGACACCTACTTCCAGTGCCGCGAGGCCATGAACCCCTACTACGATGCTCTGCCGGAGATCGTGGAGGAGTACATGGGCAAGATGAGTGAGCTGACCGGCCGCGAGTATCACTGCGTCAACTACTACGGCGATCCTGAGGCCGAGTACGTCCTCGTCGGCATGGGCAGCGTGGCTGAAACCGCTGCCGAGACCATCGACTATCTGCGCGCACAGGGCAAGAAGGTCGGCTATGTCAACGTTCATCTGTACCGCCCGTTCCCGGTGCAGTACCTGCTGAACGCACTGCCCGCCACCGTCAAGGCTGTCACCGTTCTGGACCGCACCAAGGAGCCCGGCGCTACCGGCGAGCCTCTGTATGAGGATGTCTGCAGCGTGCTGAAGGAGTTCCGCAGCAACCTGCCGGTCTACGCCTGCCGCTTCGGTCTGGCCTGCAAGGACACCACCCCCGCCCAGATCGTGGCTATGTACGAGAATATGACCGCCGCCGAGCCTGCCAACCACTACACCATCGGCATTGATGATGACGTGACCCACCGCTCTCTGGCTGTCGGCAAGGAAATCAACATTGTGCCTGCCGGTACCTGCAGCTGCAAGTTCTGGGGCCTCGGCTCCGACGGTACGGTCGGTGCCAACAAGAACACCATCAAGATTATCGGCGACCATACCGATAAATACGTACAGGCCTACTTCGAGTATGATGGCAAGAAGTCCGGCGGCGTCACCAAGAGCCATCTGCGCTTCGGCGATGAGCCCATCCGCAGCAGCTATCTGGTCCGCCACGCTGACTTTGTGGCCTGCCACAATAAAGCCTATGTCGCCAACTACGACATGGTTTCTGACCTGAAGGAGGGCGGCAGCTTCCTGCTGGCCTGCGATTGGGCCGATGTTGCCGCACTGGACGCTCACCTGCCGGTCTCGATGCGCCGCGCGATCGCGAAAAAGCACATCAACCTGTATGTCATCGACTCCGTTGCCATCGCTGCGGAGTTGGGCCTGGGCAACCGCACCAACACGATTCTGCAGGCTGCCTTCTTCCACATCACCGGAATCATCCCCGATGACAAGGCTGTGGAGTACATGAAGGCCGCCGCCCTGAAGAGCTACGGCAAAAAGGGCGAAAAGGTCGTCAATATGAACTATGCCGCTGTTGACCGCGGCATCTGCGGCGCCGTCAAGATCGACTACCCCGCCTCCTGGGCTGATTTGGCCGACGAGACCCCCGCGCCCCGCAAGGATGTGCCGGAGTTCGTCACCAAGATTCTGGAGCCGGTCAACAACATGCACGGCGACGAGCTGCCCGTCAGCGCCTTCGTCGGCCTCGAGGACGGCACCTGGCCGCAGGCAACCTCTAAATATGAGAAGCGCGGCGTCGCCGTCAAGGTTCCCGCATGGGATGCCTCCAAATGCGTGCAGTGCAACCAGTGCTCCTACGTCTGCCCCCACGCGGCCATCCGTCCCTTCCTGCTGACCGAGCAGGAGGTCGCCAACGCCCCCGAAAAGATGGACGTTGCCGACACCAAGCCCAAGGCTAGCGAGTACAAATACCGTTTACAGTGCGCCGTCCTCGACTGCCAGGGCTGCGGCAGCTGCGTGACGGTCTGCCCGACCAAGGCTATCACGATGGAGCCGCTGGACACCCAGCGCCACGAGGAAGCCAACTGGGAGTACATCGACGCGCTGCCGGAGGTGCGCAACACCTACGGCGATGACACCGTCAAGGGCAGCCAGTTCAACCAGCCCCTGTTGGAGTTCAACGGCTCCTGCGCAGGCTGCGGCGAGACCCCGTATGCAAAGCTCGTCACCCAGCTGTTTGGCGACCATATGTACATTGCCACCGCGACCGGCTGCTCTCAGGTCTGGGCCACCAGCTTCCCCAGCTTCCCCTACTGCACCAACAAGAAGGGCTTTGGCCCCGCACTGGGCGGCTCTCTGTTTGAGAACAACGCTGAGTTCGGTATGGGCATCAGCCTTTCTGTCGAGCAGCAGCGCGCAGCACTCCGCACCAAGGTGGAGGAGCTGATGAGCAAGATTGACGAGAACAGCGACCTGTATGCTGCGGCGAAGGCATGGGACGATAACTTCAACGTCAGTGCCAAGAGCGAGGCCGTCAGCGATGCGCTGAAGGCGGCTGTGGCCGGTGCAGAAGTGCCGGAGGACGCCAAGGAAGCACTCGACTACGTACAGCGCAATGCGGAGCATCTGCGCAAGAAGTCCGTGTGGATCTTCGGCGGCGACGGCTGGGCCTACGATATCGGCTACGGCGGTCTGGACCATGTGATTTCCACCGGTGCCAACGTCAACATTATGGTCTTTGACACCGAGGTTTACTCCAACACCGGCGGACAGGCCTCCAAGTCCAGCCCGCGCTCTGCCGTGGCACAGTTTGCTGCCGCCGGTAAGCGCACCAAGAAGAAGGACCTGGGCATGATGGCCATGAGCTACCGCGATGTGTATGTGGCACAGGTGGCTATGGGTGCAAACCCGGCCCAGCTGCTCCGCGCTGTCAAGGAGGCAGAAAGCTATGACGGCCCCTCTATCGTCATCTGCTACTCCCCCTGCATCAACCACGGTCTGCGCGCCGGTATGGCCAACGTTATGACCGAGATGAAGAACGCCGTCAACTGCGGCTACTGGCAGCTGTACCGCTATGACCCGCGCCTGATTGACGCCGGCAAGAATCCGTTCCAGCTCGACAGCAAGGAGCCGACCGGCGATTACCAGAGCTTCCTGCAGGGCGAGGTTCGTTATTCCAGCCTGGCCCGCAAGTTCCCTGACCTCGCCCCCGACCTCTACGCCAAGAGCGAGCAGGACGCCAAGGAGCGTTATGCAGGCTACAAGGTGCTGGCTGAGGAAAAGTAACCCGGATTGTGAAGGAGCAAAACGATGGCAAACAATTTTGATACCCTGCTGACCGCAGCCCCCGGCAGCGTTGTCACACTGGAGCCCGATTACATCGTGGTAAATGACGGCGTTTCCTATTTGGCCGCGGTGGAGGCAAAGAGCGTTGCCAACCCCGATAAGGTGCTGGTGTTCTTTGACCATAATGTTCCCACCGGTGACCCCGAGGGTGCCCGCGTGTTCGGCGTGATTCGCGATTTCGCCAAGAAATTCGGCTGCCGTTTCATTCAGGCACAGGGCGTTGCCTACCAGTATATGTTCAAGGAGGTCGTCCTCCCCGGCCAGGTTGTGGTCGGCGGCGGCAGCCACAGCGCCATCTTCGGCGCAAACGGTGCGCTCGGCTTCAACGTCAGCCCGCTCGAGCTGGCCCGCGTGCTGGAAACCGGCAAATATCAGCTGATTGTCCCCCACACGGTCGTCTTCCGCGTGGAAGGCAAGCTGAAGGACGGCGTTTCGATGATGGACGCGGCGCTCACCCTGCTGAAAAACAGCAAGTGCGTCCCCGGCAGCATCGTTAAATTCGTGGCACCGGCGCTCTCCTCGCATGAAAAGAGCGTTCTCTGCTCAATGGCCTGCGGCACGGGTGCCGTGACGGCCCTCTGCGTGGAGGAGGGCGACACCGACCGTGTGCTTGACCTCTCCACCGTAGAGCCGATGGCAGTCCTGCCCTGCGAGGTGCGTTCTGCCCAGCATATGGCGGAAATCCGCCCGGTGGCCGAGCTGGCCGGTACCCATGTGACCGCCGGTCAGATTGGCGGCTACACCGGCGGTACGATTGAGGACCTGCGTGTGGCAGCGGATATTCTCCGCGGCAAAAAGTTGGCGCGCGGCTTCCGCCTGACCATCTGCCCCGCCACCAGCGCCGATTACATCGCCGCTTGCGAGGAGGGCCTGCTGGAACTCTTCATCGACTACGGCGCACAGATTTCCGCCGCCGGTGACCACAGCGAGGTCCGGCAGGGTGCCGGTGTTATGGGCAAGGGCGAAACCCTTGTCACCACCGGCCTGTACACCTACACCGGCTGCATGGGCGTTGCGGATTCCACGGTTTACACCGCATCGGTGCAGACGGTTGCCTGCGCCTCGTTCACGCAGACACTGTAAAGGAGGGCTCATACAATGGATAAGATTTTCAGCGGTAAGGTATGGACCTTCGGCAACGATATTGATACCGATACCATCATTCCCGGTAAGCGCGGCACGATTCCCACGATTGAGGAGATGAAAAAGTACGCCTTTGAACTGCTCAAGCCGGAGTTCGGCTCCACCGTGCAGCCCGGCGATATTCTGGTGGCCGGTACAAACTTCGGCTGCGGCTCCTCCCGTGAGCAGGCCGCCACGGTGCTCAGCCACAACGGCGTGCGCTGCATCATCGCCAAGAGCTTTGCCCGCATCTTCTTCCGCAATGCCTTCAACAGCGGTATTCTGCTGCTGACCTGCGATGGCATTCAGGATGTTGTGACCGGCGGCGACATCGTCACGGTCGATGTGGACAACCACACGGTCAGCGCCAACGGCAAGACCTTCACGGTCGGCGCTGTGCCGGAAAACCTCTTCAATATCGTTGCCAACGGCGGTCTTATTGCCGATACCCGCCGCCGTCTGGCCGAGGGCGTAAAGCCCAGTGAGCATAAGGAGCTGGACGATACGGCCCGCCGCAAGAAGGGCTTCACGATGGCCGAAAAGCTCCTGCGCAAGAACGCAGGCGTGGACGAGGTCAAGCCCGGCGACATCGTCATCACCCACCCCGATATGTTCATGATTCACGACATTTACACCCCGTATCTGCTGGATACGCTGGAGCAGATTGGCGCGGACAAGATTGCAGACCCCGACAAAGTAACGATTGTGTTTGACCATTGTATGCCGACTGCGGTTGCCAAGAATGACTCCGCCCACTATGACGCCGGTCTGGAACTGGCCCGCCGCTACGGCATCAAGAAGCTGCACATCGGCGAGGGCATCTGCCACAGCATCATGCACGAGGAGCACTACGCCAAGCCCGGCTGCATTGCTACCGCAACGGACAGCCACACCACCACCTACGGCGGCGCAGGCAACTTCTGCTCCGGCATCGGCACGGCCGAGATGGCCGCAGCCCTGATTACCGGCGAGCTCTGGTTCAAGGTACCGGAAGCCATCAAAATCGTGCTGAACGGCCATCTGCCCGACGGTGTTCTGTCCAAGGACGTTATCCTGAAGATTCTGGGCGACATCAAAGCGGACGGCGGCCAGTACAAGAGTCTGGAGTTCACCGGCCCAGCGGCCCACGAAATGAGCATGATGGCTCGCTTCACGGTTGCCAATATGGCGCTGGAGGCCGGTGCCAAGTGCGGCCTGTTCGAGGCTGATGAAAAGACGGCGGAGTACTACGGTATGCCGCTGGAGGAAATCGACTGGGTCTGTGTCGACGAGGACGCCCACTATGAAAAGGTCCTGACCTACGATGTCAGCGAGCTGGAGCCCCAGCTGTCCTGCCCGCAGGGCGTGGACAACGTCCATCCGCTGCATGAGGTGCTCGGCACCCCGATTGACGAGGTTTATCTGGGCAGCTGCACCAACGGCAGCATTGAGGACCTGGCCGTTGCCGCAGAAATCATGAAGGGCAAGCACGTCCCCGACACGATGCGGTTCATCGTGGTGCCCGCCACGAACCGTGTCTTTAAGGAGGCTATCAAGCGCGGCTACATCAAGACCTTTATCGAGGCCGGCGCTGTGATTTGCCACCCCTGCTGCGGCCTGTGCTGCGGTATGCCCTACGGCCTGATGTACGATGATGAGCGCATCCTGTCTACCGCAAACCGCAACTTCATCGGCCGTCAGGGAACCAAGAAAACGCTCAGCTACCTGTGCAGCCCCGCAGTGGCAGCCGCCACCGCACTGGCCGGGGTAGTTTCTGATCCGCGTACTCTGTGAGGAAAGGAGGAAAAATCCTATGCTGAAGAATTTTGAACAGTTGAAGGAAATGCTCCGCGCAAAGCCTGGCATCCGCCGCGTGGCGGTGGCCGTCGCACAGGACGAGCATACCCTGCAGGCTGTGGCCCATGCCGCCAATGACGGCCTGGTGCGGCCGGTGCTGATTGGCAAGGCGGAGGAAATCAAGGCTATCCTTGCTAAAATCGGCTTTGATGAGAGCAAAGCGGAAATCATCGACATTGACGATCCGACCGAATGTGTCCAGAAGGCAGCCGACCTCGCCCGCGAGGGGCAGGCAGACTGCATTATGAAGGGCAAAATCGAGACCGGCGCACTGATGAAAGTTTTGGTAAATAAGGACCACGGCATCCGCAAAAGTGATACAATGAGCTTGGTCGGATTCTTTGAAAGTCCGCATTATCACAAGGTTTTTGCCATCACCGACCCGGCCCTGCTGATCTACCCCACCTTGGAGCAGAAGAAGGCTATGATTGCCAACGCAGTTGATGCCTTCCATGCGCTGGGCGAGGAAAACCCCAAGGTTGCGATTATCGCTGCGGTCGAGAAGGTCAACCCGAAGATGCCCGAAACCGTGGACGCCGATGCTATCAAGCAGGCGGGCGTGCCCGGTTGCACCGTTGAAGGTCCCATCAGCCTTGATCTGGCGATGGATCCCGAATCCGCACCCATTAAGGGCTATGTCAGCCCGGTGGCCGGTGATGCTGACCTGCTGGTGATGCCCAACATCGTGACGGCCAACGCCGCTGCCAAGACCATCACTGTAATTGGCGGCGGTCGCACCGGCGGCGTGGTGCTGGGCGCAAAGGTCCCGGTTCTGCTGGTTTCCCGCGCTGCCTCTGCCGATGACAAGTATATGTCCATTGTGCTGGCTGCCCTGATTGGCAGCAACAGCTGAATGTGTAAAACGTGAAGGAGAAATCCCTATGAAAAACGGCATTAAGTTCAACGTATGCGGTCTGAACTTCAAATACTTTGTACCGTTCTTTGCGGTCGTCATGCTGTGTACCTATCTGGGCGTTCTGCCCACCGCAAAGGTGTATTCCAATGATGCGGGCGCCTATGTGGCCACCACCTTTGTCGGCACAGTTGCCTTCCTGATGTGCATTGGCGGCCTGTTCTTCTGGCTCGGCAATACCATTCCCATCGTCAACAACTATCTCGGCGGCGCCTGCCTGCTGCCCCTGTTCGGCGCTTCGCTGATGAACTACCTTGGTCTGATTCCCGAAACCCTGCAGAATGGCTGCAAGGTTCTGATGAAAACCGGCTTCCAGGATACCTACATTGCCCTGCTGCTGGTTGGTTCGGTGCTGGTTATGGACCGCAAGGTGCTGCTGAACGCCACAGCGCGGTATCTGCCTACCGTCATCGGCAGTCAGGTCTTTGCCCTGCTGTTCTGCGTGGTCGGCGGTGTGATTACCGGTTTCGGCGTCAAGGAAGCCCTCTTCAATGTCGGCGCTCCCTGTATGTCCGGCGGTTCTGCAGGCGCTATGACTACCCTTCCCAGCCTCTACTCCACCCTGACCGGTGAGGATATGACCGGTTTGGCGGGTCAGTTCCTCTGCTATGCTTCTATCGCAAACGTTCTGGCTGTTCTCTTTGCAGCTATCGGCGGTGCCGTCACTAAGAAGATTCCCGGTATGAACGGCAACGGCAACATCCTCATCAAGCAGGATAAGATCGAGGCCGAGGATTCCGTCAAGGGCGAGAAACGCCCTGTCACCAGCCCGGACTATGCAGCCCTCGGCGGCGGCATCTTCATGGCGCTGACCCTCTATCTGGCTGGCGAGCTGCTGGCTCACATCCCTGTGCTGGACAACATTGCGGGTCTGGCATGGACCATCATTCTGGCTATCATCATCAAGTGCACCGGCATCCTGCCGGAGGACATCTCCTACAAGTGCGTTTACTCGATGCAGTTCGCCCTCAAGGCACTGCTGCCCATGCTGATTGCCGGTATCGGTGTCTGCTCTCTGAAGATTACCGACCTGACCAGCTACTTCACCCCCGGCGCTCTGCTGGTTATCGTTCTGGGCGTTCTGGGTGCTTTCATCGGCGCTATGCTGTTCGGCCGCCTGTCCGGTCTGTATCCGTATGAGGCCGGTGTCACCGCTGGTCTGTGCTGCTGCAACATCGGCGGCTCCGGCGACCTGGCCGTCCTGACCGCTGCTGACCGTATGGACCTGCTGGCCTTCGCCTCCATCTCCACCCGTATCGGCGGTGCGCTGATGGTTATCTGGATTGGCCTGCTGTACCCGATGTTCCTGTAATCGCCATTATCTTCTCTTCTTCGTTTTTGTCCTGACAGATGCCGGGAGCCGGAGCCTGCGCGGCTTGCCGACTCCCGGCATTGTCTTTTTCTAAGGAGCTAAGTTCAACATGAAAGAATATAAAGTCTTTGCAATTAACCCGGGGTCTACCTCCACCAAGATCGCCATGTTCGTGGGTGATAACGAGGTGTTCAGCAAGAACGTCTCCCACGACGCCGAGGAACTGAAAAAATTCGCCGAGATCAACGACCAGATCCCCTACCGCAAAAAGATGATCCTGGACGCAGTGGCCGAGGCGGGCCAGACGCTGGAAGGCGTAGACGCTTTCGTCGGGCGCGGCGGCGGCCTTGTCAACTGCGCGGGCGGCACCTACCCGGTCAACGATAAGCTGTATGAGCACGCCCACGCAGGCTTCACGGTCAAGCACCCGGCCATGCTGGGCGCACAGTTTGCCCGCGCCTTTGCCGAGCAGTACGGCGGCCAGGCGTTCATCGTCAACCCGCCGGATGTGGATGAGTTCATTGACGAAGCCCGCGTCACCGGCCTGAAGGGCATCTACCGCGAGAGCCGCATCCATGCCCTGAACCAGAAGGAAATCGGCATCCGCTACGCCAAGACGCTCGGCAAAAAATACGAAGAGATGAACCTGATTATCTGCCACATCGGCGGCGGTATCTCGGTCACGGCCCACCGCAAGGGCAAGATGATTGATTCCAACGACATTGCACAGGGCGACGGCCCGATGGCACCCACCCGCTGCGGCGCGCTGCCGGTCAAGGACGTTGTGAAGATGTGCTTCTCCGGCAAATTCACCGAGCGCCAGATGTATGATAAAATCACCAAAACCGGCGGTCTGGTTGACCATCTGGGCACCAGCGATGCCCGTGAGGTCTGCAAGATGATTGACGAGGGCAGCCAGTATGCCAAGCTGATTTATGATGCTATGATTTACCAGATTGCCAAGCAGGCGGGCGCTATGGCCGCTGCGCTGGAGGGCGATGTGGACGGCATTATCCTGACCGGCGGCATCAGCTATGACAAGTATGTGGATGCAGAGCTGACCCGCAAGCTGAAATTCATCGCGCCGGTCACGGTTATGGCGGGCGAGTTTGAGATGGAGGCGCTGGCCGCCGGTGCCATTCGTGTGCTGAGCGGCGAGGAGCAGCCCAAGGAGTACACGGGCATTCCCTGCTGGAACGGCTTTGACTTTGACAAGTAAGCCTATGAAAAAAGTAGGCATTATCCCCGGTGACGGCGTCGGCCCGCAGCTGGCAGCACAGGCGGTGAAGGTCTTGCAGTGTTTTCAACAAACAGCCGGGCTGAATGTTGAAATCGTGCCGCTGGAAGCCTGCGGAGCCGCTATCGAGCACTGTGACGACCCGCTGCCGCCGGAGACCAAGGCACAGGCCGCACAGTGCAGTGCGGTGCTGATTGGCAATATCGGCGCAGCAAAATACGGCAGCCTGCCGCCTGACCGCCGCCCGGAGCGCACTCTGATGGAGCTGCGGCAGCTGTTTGGCGTCTGCACCAACCTGCGACCGGTCTTTCTGGTGCCGGGGTTGGAGGAGTTTTCCCCCTTGCGGCCGGAGCTGGTGGAAAAAGGCTTCCGCGTCCTTGTGGTGCGTGATATCCGCGGCGGGATGCTGGCCGGTCCGCATGATAGCTGGGACGGCGTGCATGGCCGCGAGGCCTGCGATACTGAATATTATAATGAGGAAACCGTGGCACTGACTGCCCGCGCTGCCTTTGAACAGGCACGCCAGCGCAAGCATATGGTCTGCAGCCTAGATAAGGCCAATGTGCTGGCCTCCGGGGTACTGTGGCGCAATCAGGTCACGGCGCTGGCAAAGGAATACCCCGATGTTGAGCTGCGCCACTGCTATATTGACACAGCCAGCATGGAGGTAATCCGCCAGCCGTGGTCGTTCGATGTAATTGTGACGAACAATGTCTTTGGGGATATTATCGCGGATGAGCTGGCGCAGATTTCTGGTACGCCAATGCTGTTCGGTTCGGCAGAGCTTGCCCCCGATGGGCGCGGCATTTATACGACCAACCAGCTGCATAACCCGAATGAGGCATTAGCGCTCTCGAACGGAGCCTGCCCGGCGGGCATCCTGCACGCCACGGCCATGCTGCTGGAACACAGCTTGGGCCGCCCTGATTTGGGCATCCGCGCCCGCCAGGCCCTGCGCCGCGCCAGCGTCGATAAGCTCTGCACCGAGGAATTGCCCCGCCATGACGGCCGCTGTGTGACAACCGCTGAATTCGGCGATTACATCATAGAGCTGCTGCGGCAGTAAAAAATGCGGCGCTGCCGGGATGCAGCGCCGCTTTTGCTGTATTGCGCAGGAAAAGCTGAGGCGATATAATAAAACTACACAAAGAAAGAGGAAATGTTTAAAATGCCAATCGGCGTATTCACAAACTGCGGGGCCGTTTTGCTGGGCGGCCTGTTGGGAACCCTGCTGGGAAAGGTTCTGCCGGAGACACTCAAAGAGCATCTGCCGACGATGTTCGGCCTGTGCTCCATCGGCATCGGCGTCAACTCGGTCATCAAGGCATCGGGTATGACGGCGGTGGTGCTGGCCATTCTGGTCGGCTTCACCATCGGGCATCTTTTGCATCTGGAATTTTGGACGAGCCGCTTTTTCCATAAGCTCGTCAAGGTCATGCACCTCGGTGGTGATGACATCGATATGGAGTTCTACATCACGGCGGTGGCGCTGTTCTGCTGCAGCGGCTTTGGCTGGTACAGCACCCTGACCGAGGGCATTACCGGCGACCCCGGTCTGCTCATGTCCAAGGCCGTGCTGGACGGCTTTACCGCGCTGATTTTTGCGTCCACCCTGGGCGCGGCCATCTGCGCCATTCCGCTGCCCCAGTGCGCAATTCTGCTGCTGGTGTTTCTGGCCGGGCGCGGTCTGTCCGGTGTGCTGACACCCACGACGTTCGCCGACCTCTCCGCCTGCGGCGGAATCCTGACCATGGCCGCCGGCTTCCGCGTCTCCCGCATCAAGTCCGTACCTCTGGTGGATCTGATGCCAGCCCTGATTTTAGTTATGCCGTTCAGTATGCTCTGGACGGCGCTGATGGGATAAGTAAATTATACCGCATTGGCTTGGACGGGTGCAATCGTAAGTTGTACTCTCCGGTGTTAAGCTGTACGCATCCCTGCAAGATTACAGTGGCAAAAATTCGTTTTTTTGTAGTTTTACGGATAGGATACGATAGTATCTTAGTATTTTATTTATTTAGTTATTTATTTGTGCAGGATTTGCCTGTACAGGGAAATCTCGTCCAGGTAAATGCCGTTGTGGTAAAACAAAAATCCCCGGAAAGCGAGGAATTTAGGGTGGTATTTGGCTGGACGAGTACCACGCCGATGCGGTGCGAATGCGCCCAAACAGAGGCGTTTCTCGCGGCGACAGGGGCGGTGTGAGGAGATGGCGTGGAGTAGTGCTTGCGTACAACTTCTTGCTGGAGAATAAAACTTATATACTGGTTCGTAGGGCTTTTCACTTGCGAGAACCCTGCGATGTAGGTATCTGCATTTCTCAATAGAACCAAAGCTGCTTCGATGTACAGGTGGCAGCCATGCGGGTAATTTTACGAGTCGCAGAGTTTTCATCGAGCGTTGCTTCCGGATAAAAAAGTTTATCCGCAGAAATACCAAGGCATCGAACAATTTGGTAGCAGGTTTTTAAGCTGGGGGTTCGTTCACCTCGTTCGATAGCAACAACATAGCGTTCGCTTTTTCGTATGCGCTCTGCAAGGTCCTCTCTTGCAAGACCTTTATCATTGTGAGCGTGTTCAATAGCTATAAGGCAACACCGCATAATTCCCGCCTTACGGCTTAAGCACCGCTCCGGCAGCTGCCGCACCTCGCTCGTCGTATCGGCACTTAGAATTATGCGGTATTGCCATAAATCAAAAATACGGCATTACCCCTTGCCCCCGCGCAGCGCCTCAAGGTCGCTGCGGGTGTCGATGTCCTGCAGCTCGGCGGCGGGGGCGGGCAGCAGGCGGACT
>ERZ791893.801-NODE-801-length-19802-cov-2.540690_pt1 | contig 19802 bp, 16 predicted proteins | sample MGYA00510154_ERZ791893 | MGnify/ENA primary metagenome ERZ791893 (study PRJEB30046, sample SAMN00792068) | human gut metagenome | study: EMG produced TPA metagenomics assembly of the A metagenome-wide association study of gut microbiota in type 2...
CAGTACACATCCATCAACTCTTCCTACTGGCAGCAGCATTTCTACGCCTTCGGAAGACCCGCCTATTAAAAGAAAGGAGTTTTGCATGAATCCCAAGTATCAGAAAGTCCTCTCCGACATTGAGAAGGCTGAAAAGAAGAAATCCGAAATCGAAGGACAGCTCAAGGAGCTGTACGACAAGAAGACGGAGCTGGAGAACCTTGAAATCATCAACACCGTACGCTCTATGGTGATGGACAAGGATCAGATCATGGCGTTTCTGTCTTCCATGAAGGGCGGCACCAAGCCCGCTGAAAATACGGAGGTAATCGACAATGCGTAAGAAGTTTCGTTTTCTGACCGTCCTTGCGGTCTGCGTCATGGTTCTGTCCTGCTTCTCGGTGACGGCGTTTGCCTACGCCGATGATACCGAGCAGAACCTTCCCGTTACGGAGGCAACACAGCCGGAACAGCAGCCTGAGACTACTCCCGCGCCGGAAAAGCCGAAGGGTGAGCCGATTGACGATGAGGGCAACGCCTACACCCGTGACTTGCTCTATGACAAGGCAACCAACAAGCAGTTCATCACTGTCCAGACGAAGAACGGCAACACCTTCTTCATTGTCATTGACTACGATGCGCCCATCAACGAGGATGAGGAACAATATCAGACGTACTTCCTGAACATGGTCGATGAAAGCGACCTGCTTGCGCTGCTGGACGAAGATACTGCGGCTGCTCTGACTACCTGTAACTGCAAGGAAAAATGCGCTGCCGGTCGGGTCAACACCGACTGCCCGGTCTGCAAGACCAACATGAGCGAATGCACCGGCACAGCCCCCGCTACACCTGAGCCGGATAAGGATGCAGAAACCGATGCTCCCGCCCCTAAACCCGAAAAGAAATCCAACATTGGCGTGATCCTCGTCATCTTTGCCCTTGCCGGTGCTGCGGGTGCAGCTTATTACTACATCAAGTTCGTCAAGGGCAGAAAGCCCAAGGATGAGGATATGGACTTCTTTGATGATGAAGGCTACGAGGAAGAGCCGTACATCAACGAGGATGATGAGCCGCAGATTGCGGAGGATGCCGAAACGGAAGGTGATGAAGATTGATCTTAGTCATTGCTGAAAAACCCAGCGTCGCCCAGTCCATCGCAAAGGTGTTGGGCGCGACGTCCCGCAAGGACGGCTACATGGAGGGCGGCAACTACATCGTTTCGTGGTGCTTCGGTCATTTGGTGGAGCTGGCAGACGCCAGCTCCTACGATGAGCGGTATGCCAAGTGGCGGTATGACGATCTGCCCATTGTTCCGGAAAACTGGATGTTCGAGGTCACGAAGGACAAAGCACAGCAGTTCAAGGTGCTGTCCGCTCTCATGAAGGACAAGCGCGTCACCGAGCTTGTCTGTGCGACGGATGCCGGACGCGAGGGCGAGCTGATTTTTCGGCTTGTCTACAACAAAGCCGGATGCACAAAGCCCTTCAAGCGTCTGTGGATCAGCTCATTGGAGGACTCCGCCATCCGCGAAGGCTTCAACCATCTCCGGGACGGCAAGGAATATGACCGCCTCTATGAAGCGGCACTCAGCCGCTCGAAGGCAGACTGGATTGTCGGTATCAACGGAACCCGCCTTTTCACCACGCTCTATCACAAGAAGCTGGTGGTCGGGCGCGTTCAGACGCCGACCCTTGCAATGCTGGTAGAGCGCGACGGGAAAATCTCCACATTCCAGAAGGAGAAATATTTCAATGTCCACGTCGGCAAGGGCGATCTGACCGCCGATCTGGAAAAGGTCAAAACCGAAGAGGAAGCAAAAAGAATTGCGGCGGCTTGCGAGAAAAAGCGAGCCGTCGTTTCTTCTCTCAAGCAGGAGACGAAAACCGTCAATCCTCCGAAGCTCTACGATCTGACCACCTTGCAGCGCGAGGCAAACCGATATTACGGCTTCACTGCCCAGCAGACGCTCGACCTCGTTCAGACGCTCTACGAAAAGAAGCTCCTGACTTATCCGCGCACGGACAGCCAGTTCATCACGGACGATATGGAGGACACCGCCCGTCAGGTCATTTCTATTGTCTGCCGCCAGCTTCCGCTTTTCTCCGGCGTTTCGGTCACTCCGGACATTTCCCGCGTAACCGACAACAGCAAGGTCACAGATCACCATGCCATTCTCCCGACCGTCCAGCTTGAAAAGCAGGATGTTTCGGTGCTTCCTCAGTCGGAGCAGAAAATCCTCAATCTTGTCGGGATGCGCCTTCTGTGTGCGACCGGCGAGAAGCACACCTACGCAGAAACGCAGATCTCGCTCTCCTGCGAGGGCTACGAGTTCAAAACCAAGGGCAAGACCGTCGTTCAAAACGGATGGAAAGCCATCGAAGAGCTGTTCAAGGCTTCCCTCAAGACGAAGGAGAAGGACGATCCCGTAAAGTCCCTGCCCGAAGTTCATGAAGGCGATATGCTGGATGGCGTGTCCGCCAGTGTCACCGAACACTTTACAACGCCTCCGAAGCAGTACACGGAAGATACCCTCCTGTCTGCAATGGAGACTGCCGGAAACGATCAGTTCGACGATGACACCGAAAAGAAAGGTCTTGGCACTCCCGCGACACGCGCCGGTATCATTGAAAAGCTGGTGAAATCCGGCTTTGCAGAGCGTAAAGGAAAGTCCCTCATTCCAACGAAGGACGGCTGCAACCTTGTCTGCGTCCTGCCGGAACAGATCATCTCTCCCGCAATGACGGCGGAATGGGAAAACACGCTCATGGAGATTGAGCGCGGCAATGCGGATGCAGACGCCTTCCTCAGCGGCATTGTCCAGATGACCGGGGATCTCGTGAAAGCCTACCCGTTTCTCTCCGATGCCGAAGCCCAGCGTTTCGGCACGGGCAAGGAGGAAATCGGCAAATGTCCTCGTTGTGGATCTCCGGTCTATGTCGGCAAGGGCAATTTCTACTGCTCGAACAAGGAATGCTCCTTCTGCCTGTGGGAAGACAACAAGTTCTTTTCCAGCAAGAAAAAGAAGCTGACCAAGAAGATTGCAAAGGAGTTGCTGGATAAGGGCTGGTGCCGCGTGACCGGGCTTTACACGCCGAAGAAGCCTCAGCTCTATGATGCGGTGATCCGTCTGGATGACAGCGGCGGCAAATACGTCAGCTTCAAGATGGAGTTTGACCGATGATCCGCCCGAAGTATGTTGCCTCTTGCAGCGGAGGCAAGGACAGTGTAGCGACGCTCCTGCTGGCTGCACAGCACAATGAGCCGCTGGACGAGGCAGTTTTCAGCGAGGTCATGTTTGATAACGACACAAGCGGCGAAATCCCGGAACACCGGGACTTCATCTATGACCGGCTCAAGCCCTTCTGTGAAAAAGAGCTGGGCGTCAAGTTCACCATTCTCCATGCAGACAAGACCTACGATGACGTATTTCATCATGTCATCACCCGTGGGCCTCATAAGGGCGAGGTTCGCGGTTTTGCGTGGGCTGGAATGTGCGCGGTCAATCGGGACTGCAAAATCCCGCCGGTCCGAAAGTACAATACCGCGCTTTCTCCGGACACTGTGAGCTATGTCGGCATCGCACGGGATGAACCCAAACGCCTTGCGCGTCTGGACGGCGTGAAGAAGGTCAGTCTCCTTGCCAAATACGGCATGAGCGAGGCGGACGCCTACAAGCTCTGTCAGGAACACGGGCTGCTTTCCCCAATCTACGCTCACTGCCGAAGAAACGGCTGCTGGTTCTGTCCCAACGCCAGTGACTCGGAGCTGCTGCACATGGTCACAAAGCACCCGGATATGTTTGACCGGCTGATTGAATGGGAGAACGAGGATAACATCTTCCATCGTCGGATGACGCGCAGAGAAACCCCGTCTGAGGTAAAGGCTCGTTTATTGAGCAAATCTCAGATGGGGCTTTCTTCTCCCCGAAGCAAATAAGAAATGGAGGTTTGAGATGGCTGAAAACAAAAATGCACAGCAAGTCCGCGAAATCACGGACAAGCTGGAACAGGGCATCAAGGAGCTGTTTGAATCCGAGCGGTTCAAGGAATATCTCCGCACGATGTCCAAGTTCTACAACTATTCCTTCAACAACACGCTGCTCATTGCGATGCAGAAGCCGGAGGCAACCTATGTTGCCGGTTATACCTCGTGGCAGCGCAACTTTGACCGTCAGGTCATGAAGGGCGAAAAGGGCATCAAGATTCTTGCACCCGCGCCGTACAAGGCGCAGGAAGAGCGCGAGAAGATTGACCCTTTGACGCAGAAGCCGGTGATCGGCGCAGACGGAAAGGCTGTCACGGAAACGGTCGAGGTTCTGCGTCCTGCCTTCAAGGTGGTGAGTGTCTTTGATGTTTCCCAGACGGATGGCAAGGAGCTTCCGGACATCATCGTCGATGAGCTGAAAGGCACCGTCGAGAACTACGAGGCGTTCTTCGATGCGCTCAAGCAGGAGTCGCCCGTTCCTATTTCCTTTGAGGACATTCCGGGCGGCGCAAAGGGATTCTTCTCTCCGGTTGAAAGCCGCATTGCCATTCAGGAGGGCATGAGCGAAATCCAGACGGTCAAAACCGCCATTCACGAGATCGCCCACGCAAAGCTCCACGCCTTCAAGCAGGATGAGCAAGCCGCACCCGAAGACAAGAAGGATCGTCACACCAAAGAAGTTGAGGCGGAGAGCGTTGCCTACACCGTCTGCCAGCGTTACGGCATTGAAACCTCGGACTACTCCTTCGGCTACATTGCCGGTTGGTCATCCGGCAAGGAAACCAAGGAACTGAAAAGCTCTCTTGACACCATCCGCAAGACGGCGGCTGAGATGATCGAGGGCATTGACGCCAAGCTCAAGGTGCTGCTGGCAGAGAAAGCACAGTCCGTCGAGCAGGAAGCTGTTCCGGAGAAAAAGCCGGAAGCCCCCATTTACCGCGAGACGGCGAATTACGCCTATGAAGCCGGTGAGCTGGAGTCATATCGTGCTTCTCTCGCTGCAAACGTGGAATGCCGCCGTGCGATTGAGGCGGCAATCAGTTCTAACTACGGAGACAATCGGCTGGATGCGGATGCTGCCGTGAAAAGCGTCATTGAGCAGTTCTCTCCGGAGCGCGTCCGGTATGTCCTCGCAAACACGATTCAGCAGAAAGACTTTGACGGGCGTATTCCCCAACCCCTCAAGGAGTGGGCAAAGAGCATTGATGTCTGCCCGGAGAATGCCTCCCGCTTCCTTGTGGATAAACCCAATCCCGGACTGACGGCACTTTTCGTGGATGCGTTCCGACGGCAGACCGAAGCTCAAAAGGAAGTCATGCCTGAAAAAACAGAGGAAAGAGACCCGGAGGTTGTTGCATGGGAGAACGATGAGATTACCTCTATTGAGGTAAAAACCGTGGAGGTCAAGTCTCCCTTTGCCCCCTTGCCGGAGGAAGCGGCAAAAGCACCGAAAGCGCACCGCCTGACTGCCGAAGAGAAGGAACTCAAAGCCGCCGTCATGGACACGCTCAAGGGGCAGATTGCCTATAACAACGACGGAATGCGGGCGTCCTATCGCGCCTCTAACCATTCCTTCAATCTGCTGGCACGGAACGGCGTCAAAATCGAGGGCAACACGGTCACGCAGAACGGTGAGCCGCTGTTCAAAATCCATCGCCGTCATGCAGCGCGGAAAACGCAGGGCTGTTACCGTGAGCTGATGCCGACGCTGGAATACGTCAAGCAGGAGCAGAAGCAGGAAAAGCCCTCTATCCGCGATCAGCTCAAAGCTGCCGCGAAAACACAGCCGGAGAAGAAATCCCCGGTCAAATCCAAAACACACGACATGGAGTTGTGAGAAAGGAGACGCATGAAGAAATACACAGACGTTGACATCATCGCGGAGCTTCAGAAGCTCGTGGATAGTCATGTGGACAGCTACAAGGAAGACTTCGACATCGACAAGCGCATCATCCGCCGCGCCGCCAAAAGCCAGAATCCCGAAGACAAAACGCTGATGTGGTTCTGCCGTCCGCATGGAACGCACTGCCTCAACGAAAATCAGGTCTTCATTCAGGGAACGCGGGATCACAATACCTTCCGTTTCTATGCGGAGCAGACCTACGACGAGTGCATTGCCTGTGTCATTGTCCCGAAAGCTGTCAAGCGCGGCAAGGTGTTCGGGGATATCTTTGAGATCAACTACCGGGAACAGGCGGCAAACGTAGCGCAGAACTCTGTTGCGCCGGATCATGACCGGCTGACCTTTGCGGATGGCTTTGTGCTGGAAGCCCCCTGCCGCAGCAGCTTCGATGCAGCAATGGCTCTGGTTAGTGAGCATGGCGGCGTACAAGCCCACCGGACGCTCCCGAAGGACGCGGAGGCTCTGACAGAAGTGTTGACCAAGCAGAAAAGCCGCCGTGACAGACTGCCGGAGGCAGAAAGGACAGAGACGCTTGCCCCTCTGCCCGTTGCAGAACTCCGCAAGTACGAGGCAGTCAAAAAGGCGCATCCCGACGCGCTGGTTTGCTTTGCCCAGAACGGCTATTTTGAGCTGTATGGCAAGGACGCGGAAAAAGCCGCGCCCTTGCTCGGCACGAAGCTCCTTGAGAAGAAGGTGCGCGGCAAGCCCTCCATGCCGGTGACCGGCTTCCGTGAAGCTGCATGGGTAGCAGCATCAAAGAAGCTCTGGCAGTCCGGTGCGGATGTCTTTCTCAGCAAGGACGGCGAGACCTTCAAGGAACTCAAAGCCGCAGATTACATTCCTGTCGGCGCGACGCTGAATGTGGACGGCATCAAGTGCAGAATCGACGCGGTTGATTTTGCCGCTGATGAAGTCCGGCTGACCAACATCGAGGACAAGAACCGCCCCATCCGCTTTTCGGAAAGCATCCAGTATGTCCGCTCGTATGTGGAAGATGCCGGTATTGCCGTCTATGACACCGTTCCGAAGAAGTCCGCTGCCCGTGAATCCATCCGTGACAAGCTGAAATCCGCGCAGAAAGCCCAGCCGTCCCACACACCGAAGCCGCAGAAAAACAAAGGAAAGGATATGGAACTCTGATATGAAGAATTTTACCGTGGAAGAAATCAACCTGATGTGCTGCTTCAATACGTCCAGCCGCAAGCGGCTGATCGACGATATGAAGAGCGTCACCCTGAACGACATGGACGGCGAGATCGCAGAGCTGATGTATAAGACCATCCGGAAGCTCGAAGCCATGACTGACGCAGAGTTTGAGGAACTGTATATCATGCCGGACGGCATGATGGATGACTGAAAGGAGGATGCCTATGCCCGTATTAGACGGTAATTTTGAAGCCTTCGTCACAAACCTTGGCAAGTACAACGAGGGTATGCTGGTCGGTGAGTGGGTGAAGCTGCCCACCACCGAAGAAGAGATGCAGAAGGTTTTTGAGCGTATCGGGATCGGCAAGCAGGATGAGTTCGGTCAGCCCTATGAAGAGTGGTTTATTACCGACTACGAATGCCCGATCTACGGTGTCCAGAAGATGCTTGGCGAGTATGAAAGCCTTGATAAGCTCAACTACCTTGCCGCTTTGATTGACGAGCTTTCCCTGAGCGATCAGGAAAAGCTCGTTGCCATTATGGAGGCTGGCTGCGATGAGGTCAGCGACATCGACGATCTCATCAACCTGACGTTCAATCTGGACTGCTACGACATCATGCCCGGTATCAACGACGAATATGACCTCGGCTATTACTATGCCAACGAAGCCGGTATCTACTCCGAAAAGGATCTCGGTCCTCTGGCAGACTACATCGACTATGAACGCTATGGTCACGACATCGCTTATGATGAACAGGGACGCTTCACCGATGAGGGCTATGTCCGTGTCGCAAGCGAGAGATGGGACAGACAGTTCGACGGCGATCTTGATGATATTCCCGACGAATACCGGATCACCGGCTCAGGGGAAGCCGCCGAGCGTGACAGCACCATTGCCGTTCTCATCGTTGAGCCGGGAAAGGAGCCTTATGTGAAGGAGATTGACTCCGGGCTGGAGTCCTTGCAGCATGAGGTCGGCGGCTATATCGAGGCAATCTATCCCTACGAAGACCCGGTTGCCTTAGTCTGCAACGAAGAGGGCAAGCTGGAAGGGCTGCCTTTGAACCGCGCTCTGCGTGATGAGGACGGTGACATCTACGATGTTGTTGCCGGAACATTCATGGTAGTTGGCTTGACGGATGACAGCTTCGGCTCTCTGACCGTAGAGCAGATGCAGAAGTTCTCCGACCTCTTCAAAGTTCCGGAGCAGTTTGTCAAGCTGGGCGATAAGATTGTGGCGATCCCCATGATCTCGAAGGAGCAGCAGAAGCAGGAAAGCATCGAGCAGAAGGACTTCGAGATGAACGCCGACACCTCCGGGCTGACGGTTGCCGGTCACATCGGGACGTGGCACACCATTGACCAGCACGAAGTCGGCGGTCACAGCTTTTATTTGATGGAGCATGACACCTACGGCGATGAGGCGGCTTGCATCATCGTCGATGAGCGCGGCAAGCTCGTCCTTGATGATGTCTACAACGGCTTTGACGATGACACGCTCCGCCTTCTCGACCTTGAGGTCAAGGAAGTGCCGGAAATGCCCGATCCCTCGCTCTCCGTTCAGGATATGAAGGACTACGGCTACGCATGGGCTGGCGTCCTTCCCGCCGGTCAGGAGGCGGCTGAGAAGGCTTTGGAGAAGGGTTGCGAGGTTTACCGTCTCTATTCCGATAACACCGAGGGCTTGTGCGTAGATGCCAAAGAGATTGCCGATCATGCGGCAAAGGGCGGAATGCTCGGTATCAGCAAGGAAAGCTGGATGGCAGCGCTTGAGAAGGAAAACTACCTCAAGGCGGCGGAGATGTCGATGGAGGATGACTACGGCATGATTGATGGGATCATCAACAACGGCCCGAAGGAGGACAAGACCGCAGCGGTCAAAGCCCCCGAAAGGGGCGAAAAGTCCTCCATCATGGAAAGGCTCAAGTCCGCAAAGGCTGAAAAGCAGAAGGAATGCTGCCCTCCCCAAAAGCACAAAGGAGAGATTGAGCTGTGAGCAGAAGTCAGAAATGGCGGCAGGAGTGGTCGTTCTTCATCGGAGACAGCGGACGCCGGAAGTATAACCGCTTCTGTGTCCGCTGCGTCCATAGCTGCAAGCAGAGCTTCCGTGCGGATCTCATCGCCTGTCCGCACTTCTCCCGGAAGGGGGCGCAGAGTAGACAATTAGGGGTCGAAAAAGCCTGTGATTGCAAGCCTCAGAGCGGCGCAAATTGACCAACCTAAGTGATTGTATTCCCTGCGCGGTTTCATCCTTAGCGCGGAAATAAGTGTCGATTTCGGCACTTGTTTGAATGCCCGGAAAACGAACCAAGAGCCTCTGTCGATGCCCGTTTTGGGTGTCGGCAGAGGCTCTTTTTTTATGACATATTCAAAATAGCGGATAGCAGCTCTTGAACCTGTTGCCGGTATTCCGGCTTTATGTCCGAAATACGTCTGGCAAGCGCAAGGGCTTCCGCTTCTGGCTCGTCAGTCCCAAAGATAATTCGGTCCGCACTGACGCCGAGCAAACGGCAAAGGCGCTGCAAGGCTTCAAGAGAGATACCGGAAGCACCACGCTCAATAGCACTCAGGTGATTCGGCGTCATGCCAAGCATTTCTGAGAGCGTATCCTGCGTATAGCCCGCCTGTTCTCTTGCCACTTGAATATTGCCGCCGATTTCAATATTGATGTCCTTCTTCTCTCGCATAGCCTCACCACCTTTGCATTTAGTGTACCTAACGGCGGTGTCATTATCCACGGTACGCTGTCGTTGATTTTACTAACGACACTGCATTGACTGTCCGTGATGAGGGTGATAGAATGGAGATACCTACCAAAAGAGTGAAAGAAGGGGTGTCATGTTGCGCATTATTGAGTTTAGAAAGTCTGCTCAAAAAGCTGCAAAGCAATCCGTTCAAGGCAAGACTTGTGCGTTTACCGGTCACAGACCGCAGAGTCTTCCGTTCGGCTTTGATGAATCCGATAAGCGTTGTGCTTCTTTGAAGTCTGTTATGCGGGATCAGATTGCAGCACTCATCGAGAACAAGGGCGTCACGCATTTTATTACCGGCATGGCTCTCGGCGTTGATATGTACGCTGCGGAAATTGTACTTGATTTGAAATCAAAATACCCTCACATTACTCTGGAAAGCGCAATTCCTTGTGAGACACAAGCGATCAAATGGTCTGTGGCTTCACGGGAACGGTATTATAATATCGCGGCAAAGTGTGACAAGGAGACCATGCTGCAACGGGAGTACACGCCGGACTGCATGGACAAGAGAAATCGGTACATGGTCGATCACGCCGATTATATTCTCGCAGTATGGAATGGATGCCCCAGCGGTACCGGGAATACCGTGAGATATGCCCACAAAATGAGCAAGTCCATCATCGTCATCAATCCGGCTTCCCTTGAAGTCACGCAGGAATAAGGCAAAAATCCCCCTTCTGAATCAAGCGTTGTAAAAACCGTGAAGTATTTCCCGATAGTGAATACACATTGCACTGCTCAGTGATTATTGGAAACGTGTACGGCGTATGCTGCCCAGTGAACATCTCCACGGAACACATCAAATTTTCGCGGCTTCGTAAAACGTGAAGTGTCACCTTATGAACGGTCCCTTGCCGAGAGAAAAATAAATCGCTGGAAACGGGAACGCCCCCGGCACTGTGCGTCTGGCACAGTGTCGGGGGCGTTTTTCCGTGTCTTAGTTATGAGCCAGTTCATTTAGGAGCTGCTTTCGATAGTCCACATCCAAGACGCAGCGATGGAAGTCCATCAGACGGTGTTCGTCGAACAGCTTTTCACAGAGCTTGGTCAGCGGATGATTCATCAGCCTTGCAGAAATCCCGACCTCGTTGAAAAACCTTGCCCATGTGAAGACCTCTTCTAAATCCTCCTGCTCAAGCGTGGTGGGAATGATGGCGTTGCAGAGACGTACAATGGGGCTATCCGCAAATCGTTCTGCCACTTCCTCCGGCGAGCATTCATAGCGGTCACAGTCAAAGGAAAGCGCATCCTCAATTTTAAGATAATTTTCGATTTCATCCCGCGTCAAGGTTATGGTGTAGTCTCCCATACCAGACGGCACATCAATATTCTCCATGACATCAAGTTCGTAACGAGAGCCGCCGATGATTGCCTCAAAGGAGAAAGACTGACCGATTACTGCTGGGTTTTTGTCTATCTTGTCCTCGTTCAGAAATGACAGCGGATTGTACTCTGTCAGTTCCCAGTCGATTTTTCCTCTCTCTGTTTGTTCGGCAATCTGCTGGATCAAATGTCGTTCTTCTTCGTGCAGATTTTCATTGTACATCATGATACACCTCCGTTTTCTGATTCTCGTTTTTTGGGGGCTGCTCTATGTTTCCGAAGAGACTGCCGTTTGTATCATCATTCCTTGGCTGAGGGCAGACCTTCGTAAAACTTCCTTAGTTCGTCCAGACTGCTTGTACGTTTCTTGATAGGCAGGGAGTCCCATGTGATGTCATGATAGCGTTCTGGCGGCTCGTCCCGCAGTCTTTTTGCGCTTTTTCCGTTCCTCCGATGTATTGAATCCAAAATAAAATCTATTATCCATCCACATTCCTCCCGGAATAGAAACCAAGGCTATCCGCGTTTCAGCTCAATGCTGACGTTTCCGTTCTCGTCGATGGTCAGCGTCATGTGCCTGATGTGCTTCTCATAGAACTGCCGCCGCTCTGCGGGAGACATTTCTATCCGCGTGTTTCGCAGAGCTGCATCAAACATATCGTTGATGTTCAGGTGAACGGAGTTGTCAATCCAGCGGTACATCTCCTTGAACAGTGCGTTTTTCTTGATGTCCTCGCTGTTGCCGGAGTAGAAGTCATCCAGATAGCAGTAGAATATCCCGGATTCTGCAAGTGCCGCCTTCATATCCGGTCCGCATTTTTCCCGCTCAATCATGACAAGGAATCTGGCGTCCGGTAAGGAAGAAATTAGCCCCCAGTAGTCAGAATCGCTTGAGACGATGACAAAGGAATCCACTTGCTTCTGGTAGTGTTCCTGACAGGCTCTTGCGGTGAGTTTGATGTCCACCAGTGATTTGTTCTGCTTGATCCGCTCAATCATGATATGTTCAACGGGGATGCGGGTGTAGTTTTCAAGAATCCGCCATGCCGTAGCAGTATGTACGTCATCAAAGAGAATGATCGCCGTAATTTTCTGCATGACCTCATAATCAAGATTTTTGAGCGTGGCGCACAGCTTGTACGGGTCGGAGTTTTCGCAGTCCACCACCAATACGGTCTTCTCACTGTCATCTATGAAGTCATAGATATTGTTTTTTACAAAAGCCCCTGCATCGGAGACTTTACTGTATTCCGTGAAGGCGTCGCAATGCCATTGATAAAGCAGGGTAGCAAACTTCTTATCATTATAGAGGACATTACCCTCGTCCATCGGTACCCAGTTGATATACATTTGATAGGGGTAGTAGGGGAGACTTGCGTAATAGATGTCCGCAGCATCTTTCGTTCCGTCCTCTGTCAAACCGTTTGGCATGATGAACAGTTCTTTGATATATGCCCAGTTAATCCAGATTGGAAAGAGGCTTTTGCAGTTGTTAATGCGGTCTGAAATCAGCCGGTTGATCTCTATAATATGGTGACAGAGCTTTGTACTCGACTTCTTGATAAAGTTGATACCGTCGTTTGAAAGCTGCTGCATACTGGAAGCCGGGATGATCTCTGGCATTGAAAGCAGCCCTCGATACTCCATTCGCATAATGTCATTTATTTTCCGGTAGTTGCGCTCAATGGCGGTGCGGATGATACATAGATTACGAATGATGCGGGCATTTTTATCCTGCTCAAGCCGGTTGTATATCTCTATCTTCGGCGGCTCGTGTTCATTTTGAAAAATACGGAGCGGGACGCCGATCAGGTAAGCGACCTTTGACACAAGCTCATAGGTGCTGTCTTTGTAGGCAATCTGTTCTCCGGCATATTCGCCGCCATTCAACATGACTGAATTGCCCATGATCTACTCCTTTCTCGTAGGGGAGTTAAGCGGTCATTACATTGTCCGTCCACATCTCACACTGGCTCATGACAGTCTGGACTGCATCATCCATACCTTCAGGCGGATATTTGTGTTTTTTCAGCAACCTTTTGACCAAGCGGCGCATTCCAGCTCTTGCGCTCTCTTTCTTTTGCCAGTCTATTGTCTGGTTTTTGCGAAGCAAATCTGTCAGCTCTTTCGTGATAGCAATAAGCTCATCATGCTCGTAAAAGTCCTTGATTGCTTGCGGCTTCGTGAGAGCATCATAGAAAGCAAGCTCGTCCGCTGTCAATCCGAGTTTTTCGCCCTCGGCGGCAGCAGCGGCAATGTCTTTCGCCAGCTTGAGTAATTCTTGAATGACTTCCTCGTTGGTCAGCATTCCGTTCAAATAGCGGTTCATTGCGCTCTGAATGATTTCGGAGAACTTTTCAGACTTGACGATATTTGTTCGACGGTAAACAGAGACCTGTTCGGAAATCAGTTTTTTCAGGAGTTCGACTGCAAGATTCTTCTCCTTCATGTTTGCCACTTCTTCAAGGAACTTCGGATCGAACAACGAAAACTCAGTCTGGACATCAGAGAAGAGGTTGATAACGCCTTCGCTTTTGATACTGTGCTTCAAAAGCTCGTTAATGCGCTCATTTACTTCTGGAAGTGTAAACTTCTTCCCCGTACCGCCCGAAACTAAGCGCACGGTCATTGTTCTTACGGACTCGAAGAAAGCCGCTTCCATGCGAGTTTGCTCGTCTACCAAGCTGCTGCACAGCGAAAGTGCCTGCTTGAGGAGCAGAGCTTCTTTGATAAACACATTCTGTGTCTTCTCATTGTCGGGAAGCTCGTACTCTGCAACACTCTTGCCGAGTATGAAGTTCACACCGCCACTGATGAGCTTTGCCCGGTCAAGGTCACTTCCGGTCATGAATTTCTCATAACTGAATCCGTGGAACAAATCTCTGCAAACAGAGAGCTTTTCAAGGAACTTCGGATATGCAGCCTTGCTTACATCTGTGTCACCATAGTTCTTCTTGTCTCTGGCAGTATAGTCGTTCATTGCCTGTTTCAGTGCAGCCGCAATACCGACATAATCAACAACCAAACCGCCTTCTTTATCTTTGAAGACACGATTGACGCGGGCGATAGCTTGCATCAGGTTGTGTCCAGCCATCGGCTTATAGACATACATCGTAGCAAGGGAGGGAACATCAAAGCCGGTCAGCCACATATCCACGACGATAGCGATTTTCAGCGGAGAGTTATTGTCTTTGAATTTCCGCGCCATATCGTCCTTATGCGCTTTATTGCCGATAATCTCACGCCATTCTTCTGGATCATTATTGCCTTGCGTCATGACCACTGCAATCTTTTCTGTCCACGCCGGGCGTAGCTCAAGAATGCGCTTATAAATCTTCATTGCTATGATACGAAAACCAACAATCATCGCCTTGCCGGTCAGGATATTCTCGCGGTAATTCTCGTAATGATCAAGAATGTCATTTACCAAGGAGTTGATCGTCTGGTCGGCACCGAGGATTGCTTCCATCTGACCAAGTTCCTTTTTGCTCTTTTCAATGACATACGGATCGGCGTTGTCAGCCATAATGTCATACTCATTATCGATCAGATGGAGGGTGTTCTCGTCGAGTTTCAGGTGAATAACGCGGCTTTCGTAATAGACGGGTCTTGTAGCTCCGTCTTCAACTGCCTGTGTCATATCATAGATGTCGATGTAATCACCGAAGACTTCTCGTGTGCTGCGATCTTTTGTGGAGATCGGTGTTCCGGTGAAGCCAATATAGGTTGCATTAGGAAGTGTGTCTCTTATGATGCGGGCAGTGCCGATAACGGTTTTCGCCTCGACTTCGCCGTTGTCCTTTTGCTTGACCACAACCTTCTCATTGAGACCATATTGCCCACGATGCGCTTCATCTGCCATCACGATAATGTTCCGGCGTTCCGAAAGAGCTTCGTTGCTTTCCTCGAACTTCTGCATGGTTGTGAAGATTATGCCGTTAGCCTGTCTGTTTGCAAGCAGTTCTTTCAGATTCTTGCGGCTCTCAGCGTGCTGCGGCGTTTGCCGGAGGAAGTCCTTGCAGCGGGCGAATTGTCCGTAAAGCTGGTCGTCCAGATCGTTACGGTCGGTAATGACAACGATAGTGGGGCTTTCTAACGCTTCTTGCAGATAATGAGCATAGAAGACCATAGACAGCGATTTTTCGCTGCCCTGTGTATGCCAGAAGACGCCACCCTTACCGTCAGTTACGGTTGCGTGCTTTGTTGACTCAATCGCCTTTTTGACAGCAAAATACTGATGATACCCAGCGAGTATCTTGAAAGTATTCTGTCCATCCACATTAAAGCAGATGAAGTTCTTCACAATGTCAAGGAAACGAGTCTTCTCAAACAGTCCTACAAAGAATGTGTCAAATGATGCGTGTTGCGTATTCTCATAGCTGCCGTCTGTTGTTTTCCACTCCATAAAGCGGTCGGACGTGATTGTACCAGCCTTTGAAGTGGTCAAGTCGCTCATGACACATACCGCATTATAAATGAACATAGAGGGGATCTCATACATATAGTTCCGGAGCTGGCGGTATGCTGCGGAAGCGTCGGTTTCCTCGCGGGACGGAGACTTCAACTCCACAATGACGAGCGGGAGACCATTGACAAAGAGAATCACATCTGGTCTTTTTTCGGAGTTCTCAATGAAAGTCCATTGATTCGCAACTGTGAACTCGTTACTGGCAGGATTTTTGAAGTCTACAAGGTAAACAAGGGTAGAGCGTTCTTCACCCTTGTCATAGTATTTTACCGGGACTCCGTTTTGGAGGTAGTCCATAAAGACCATGTTCTTCTGCAAGAGCGTTCCGGTTTCAAAGTTCTTGAGCTTATAGATTGCCTCCGTCAGAGCATCCATTGGCAAGTTTTTGTTGATTCGCTGCAAAGAGGGCAGCAGGACATCCTCATAAAGCGGAGAGTGATAATCGCGCTCCACGTCCGGTCCATAGACATAGGTATATCCAAGATCCTCATTGAGAAGCTGCAAGACGGCATTCTCATAATTTGATTCGGTAAAATAGCCCGACATTTGTACTCAACTCCCTCTATATAATATCCGCATAGATGCGGCTTTCAGCTTTTGTGAAGATTACCTCAGCAGGAAATAAATCTTCCCCTGTATTTGCCATTGAAACCAGCGTCATTGCCCATTCGTTCAACTGTACAGGCAGCCTATAACATAGATTTTCAGGTGATGCCTCAACAGTGACTAAGGGGATGCCGCCCTTTGCAATACCGACAGAAAGAACTACAAAGGCGTTTTTTCCTTTGGTGAGTTCCAGAATGGGTTGTCTGTCTACATCGTGATAAACTTTTGCGCCGCGTCGATTCCTAAAAAAAACCTTTTCTTGATCTTTCACCGGCTCAACAGGCAGCTTGTTTTTCATCTGCTCAAAATGGGTTTCAAGTCTTTGGCAGATGCAGCTATTACAATACTCCGGTTGCATATCAAAGTCTTGTTCGATGTCTTTAGCTGAATTGAAATGATTCATGAAATCCAGCAGTCCCAAAAAGCTAACAAGGTCATCTGAATAATTACCGGCATAGACCTTATACCAATCATTGTTGATCCCGAACACGATATGATAAAGCTGCTTGTATAGCTGTAACTGCCCATCGGTTAGTCTGAACCATTCTTTGCTAAGAAGAGTCTTCGCAATGCGGGGACTGTCCTGCGTCGGTGTCAAGGAATGGTATAGCGATTTCATCAGTTTGCCGATAATTCCTACCAGCATATCAGCCATTCTAATTCCAAAGTGGTCTATCGAGTCTGCCTCTTCGCAATTCTTCAAACTGGCTTCTTTCGCGGCAATGAGAGTTTTGCTTTCGGCTCCTGCTTCACCTTCCTTGTCAAGCAAGACTGAATAATCAAGAATGCCCTTGCTGCTCAGGAAATTTCCAAACCCGACAAACTGCGAATGGTAGTCCCAAGCGAGGGACTGCGGAACATCGACGTTATTCAGGACATAAAGGACGGCTTCAAATGCCGTGTTTTCCTGCGCCTTCAATTCGCGGTTTTCTTTGTTGCGCCTAATCCGGTTCGTCAAGAATGTCATTAACGCAGCTACAAACTCCGCTGGACTTTTATACAGACTTTCAATTACCTCTGTGGGTCGGTATGTAACTATCGCTTTGACTATTGAGTAGCGTGCAGCGTCCATATCAAAGAAGACGCTATTGCGATAGCCTTTGAAAAGCTGGGTGATAACGTATTCGATTTTGCTTGCACAGAACAGATAGATATAGCTGTTCGCATCAAAGATGGAGAAGAAATCTCCAAGCAGCTTTACATTTGCTTCGTTGAGAGAGGCAAATCCATGAACTAACTGCTTCGGCTTTATCGTTCCGCTTTTCAGCTCTCCTTTTTTCTTCCTATCAGCGTATTTTTCTTCAAAAGCATGATAACGCTGTTCAAAAGCTGTTTCGTGATCGCTGCGCCACCCGATAATAGCTGCCAGAAAACCATCATAATATGTCTCACCAGTAACGGTTGAGAGATTGATGACCCTGCTATGCTCAGACTCATCGTAGTAAAAGCAGTATTTCATCTTATCCCTCCTAGCGTAAACGATAATTTACAGCAGCAAGCATCCGCATTGTTTTCGAGCTTCTATGATCGGTCAAATACCGAGGTTAGATATACTGATTTGATACAGATACTTGGCGGTGGGACTCCCAAAACAGGCGAAAACACTTATTGGAACGGTAATATTGCCTTCTTTACTCCAAAAGATGTTGGCACACCATATACCCTTATCACAGAGAAGACTATCACCGAAGAAGGTCTTTCACATTGTAACAGCCGACTATATCCTGTGAACACCGTTTTCGTCACTGCAAGAGGCACTGTTGGCAAAGTTGGTATGTCCGGAGTTCCGATGGCTATGAATCAGTCCTGCTACGCGCTTGTCGGTAAAGAGACACATCAACTTCTTGTATATTTCTACACACTCAAAGCTGTTGATAGGCTCAAGCACAAGGCAAGCGGAGCTGTATTTGATGCGATTACCACCAGAGATTTTGAATCAGAGAAAATCATGAAGCTATCTGATGATGACGCCAAGGCGTTTCTCTGTATTGCAGAGCCAATGTTTCAAAAGGTGCTCAATAATTGCATCGAAAATCTGAGGCTTTCAACACTACGGGATTCCTTGCTGCCGAAGCTGATGTCCGGCGAGATTGATGTCTCTGACATCCAACTCTAAGCCGCTAAATTATCGTTTATAGCATTATTGCATTCAATCTTTTCGTCAATAGGTCTTAAAACAGCAATAATCTCATTTCTAACAGATTGCGGCGGAACAGGGACGGGCATCTCTCGTAAGCCCCCAAGCGGCACATAGGCTTGCGTCGAGCCTCTGAGATGTGTCTGGATATACGCTTTGGCTTGCGGAGACTTTAAGTAATAGTACATCCAAAGGGCATTTTCTTTGTTACCTGAGAATTTGAAAATGCCCATGTTTTTACACGCATATTCTACATGGGAATTTTTTTCGAGATAGATATTTCCTATTGTTCCTATCATGCTGAAAAGAATATCCCATTGCTCGACCGCACTTCTGCTGATAACTTTTAGGTAGTCGGCTTCACTAATCCAGTTTGCCGAGTCAAAATCAATGTAATGACCTTTCAGATGCTTTGAAGTAATAAGTTTCCAGCCGGATTGCTGCGGTTTAGGGGAGTCATGTGTTCCGTCAGTAATTAAGGTGCAGAACTGGTCCGCTCGAACAGTTGACCATGACATAATTGTTCACCATCCTATCCAATGTATTTTCTGTGTGCCAGCTTCACATTCTGTTGCTTCACCATCGCATAGTGCATGGTAGTGTCGATTTTTTGATGCCCTAAGAGCTGCTGGACCTGCTCTATGGGCATCCCTTTGTCTATGGCAGTAGTAGCCAGTGTACGCCTGAACTTGTGAGGGTGAACCTTCGGGATATTCAGACGCTTTCCCAGTTCCCGAAGCCGTGTCTCCACTCCGCCGATCATCAGCCGGTCAAAGGGAGCTTTTAGGGAAACAAGCAAAGCTGGGTTTTCATCTGTTCGCCCCTCAAGATAGTTTTGAAGGTGGATCTTCGTCCTTGCATCGAAGTAGACCAATCGTTCTTTATTGCCCTTGCCGACAACCACACATTCGCGTTCGTTGAAGTTGATGTCCTCGCGGTTTAGCGTGACCAGCTCACCAACACGCATTCCAGAGGAAGCCAGAAGATCAATCATCGCCAAGTCTCGTGCCGTTTTGCAGTTGTCACGCATCAGCTCCAACGCTTCATCGGTGTAAGTGTCCTTGACCACCTTTGCCGTCTTGACTTTATGGATCCGGCGTACCGGGCTTTTCACAATGAAATCCTCATCTTCAAGCCAAGAGAAGAAACTGGACAGAATCCGACGAATATTATCTATGGTCACTTTGCTTGACCTGCGCTGAACCTGATAGTTGGTCAAATAGCGGCGCAAATCATCTGTGGTGATCTGTTGTACAGCCTTTCCGACTCCGGCAATCAGAGCCTCAATCATCTTCCGGTAGTAGCTCAGGGTTTTCTCTGAGCAGCCTTCGATCCGTTTTGCCGTGATAAATGCTTCGACTGCATCTGTTTCTTCTGCTGGAATTGAGCCACCATCATAGGTAATCGTTGCTCCTTCCAATGTCTCAGCCATTGCATCCCGAAGGTGCATGAGCTGTTCGTTGTTGAGATACGGCAGCATTTTTCGCTGTATCTCCGTGATG
>ERZ791893.809-NODE-809-length-19572-cov-2.716094_pt1 | contig 19572 bp, 11 predicted proteins | sample MGYA00510154_ERZ791893 | MGnify/ENA primary metagenome ERZ791893 (study PRJEB30046, sample SAMN00792068) | human gut metagenome | study: EMG produced TPA metagenomics assembly of the A metagenome-wide association study of gut microbiota in type 2...
GCATGTTCGCTTCTTTTGCCACGATTCATTCGGGTGATCGTGAAAGCAATGAGTCCGTGGTTCTTCCTCAGAATGTAATGGGTCATTTTCAAAAGGTCAAAGATCATTCTTCTGTTTATATTCTTGACCGGGGCCAAAATTCAGCAGAAGCATTTAAGGCGATGAAAAGTCATGAGGGCCTCCTTTTTGTAGGAAGACTCACCGAGAAGCGTAAATTGCTGGTGGTGGAGGACCTGAAAAAAGAGAGCGATGTTTTCACTGACGGAGAACTTTTGGAAGACAAGCTGGTTAAACTTTATAAAAGAGATGAGAAACTCAATAAGGAAGGAAGAAAGAAAGTAACGTCCACTCTGGCAGATGAAACTTTCCGGGTTATCCGTTTTAAACCGCAGGGGAAAAGAGAGATTTTACTCATTACCAACTTTCTGGAACCGACAGCACAGACTATTGCCCGGATATACCGCCGCCGCTGGGATATTGAAGTCTTTTTCCGCTTTATCAAACAGGAACTGAATTTCAGCCATTTCCTCTCCATGAATGAAAACGGAATACAGATAGTGATGTATATGACCCTGATTACGGCTATGCTGGTGATGATTTATAAACGGGAAAATAATATCGGATATACCACGGCAGTCAGAAGAATGGGGATTGAACTGGAAAATCTGATTATGGCGATTATTGTTATTGAAAGCGGAGGAGATCTGAATAAAACGCAACTCAGACCTCCTGTCTGAAAATTTAGGAGCACTTGAGAAGACCAGAAAAAAAGAATATATGAAAAAAGACAACCATGGACAATATTTTTCTTCCGAACATGACTAGCCCCGTCCCTAGGTGCTATTCATGGTGCAAAGATAGTAATAAACCCGGAAACTTCCGGGACATGCTGTAACCAACCTTAGGAGGATACGTAATAACTACAACTGTTCAGTTCCTGTGATTTTTGATTTACGACCAATTGTCATTGGGAATTTCAGATTTTAAATTGAAAATGAGAACGGTGATAAAATTACATGCAGGGACGGACTCATTGTGTAATTTTTAATTTATGTTTTAGGTTGTATTTGTCTGATATGTAGTTATTTGTATGGTGATTTGCAGCCTGTGAATTATAATTTTATATCCGTGATTAAAATAAACCGTGCTTTGGAATGCACGCGTGAGTTAGTAATAATTTTACCCAATTTGTTATGAAAATGAAAATACAATTAATCGTAATTCTTGGCTTGTTTTTTACAGTCGGAATTCAGCAGAGCCGGGCTCAATCGGGGATGAAAAAAATCGATATGCCACATTTGCCTTATGCTATGAATGCATTGGAACCGATAATCAGCGAAGAAACTATGAATTATCATTATGGAAAGCATTTACAGGCTTATGTGGATAATGTGAACCGATTGATTATCGGTACTCCTTTTGAAAACAGTGATTTGGAAACTATCGTGAAGTATGCTACCGGGCCGATATACAATAACGGTTCTCAAGCTTATAATCATACGATTTATTTTTTAACATTTTCTCCGGATGCCGTTCATCAACCTTCCGGTGATTTGTTGAAGGCGATCGAGAAAAAGTGGGGATCGTTTGAAAATTTCAAGAACGTTTTTTCACAGTCGGCAGCTTCGCTTTTCGGTTCCGGTTGGGTATGGCTGGCTAAAGATAACCAGGGAGAGCTTTTTATCTTTCAGGAGCCGAACGGCGGCAATCCTCTTTCCAGAGGATATATTCCTTTGATGGGGATGGATGTGTGGGAACATGCTTATTATCTGGATTACCAGAACCGGAGACCCGAACATATAGAAAAACTCTGGACAATTATCGATTGGAATACTGTCGGACAAAGATACGGAAGTTGATTTTCGATTGAAAAAGAGTAAATAAAAAATACAAGGCTACCTCGATAGCCTTGTATTTTTTATGACGTTCAGAAATTTATTTCTGAATGATTGTTTTGCCTCCCGGCAGTACGGCTTGTATATTGTTATCATACATGGCACTGCATTGAATGGCCGGCCGGGTATATTCTCCGGCGAATGCGGCATTGAACCGGAATTTGAAGATTTTCGTCAGGTCCTGACCGAGACTGAAATACACATAATAACGGTCATCCCGAATGTCGACATAGTCTGCATCCTTGAATGCCCGGGTATTTCCGGTAAGCCGGTCGTTGATGATTTCGAAGCCGGACGGAAGCAAATAACTTAAAGCCAGATTGTCGTATGTGCCGCTGACACCGGTATTGCGTATCGTGATTTCTGCCGTGATATCACTGCCTTGTTTGACGTCTGCGATGTTTATGACATTCCCTTTATCGTTGTAATAGGTAATACTCATGGAGAGGCCCGACATAATCCGTTCCTTGACGACTTCATAGGGTGCGGAAGCTGTAATAAGACGTGTATAAAGCGTACTTTCTCCGTTGTTCTTAACTTGTACGTTGATTTGGGGTTGGTTTGTCGGCAGTTCTTGCTGCCAGATCGTTTTGCTGATTTTTACCGTTTCTGTGTGTCCTCCTGTCGTTACTTCACAGTTGAGTCCGTCGAGTTTACCGACAAATTTATCGATGTAAGCGGTAGCAGCAACCAGAGCGAATGCTGTCGTTTGAGTGCTCAACCATTCCTGGGAAGACAGGACGGCAGAGATTTGCTCCAACATTTGCCAGGCGTCCTGCTGCATATTTAAATACACCATCGCCTGGAGCATAATTGCTTTATCTCTTACATCGGAGCCGAATGTATAGCCTGTTTGACGATAGGGAGATACTGTTCGCGCCGCATTTTTGATCAAATTACCGGCAACATCGGGATGATTGGTAAGGGCATAGGCAGAAGCCAGCAACCATTCGGCCGTCGGATTATGCAGCTTACGCTCTTTCATGCGGTTCATTGCCGGCATGTTCGGTTTACCTGCCAGAGCAAGTACGTATAGCCGGTAGCCTTGTTGCAGTTCTCCATAATAATCCAAAATTTTATAGCTGTTGGCCATGGATTGCAAAAATTTGAGGTCTTTTTGCAGTAGTTGTTTCGGTATGGTATATCCTTTTTGGGAAGCTACCCATAAGAAATTAGCCACGTAAGTACTTACCCATTCGGAGGTATAGGGCGACCCCGGCCAGTAGGCAAAACCGCCCTCTGAGGTTTGATAGCTGCTTAGACGGTTGATGACCGATTTGACATTAGCTTCGATTGTATTTTTTTGAGCGACGCTGAGTTCGGTCAGTTCTCCCAGTGACAATTGCGGAAAAGCCGTTGAAGTAATTTGTTCCGCGCATCCGTGCGGATAGCTGATCAGGTCTTCGAGACGTTCGCCCAGGTTAAGGGGAGGAATAGAAGATATTTCCAATATAGCCGTCGGATCAGCGCCGTTGATATCCGCCTGGAAATCAGCTTTCTCTCCTTTTTTCAACGTACGGGCTTCGACTTTGGTGATCCGGGGATTCGGAACCCGTATATCGACATCTTCTTTTACATAAGCTTTTTCATTTCCGGCCCGTGCTGTAAATGTGAGTGTGGAAGTACCGGTGGTTTCCTTGATCCGTAGTTTGAACCAGACGATCTTTTCGCCTTTCTGATTGAAGGTAAGGGTGGAGGATGCATCTCCCAGAATTTCTATTTTATCGTCTGTGCTTACGGATACTTGGGTTTCACGTATGTTGTTGTTCATTGCAAATATCGTTACCGGAATTTCGATAATATCCCCCGGTGTAAACAGGCGCGGCATAGCTACCGATAACATCAGGGGTTTGTTTACCAAAGCCGAAGTATGTGCAGAACCGTATTTACCGTTCGAAGTTGCGGCAACCACCATTGCCCGTACTTCTCCGATGTATTCAGGCATACGGAATGTATGTCTGTGGGATTCTCCTTTTTTCAAGGAAACCGGGCCTTCAAACAGTACGACCGGTTTGAACCGGTTTGTTTTTTCATCCTGTACCGGTTTCAATGCTTCGTCGCCTCCCACTGCAAAGGCTTTTTCCAGGCGGGCACCGTAGGCACCGAAAATGAAATCATAGAAGTCCCAGGTTTTTACACCCAGTGCTTCCCGGGCATAAAATGCCGGGAACGGTTCCGGGGTACGGAACGAGGTTAGCGATAACAGGCCTTCGTCTACAATAGCCAGGGTATAATCCATAGCTTGTTGGTTTTTCTCGCTCACCGTCACTGTAAATTCCTCTCCGGGCCGTAATTCCTGAGGCATTTTGATTTCCGGATGAAGGTGGAGGGCTGCATCTTCTACATTGATATTTACAACTCCATAGAGGCGTACCGGGCGGTCGTTGTCTCTGTTTTTCTGGGGCTGAATCAGAGTTACAAATGCATATATGTTCGGACACATATCGGAAGTTGCTTCAAATTCGAACGTTGTTTGTCCTTCCGTTGTCTCGACGCGGTGAATGTCTTTGAAGCTTGTGCCGTTTTCAAGGCTGACAATAGCGACACTACCTTTTGAGGAAGGTATGTTGATACGGATTTTTTCTCCTGTTTTATACTCTTTTTTATCTGTATTGACTGTCAATAAGGTTGCCATTTCAGCCGAAGCATTTTCTGCCCAGGATCCGAAATAGGTGATCATGCCTGCCGTATGTCCGGATTGGACGTCTGTGGCTTGTATGTAATAACGTCCGTAATAATCGATATTCAGATCACAGGTAAAATTCCCGTCGGATGATGTTGTGTAGCGGTCAAAGACCGGATCGTTGTATGTGCGGTTGATGTATGAGCCCGAATTGTCCTGATCGGCTTCCCACCACCAGCTCCAATTGATTTTATATACTTTGATGTGGATTTTGGATGAAGCTGTACTTTTCTTGCCTTCCGGCGTTAGAAGAATACCTTGCAGGCGTACATTTTCTTTTGTAGGATACCAGCCGTCGGAAGTTTTGGGAAGGCGGATACCGGCATAGCGGATGTAAGGGGAGTAGCGGGTGGTGTAGGTTGAAATACTGAAATCCCCGCCATTTTCGAAGACCCGGGTCGTAAAAGAAGCCGTGAGTATCCCGGGTGCATTTTCTGTATGTATTTTATCCAGGTTAAAAGAGAAGTTGCCTTCGCCGTCGGTGGTCCCGTCGAAAAGTGTTTCCGCGTAAGATTGAAAATCTTCGGCGATATCATTGAAAGCGTAGTCGGGATATTCCCGGAAAGCCGTACGATTACGATTCAGACGAACTTCTGTAATTGCTTTCAGGTTTGCCGTGGGAGCTCCGTTCAGCCAACGTGTTTTTACACGAACGGTTTTATTGGGAATACCTTCTCCGATTATATCGTCGTTCGGAAATTCCATGTTGATACTGAGACGATTGGGTTTTATCGTTTCTATGCGCAGTGTTTTATTGAAGTTGCTGCCGCCTATTTTGACAATTGCTTTCCAGTAGCCTGTCGGTGCATCTTCTGCTGTTGAGAAACGGAATGTGTGAATCGGGCATTCACTTGTTGTGCTTTTCCGGGTTTCGGTGATATTTCCTTTCGGATCTGCCAATTGGGCGATAACCGGATGGCCTTGGGGGAGTACATTCAATTTATCTTCGAGTATGAAAGAGAGGTAGATGTCATCTCCGGGACGCCATACACCCCGTTCACCGTAGATGAATCCTTTCAGTCCGGATTGAACATTCGCTCCGCTGATGTCGAAGTTGCTTAATGATAGGGTATTGGCATCGGCAATACGTAGCCAAGCCTGATCGTTTCCTTTACGGGCATGGACAATAAACGTTTTTTCTTCCGTATGTAGGTATGCAAATCCGTTTTTGTCCGTTTCGACGGAATCCAGTTTTTGATTCTGGTAGTTGTAGAGGGTGATCATACAATCGGATACCGGCGTAGCTGTGGCAATGTCGTTGACTGCGACGAAATACCGGTTATCGGCCCCTCTTTTAGCGACGAGTCCCAATGAAGTGTTGATGATATTTTTTCCGATAAAACGTTGACTGTTGTAATAGGATACGGTATAAGGATTATCCCGGTCTTCCCAGCGGTAATCCGGGTTGTAATAATACATATCGTAGTAATATCCATCATCGTCGTCGTCCCAGTTTTTCTTATAATAGTTGATATCATCCTCGTTGTCCGAATTATTGGCAAATGTGGTATAGGAACGTTGGAAACGGATTTCCAGCCGGTAAATGACTCCTTTTTCCAGTTTTATCAGGTCGGAAAGATTGAGTGTAAAATCGTTCCAACGGTTGAGATCTATGTTTGTACCTTCTTGCTGTAAATCGATTTTTTGCCGGAAGACGGGACGTGCTGTACGCATCAGACTGCTTGTACCGTTGTATGAATTTTGTTGAAGAAAGAAATTCATGTTTTGCTGGAACACTTTGATGATTTGTACGTCAACGGCTTTCAGGGCTACTGCGGAGAAAGGAACCAATACCTTCCCGTTTGCAGGTGTGATGACGCCTTCTCCGATAAATTTTACGGCGGGGTTGGTAGAAGGTAAGGAGATTGTGTACGTTTGGGTTTCCGTGAGTATTTTCCCGTCGTTACCTCGGATGCCTTCGTGAATTGTTATATCGAGGTATTCCAGGTTTTTATTGAGGGTGTAATACAGGTAGATTGTATTACCTTCAGTTTTGTACCGTATATCGGATATACTCTCAATTGTAATAAGTCCTTCCAGGTTCTGGTCCGGATCGACGTTGTCCGACAAGTCTATGTGTAGAGATTGACGGTCGTTCTTATTGAGACGGACATCGAGTACGGAGAATTCACTTTTTCCCGGAATTTTAATTGTCGTTTCAGTACCGTTGACAATTTTTTTGCCGAAAGAGAGTTGTAACTCCTGCGGAGATTCAGTTTTGCCGATATCCGGAATTTTGAAATAATGGGTATTTCCGTTGTGTTCCCATATAATCGGTATTTCACGGTCACTTAGACGGGCTGATACCTGTTTTTCGATTTCTTCATTTTCCATAAAATCGGAAGTAATTAATGAAGCTTCGTAAGTCAATGTATCGTTGGCTTCTCCTGTGGTAAGGGTACCGGAGGAATAAGATGCTTTTAAATCTACGACTTTGACTTTGAATGTGTAATATTGGAATTTTTGAGGGACATCCATCAGACTGCCTAGATGTAATTTGAAGGTGTATTCTTCACCGTTTTTAAATCGTTCTTCCGGTGTAAATTCTAATGTACGTTCGTCTTTTAGGATCAGTTGTCCCTTTATGTCCGGAGATATTTTCAGTAGTTTAGCAGGCAATGTTTCTCCTGTTTTAACATCCGGATTTACACTTTTTTCCAGATAGATTTCAACGGGACTATCGGATACGATCGTTCCTGAAGTATGACCGTAAATGTATTTACTGAATGCTTCTTTGTCCGTTGTTTCCTGGGAACCGCAGGCGTTTAATAGTCCTATCAGCAGGAATAAGCTGTAATAAAGTAGATGTTGTTGCCTCATAATTAAGGATATTTAGTAGTTTACCATGTTACAAAGTTAGAACAATAATAAACTGTGCATATATTTTCTCCTGTTTTTATTTTTTATATTTTTGTTCGTTTTATATCTTGCTGTGGACGGTGAGATATCATAAAGAAGGGGATAGAGTATCCCCGGGAGGTAAATTAAAATAAATGAAGGTATGAGAATCGCTGTTGTCGGTACGGGGTATGTCGGTTTGGTATCAGGCACTTGTCTGGCGGAGACCGGGGTTACGGTTACCTGTGTGGATGTGGATGCAACGAAAATAGAGTTGTTGAATAAGGGAGGGATTCCTATTTATGAGCCCGGACTTGCTGAGTTGGTGGTAAAGAACCGTATGGATGAACGTTTATTTTTTACTGTTTCCCTACAGGAAGCTTTGATAGATGCCGATGCCGTATTCATTGCGGTCGGTACGCCTCCGGATGAAGACGGTAGTGCCGACCTGCGTTATGTTTTAGGGGTTGCCTGTGAAATAGGACAGTTGTTGGATCATTATGCCGTTATTGTTACAAAATCTACCGTTCCGGTCGGGACCAACCGGAAAGTTAAAGATACCATTACGGAAGAATTGAGAAAACGGGGATCGGATGTGGAATTTGATGTTGCTTCCAATCCGGAATTTTTGAAAGAAGGAGATGCTGTAAATGACTTTATGTCTCCCGACCGTATCGTTATCGGCGTTGAATCGGATCGGGCCAAAAAGACGATGGAGCGTTTGTATCATGCTTTTCTTTTGAACAATACCTCGATTTTTTTTATGGATATACCATCGGCAGAAATGACTAAATATGCTGCGAATTCCATGTTGGCGACCCGTATTTCTTTTATGAATGACATTGCTAATCTTTGTGAGATTGTCGGAGCGGATGTAAGTGCCGTAAAACGAGGGATAGGCAGCGATACCCGGATCGGCAAGAAATTTCTGAATGCCGGTTGCGGATACGGGGGGTCTTGTTTTCCGAAAGATGTGAAGGCTTTGATAAAAACGGGGAAGGAATATGGGTATAGTATGGAGGTGCTGGAAGCTGTAGAGCGGGTAAACGAAAGACAGAAAGAAGTGTTGTTTACTAAGATCATGAAGCACTATGGCGGTCATATACGGGGAAAACATTTCGGAATGTGGGGTTTGTCTTTTAAACCCGCCACGGACGATATGCGCGAGGCTCCTTCTTTGGTTTTGATTGATAAATTGCTTGAAGCCGGAGCTACGGTTTGTGCGTTCGATCCGGTGGCAATGGATGAGGCGCGCCGTCGCATCGGTGACCGTATCGGATATGCCCGGAATATGTACGAGGCTTTGCAAGGAGCCGATGCTATGATTGTGGTGACGGAATGGCAGGAGTTTAAAGTTCCTAAGTTTACATATATAGAGAAGGCTTTGAGGGAAAAGATTATCTTTGACGGACGGAATATATACAGTCCCGATCAGATGAAAGAATTCGGGTATGTTTATTACGGAATCGGAAAGTAAAATTTGTGGGGACGGTCGAAAGCTTTGATTGGAAATTTTAATTTCGTCTGTTGACGAAATAGTATCGATATTTGGAGGATATAGACCGAATGCCGGTTATATAAAGAATTTTATTCAGGTTATTATTATGCGTCTGTTATTTGTGGTGAATCCTGTTTCCGGTTACGGAGCGGGTAAAAAATTACCGAAAAAGATTAAAGAATTGGCTGAATACCGGGATATCGATTACGATATAAAATTTACCGAATATGCCGGTCATGCCCGTGAAATTGTTGCCGATGTCCGGAAAAGCGGGCAATATACCCATGTCGTGGCTGTCGGGGGAGATGGAACTGTCAATGAGGTAGGAACTTCGTTAATGGGGAGTGATCTCGTATTCGGTATCGTATCTATTGGTAGCGGCAATGGGTTTGCACGGCATCTGGGATATTCAACTTCATTAAAAAAAGCTTTGAGACAGGTGCTTTGCGGAACTTGTTCGCAGGTGGATGTTATGGAGATAAACGGAGAATATTCCTTGAATGTGAGTGGTGTCGGTTTTGATGCGGAAGTTGCACATGAATTCAATCGTCAGAAACTGCGGGGTGTTTTTTCATACATTTATGCCGGGTTGAAGATGTGGTTTAATTATTCTTCGAAAAAATACCGGATTACCTGTAATGGGCAAACGGTGGAAGAAACCTGTTTTATTCTCAGTTTTGCCAACAGTTCTCAGTTTGGAAATAATGCCTGTATTGCACCGCATGCTTCTTTGAGGGATGGGTTGATGAATGTATGCCTGTTGAAACGTCCCCAATGGTGGAATGTACTTTTGTTTTTGTTTTTCTTTATGAATGCCCGGGTGGATAAATTGAGTCTTTACAAAGAATTCCGTTGTGAAGAGGCTTTGATTGAAGGAGATATTCACAAAGTGCATATTGACGGGGAGGCGGCTTTTATGAATGCTCCGGTACAGTTGAAAATTCACAAAGGAGTACTGAAGTTGGTCGTTCCTAAATTTGCGAAGGGATAACCGTTCCGTTATTGTTCGGGTTTCTTTTCCAGGAATTGGGGTGCAATCCGGAACATATATTCGCGTGCTTCCTCGTAATTATTCGATATAACGCCATCGAGAATTGCTTCTTTGATGGCATTTTTTATATCGCCGATAGTCCGGCAGGGAGGAAGATTGAAGGTTGCTATAATTTCTTCTCCGCTGATCGGCGGTTGGAAATTCCGGACGGAATCTTTTTCTTCTACTTCTTTTAGTTTTTGCCGGACAATCCGGAAGTTTTGCAGAAAGCGTTTTACTTTTTCTTCATTTTTAGAGGTGATGTCGGCTTCTGCCAGAGTCATCAGATCGTCGATATCGTCACCCGCATCGAAAAGAAGCCGCCGAACTGCCGAGTCGGTAACGATATCTTCCGAAAGAACAATTGGGCGCATATGCAAATTAACCAGCTTTTGTACATATTTCATCTTTTCGTTCTGCGGCAATTTCAGGCGATTGAATATTTTGCCCACCATCCGTTCGCCGATGTAATTGTGGCCATAAAATGTCCAGCCTTGTCCCTGAACAAACTTTTTGGTAACCGGTTTGGCAATGTCGTGTAAAAGGGCTGCCCAGCGCAGCCACAGATTATCGGTATGGAGCGACAGGGTATCGAGTACTGTAAGTGTATGGTGGAAATTGTCTTTATGACCTATACCATTGACGGTATCTATGCCTTTCAAGGCCGACAATTCCGGGAAAAACTGCTCCAATAGGCCTGCTTCATCCAGTAAGTAGATACCTTTTGACGGGATCGGAGAGAGCATGATCTTATTGAATTCGTCAATAATCCTTTCCTTAGAGACGATGCGGAGACGTTCTTTATTTTGAGCGATTGCCTGAAATGTGCGGTCTTCGATCTTGAAGTGAAGTTGGGAGGCAAAGCGGATGGCTCGCATCATGCGTAGCGGATCGTCGGAAAATGTGATTCCCGGCTCTAGCGGTGTTTTGATCAGGCCTTCTTCCAGGTGTTGTAAACCACCGAACGGGTCTATAAGGCTGCCGTAATTTTCCCGGTTCAATGAAATGGCTAATGCATTGATCGTAAAATCCCGCCGTCGTTGATCATCTTCTATGGAACCTTCTTCGACAATCGGTTTCCGGGAATCGGCCCGGTAGGATTCTCTGCGGGCTCCGACAAATTCAATTTCCATTCCTTTGTAACGGAACATGGCCGTACCGAAATTTTTGAATACCGATACCGTTAGGTTTCCCAGTCGTTTAGCGGCAGCTTCGGCTAAGGCAATGCCGTTGCCGTGTACTACGATATCGATGTCCTTGGAAGGACGATGCAACAGAATATCTCTGACAAAACCTCCGATAACGTATGTTTCAATTCCTTTTTCTTCAGCAATTTCAGACAATAATTTAAAAACCGGGTGTTTCAGATATTCCTGCATCATTGTTTCTTTTCTTGATACCGGCTGCAAAAATACCACAATTTTACCATATCAAAGGCAAAAGAACGAAAAAATAGGGGTGGCAAAATGACATAAAGGAAAGGCTGATTTTAGATTATAGATTTTTGACTTACGGTTTTAACTTGAATGTACAATCTTTTCCGTAAAGAAAAAGAGCCGGAAATCAAAATAGCTGTCTGTTTTTGACCGGTTATGCCGCCTGCTCTTCCGGAACGGTTTTCCCGTTTTCGGACGCTATAAAACGTTCGCGTAGATTTTTAAGCCTTTAAAGCCCGAAAAGGCGGTGGGAAAAAGGATTTTTTGTAATTTCGAGGGACGAATGAAACAAGGGCATAAAAATGATGTCCGATAAATACAAGACTTGGTAATTAAAAATGAAGCTATGAAGAAGAAAGCCGGATTATTTGATTTGGATGGGGTGATTTTCGATACAGAAGGACAATATACTCAATTTTGGAGTGAAGAGGGAAAGTTATTGCAGGAAAGTTCTGATTTTAGTGCCCGTATAAAAGGACGCACTCTGAAAGAGATTTTGGATCGGTATTTTCCCGATCAAAAACAAGCAGATGAGGTAATAAAGAGGCTCAGCCGCTTTGAGCAAGAAATGGTGATCGAATATATACCCGGAGCCCGGGAGTTTATTCTCGGATTAAAAGAACAGGGGGTAAAGCTGGCCATTGTTACCAGTTCCAATGATTTGAAGATGCAGAATGTATATCGTTTGCATCCCGAGGTGAAAAAGGTTTTCGATGTTATTATCACTGCCGATAAAATCACCCGTTCCAAGCCGGATCCGGAATGTTATTTGCTGGCAGCCCGGGAATTGGGAATGAAGAAAGAGGAGTGTGTTGTGTTTGAGGATTCGTTTTCAGGTTTGGAAGCCGGACGAAGGGCTGAAATGAAAGTTGTCGGTTTGGCGACCTCGAATCCGGCAGAGAAAATTGCAGATAAGGCGGATGTTGTTGTACCTGATTTTCGGGGTCTTTCTTTTACCGACATCCTGAATTGATCGGGAACGGAAGGATTTGATAAAAAGAAAACCCGGTATTTGTGAACTGAACCCCGAAAGTTAGACAAAAAAACATTCGGGGTTTTGTTATGAGAAAGAAACACACATTTGAAGATCGCCTCAATTATATGCATCTCTTAGAGGATGGATACAGTTTTGATTATATTCATCTAACTTATGGTATCTGTAAAAATTTGCTCAAAGTTCTTTGGCTCAAATATAAAATAGAGGGGTCTTTAGGTCTTAAGAAAAAGCGCTATATTAGTTTATCTCCTGAAACCAAATTATCAATACTGAATGATATAGATAAAAATCATTTAACTTTGTCCGAGGCGTCCTTCAAACATGATGTATCGGTAGCTGCGATAATGCGATGGCGAAAGATAACAAAGTTTTCTGGAGTCATTGGTTTATATGAGCAGTTAAAGCAAGGACGCCCTCCAAAGGATATGGGAAGACCTAAGAAGAAAGAGCCTCAAACGGAATTGGAAAAACTTCAGTATGAGAACGAACGCCTCCGCGCAGAAGTGGCTCTATTAAAAAAAGTGAAAGCCTTAGTCGAAGAAAAAGACGCCCGTCTACGCGAGACTGGGCGCAAGCCATCCAAGAACTAAGGCATGATCATGACCTTGAGTTGCTTCTGGAACTCAGGGGGATGGCACGTTCCACATACTATTATCATGCTGGTAATCCTAAGATCGACCCTTACTCTTCCATTAGAGCAAGGATAGGAGAGATATATGCCCAGAACAATAAGCGTTATGGATACAGGCGCATAACCATGCAGCTGCGCAATGAAGGTTCCCTCATTAACCATAAGACTGTGCAAAAGTTGATGGGCGAGATGGGATTGAAGGCTAAACGCAAACGACAGAAGTATCACTCTTATAAAGGTGAGATAGGTAAGATTGCTCCTAATGTCTTACAGCGAGACTTCTATGCATCTGCTCCAAACATGAAATGGACAACAGACGTCACCGAGGTTAAGATTAAAGATAGAAAGTTGTACCTGTCTCCAATCCTGGATATGTTCAATGGTGAAATAATATCATATACTATATCAGACCATCCTGATCTAAAGATGGTTACAAGTATGTTGGATAAAGCTTTTAAGAGAGAACCTAAACTTAATGGGCTCATCTTCCACTCTGATCAAGGATGGCATTATCAACATCTTAGATATCAGAAAATGCTGAAAGACAATGGAATTGTACAAAGTATGTCTAGAAAAGGGAATTGCCTTGACAATGCTATGATGGAGAACTTCTTTGGACTTATGAAGAATGAATTGCTATATTTGCGGCAGTGGGATTGCATTAAGCAGTTCAAAGAAGAACTGAAAAAATACATAGACTACTATAATAACGACAGAATCAAACTAAGGCTAAACGGAAAAAGCCCGGTAAAATACCGAGCTTTATTCAATTCTAAAAGCGCCTCTTAAATAATATTAACCGTCCAACTTTTTGGGGGCATATCATTGCCGGGTTTTCTTTTTAATTATTGCCTGTTTTTTATTCAGCCAGAATTGTGATCTCGGCACCGGAAGCAAAGTCCTGTCCGTTTTGTTCACTCAAGGCTGTAAACCGGATGTAGCGGGCTTTTACCGGCTGGGTGAAAATTACTTTTTTCTCTTCTGCATTATTGGCAAACGTTCCTTTCCGGATCGGTTCACCCCAGTTTTTACCGTCCTGGCTCACGTGGATGCTGTAATCTTTTATATTGCCGTTACCACCGTTTTGCCGGGGGAGATAGGTGAAACCTTTGATTGTTTTTACTTCTCCGGCATCCAGGTCTACCCAATGCGGGTATTTGGCTACCGTTACGGAATACATGGTATGCCAGATCGTATTCGGATCGCCGTCCGTCAGGTTTGCTGCATCTCCTTCTCCCGATTCTTCGCTGCTGGCATATACGACAACCGTTTGTATCGTTTCGATCTTTTCGAATGTCATGGTTGTTTTGATTTCCGGAGTCGATTTATACCAGGCTGTAATTGTACCTCCGTTCCGGAATGGAATCGGTTGGGTGTATACTTTTGCTTTACTCTTACCGATGGTGTAACAGATTTCAGCTCCTTGTTTTGCCGAAGAGAGTTCTACGACTCCGCTTCTGTTACGGGTAATGGAAAGTGGAATTTCTCCGGACGGAGCGACATTTGCGATGGTCGTTAAATCTTTTCCGGCCGGCCGGATGATAAAACCTATATTGTTGTGTCCGGCATAAACACGGTCCTGTTCCAATGGACCTCCTTGTCCGCAACTGTTACCGCCTAATCCGGTTACCGCTGCATCCAGGTGGAGGTAAGTATCTCCGGCCGGCGGCAATTGGTAAGGATGAGGAGCCAATATCAGATCGAGGGCCGAATATTGTAATGCAGAAGCCGATAAATGGTTCGTTGCAACAAATACAGCCCCTTGATGTTCGGCATCGGTCAGGGCACACCAGCGTACATCTTCGTGATTTCCCATGTCTTGCGGTTTCGGAAAGTTTACGAATTCACCGGCAACCGTATTCGTATGTTGTTCGATGAATTGTCCGCTTTTGCGGTCGGGGTAATTATCGGCCGGACCGCGACCGTAATAGGTGAAATTTTTATATGCTTGCGGCACTTTCATGACATATCCCAAACGCGGCAGGATCAGATTCGGCTGATTGGAGGTAATGCTTGCCTGTAGTTCAATAGAACCGTCCTGATATACCGTCCAGATTTGGTTGGTTGTGAATTTAAAGTCACTTTCTCCGAACGGTTTACCGGTCAACTCTTCAATGCTGTTTTTACCGGAGCTTGTTCCTCCGAGGATTTTGGCGGCATTCGGAGCCTGGGATACGACCGTAAAGGCCAGTACGATCGTACCGTCTTTTGGGGTTATGATTTTACTGTCTGTCGTTTTGTGTACCAGGTTGTGTAAACCTTTTTCGAACCATTGGGCATAGAACCAGTTGTCGTTGTTGGTAAATGCCCGCAACGCATCCAGTTTCGGACCGTTACCTGCCGTAATTATGGTTTTCCCACCGTAATTCAGACTGTAAATCGTTCCGGTATTTGTATCGAATTGCACTTCAAAATCATCACCTTTTATGGTTTTGATATTGGAAGGTGTATCGGTGTAGGTCAGTTTACCGGCTTTTGCCGCTATTTCTCTGACGGCCGGACGTGCTGTGGCTTCTTTGACAGGAAGTTGTTCTTCCATAGCTACGAAACCTTTTTTTGCCCAGGGCATATCGTTCTTTAATAAGAACTGGATTTTTACGAAATATTCAGAGTCGTTTTTCAGCCGGTCATATCGATAGGGGATGGTTACGCGTACTCTGCTACGCGGGGCTATCGTTCCGGTGGCCAGATTACCTGACTCGATTTCTTTCCCGTTTTCGTAAAGCGACCATTTGATGTCGTATTCCGAAAGGTCTTTGAAATAGTATTTATTGAAAATTTCATAACTGCCTTTTGCCGGATCGATGGCATTGACGGCTATGTCCTGATAAACTTTTTTTACTTCAAAATATTGTGGTTTCGGTTCCAGATCGCCGAAGACAATCCCGTTCATTACAAACTGTCCGTCATTCGGGGTATCTCCGAAATCTCCGCCGTAAGCCAGGTAACGCTCGCCTGTTTTTTTGTCGTAATTGTACATGGATTGGTCAACCCAGTCCCAGATAGCACCTCCGCAGAAGAAATTGGTCGATTCAATGGCTTCCCAATAGTCCACCAGATTACCGCAGGCATTTCCCATAGAGTGGGCATATTCCGAAACATGGAACGGATATTTGATGTCATAATGTCCTTTTACGGCTCCGCGCATCCAACCGATTGACGGATATTGATTGGAGCCCATGTCTACGATATCGTTATTTCTCTCGTATTGTACCGGACGGGATAAATCCACTTGTTTCAGGGCTTTGTATGCTGAAACGAAGTTTTTGCCGGGGCCGGCTTCATTACCCAATGACCAGATGACAATGGAGGGGTGGTTGATGTGATTATCGACCATTTCCATAACGCGGGCAACATGCGCGGCTTCCCATTCTTTCGGGTGTGACAGAGAAGCTGCTCCGTAATAATATTCATGCGATTCGATATTTGCTTCATCTTCCAGGTAAATACCATATTTGTTGCACAGGAAATACCAATAGGGATCGTCCGGATAGTGTGAGTTGCGGACGTGGTTGATATTTCCTTTTTTCATCAGCATAATTTCGTCTTCCATCATTTTACGGGTGATGGCGTGTCCTACTGCGGGATTTGATTCGTGACGGTTAACTCCCTTCAATTTTACGGTTTTACCATTTACGTAGTAATAACGTCCTGCCAGACCGAATTCATCTTCCGATGCCGGCGTATCTTTAATTTCCACTTTACGGAATCCGACGATGGTAGAAACGATGTCTATCGTTTTGTTCTTTTTATCTTTCAATTCCGCTACCAATGTATAACGGTAAGGTTGTTCCGCCGACCATTTGTGGGGTGCTTTTACGTTAAAGACAACCTGCGATTCTGTCGTCTGTTCCGGTGTGATCAGAACAATCGGGGCTGCCGATACGCTGCCGGCCAACTTGTCGTTTGCATCGGAATACAGTTCGTTTTCATATAAGGAGTAGTGCATTTGGTAACCTTTAACCGCTTTTTTACCCAAATTGCGGATATCAGCGGTGATTGTCAGGGAACCGTCGGTATAGGTTGCATCCAGGTCGGGAATAACCTTTAAATTACGTACATGTACCTGAGGGGTCGAGTATAAAGCTACCGTCCGGAAAATACCCGGCAATCGGAACATGTCCTGTGCTTCCAGAAAAGAACCGTCAGAATTGCGGTATACTTCTGCTGCTACCGTATTTTTCCCTTTTTGCAGGTATTTGGTGATATTGAAATTAGCTGTATTGCGGGAGTTTTTAGAGAATCCGACATATTGACCGTTGATCCACAGATAAAAAAAAGAATCTACGCCGTCGAAGCTGATGAATACTTCCCGGCCATTCCAATCCTGCGGAATTTCAAATTCCCGCCGGAAAGAACCTACTTCGTTCCGGTATTTATAGGTGGTCCAGTTCGTCGGAGGAGTACGCATGACTCCTCCCCGCCAATCGTCTACTTTTACCTGGTGCTGGAAAATTACCGGTTGATTTACGTAAATGGGTACCCCGTATTTCAGACTGCCGTCTTTTTGTATACCGTAGATGTTCCAGCTTGAAGGGACGGGGATATTGTCCCAGCCTGTGACATCGAATTCCGGCTTGTAAAAATCTTTCGGCCGGGAATCCGGATCGGGGGCCCAGTTGAATTTCCAGTTTCCGTCGAGAGACTGCCAGTATTTACTGTTTTCCGGTAATACCTTACGGGCATTCGTCACATTTTCAAACGAAAAGAAATAAGCCCGGGGTTGTTCTTTATTCAATGCCAGATTTTCAGGCGAGTTCCATTCATTGCCGGCCGGTGATTCTACCACGGCATAACTGAATCCTTTCAGTGGAGGTTGTCCTGCAAAGGTTTGCATTGCCAAACAACATCCGATCAGACACGATGTAATTTTACGCATAAATGTTTTTTTTATATTTTATTGTTAGAAAATCGATACACCACTACCAATCCGTATGCAATATTCGATAAAATCCGGCATATTACCAAATGGTTTTTTCCCGTTTCAGCCGGGAAGGAGGGGAAAAACATCTGTCTGAAGAGAGGAAATCAAGCTGCGGAAATAGATGTTTTAGCGGTATTAATATGTTGATTATAAATAAAATAAATGTCCCGGATTTTTTCCGGGACATATGTGTTTTTTATAAAAATATTCGGTAAAAAAATTATTTATAAATAATGACTTTCTTTTATTTTTTACTTTCAGACAATACCGGAGAAGCCCATAAAGGCCATTGCTAATAGTCCGGCTGTAATCAATGCGATCGGGGAGCCTTTCATGCCTTTGGGAACTTCGGTTAACTCGAGTTGTTCCCGTATTCCTGCAAAGATGATGAGAGCCAAACCGAAACCGATTGCTGTAGCTCCGGCAAATACGATGGATGAGAGTAATGTAAAGTTTTTCTGGATAACCATAATAGCGACACCCAATACGGCACAGTTGGTTGTAATTAAAGGCAGGAAAACCCCCAAGGCCTGATAAAGGGAGGGACTGACTTTTTTCAGTATAATTTCTACCATCTGCACCAATGCTGCGATGATCAGAATGAATGTAATGGTTTGCATGAATTCAATGTTCAGGGGCGTCAGAATTGTCACCTGAACGATATAGGTTACCAAGGTAGCGAGGATCATGACGAAAGTAACGGCTCCGGTCATCCCCACTGCTGTTGAAACCTTTTTGGATACACCGAGGAACGGACAGATACCCAGAAACTGTGCCAGTACGATGTTGCTGACAAAGATGGCTGATATGATAAGTATAATATAACCCATAGTTTTAGATCAATTAGTTTGCTTTTCTGATTTTATTTACGATGGCGATAAGATATCCTAATGCAAGGAAGGCACCCGGAGCGAGAACAAAGACCAGCATTCCGTAATTTTCATTAAAGACCGGCAGGTTGAATGCTTTACCGCTTCCCAGTAATTCCCGTATTGTCCCCAGGAGCGTCAAACTGAGGGTAAAACCGAGTCCCATCCCCAGTCCGTCTAAAATAGACGGCAGGGCTTTATTTTTAGATGCGAATGCTTCCGCCCGTCCCAATACGATACAGTTTACGACTATCAATGGGATGAACAGGCCCAAAGAGGCATGTAAAGCCGGGAGATAAGCCTGCATGGACATATCTACAACTGTAACGAAGGCAGCAATGATAACGATGAATGAAGGGATACGGATTTTATCCGGAATAATATTGGATACCACAGATATCACGAGATTCGACATGACTAATACGAAGGCTGTAGCGAGTCCCATGCCCATACCGTTGATGGCGGAAGTGGTTACACCTAAAGTCGGGCACATTCCCAACAATAGTGCGAATGTCGGATTTTCTTTGAATATGCCGTTGGTAAAAACTTTTAAATTATTCATGGTTTTTGGATTTATGATTTACGATTTATGATTTACGAAGGCTTCAACAATGTGAGGTGACGTAAATCTGAAATCAAAAATCGTCGTTTATTGGTTTTGTTGTGTCGTATCTGCAACAGGCGTTGTGTTGTTGCTTATTGCGGCAGCAGCACGGTTGACAGCATCCAGGAACGCCCGGGATGAGATCGTCGCTGCTGTGATTGCATCGA
>ERZ791893.881-NODE-881-length-18167-cov-2.407244_pt1 | contig 18167 bp, 17 predicted proteins | sample MGYA00510154_ERZ791893 | MGnify/ENA primary metagenome ERZ791893 (study PRJEB30046, sample SAMN00792068) | human gut metagenome | study: EMG produced TPA metagenomics assembly of the A metagenome-wide association study of gut microbiota in type 2...
CGTTAGCAAGCTTGAAGAATGCAGACTGGAGAATTGTGTTAGTTCTCTTACCCATTCCGATCTCGATAGCCTTGTCGATAGCGTTGATTGTGTAAAGCTGAATGTTGTTGTCAGCGATATATTTCTTAGCGTCAGCGTTGAGGTGATGAGCAAGCTCTTCATCTGACCACTGGCAGTTGATCATGAATACTCCGCCTGGCTTAACATCCTGAACCATCTTCATGCCCTGGATAACATATGCAGGGTTGTGGCATGCTACGAAGTCTGCCTGGTTGATGTAGTATGGGCTTCTGATTGGGTTGTCACCAAATCTCAAGTGAGAAATTGTAACACCACCAGTCTTCTTTGAATCATACTGGAAGTATGCCTGGATGTATTTGTCTGTGTGGTCACCGATGATCTTTGTAGAGTTCTTGTTAGCACCTACAGTACCATCTCCGCCGAGACCCCAGAACTTGCACTCTTTTGTACCAGGTGCAGATGTGATAGGAGCTGGCTTAACCTCTGGAAGTGAAAGATTTGTAACATCATCCACGATTCCAATTGTAAATCTGTGCTTAGGAGCATCCTTCTCAAGCTCTGTATATACAGCAAATACTGAAGAAGGTGGTGTATCCTTAGATCCTAATCCGTAACGTCCGCCTACTAATACAACATCGTTCATTCCAGCTTCACGAAGTGTTGTAGCAACGTCTAAGTATAATGGCTCACCAAGTGATCCTGGCTCTTTTGTACGGTCTAATACAGCGATCTTCTTTGCTGTCTTTGGAATAGCATTAAGAAGAGCCTCTGAAGACCATGGACGGTAAAGACGTACCTTAATAAGTCCGACTTTCTCTCCCTTTGCTGTTAAGTAATCGATTACTTCCTCAGCTACATCATTGATAGAACCCATAGCGATGATTACACGATCTGCGTCAGGTGCTCCGTAGTAGTTGAATAATTTGTAATCTGTACCAAGCTTAGCATTAACCTTGTCCATGTACTTCTCAACAACTGCTGGAAGCTCATCATAGAACTTGTTACATGCCTCTCTATGCTGGAAGAAGATATCTCCGTTCTCGTGTGATCCACGAGCTGCTGGATGCTCTGGGTTAAGAGCGTGTGCTCTGAATTCTGCAACTGCATCCATTGGACACATCTCTTTGAGATCTTCATAATCCCACTTCTCGATCTTCTGAATCTCATGAGAAGTACGGAATCCATCGAAGAAGTTGATGAATGGAACCTTTCCCTCAAGTGCTGCACAGTGTGCAACCGGTGAAAGATCCATAACCTCCTGTGGATTTGTCTCACAAAGCATTGCGAAACCAGTCTGACGACAAGCATATACATCACTGTGATCACCGAAGATATTCAGTGCATGTGAAGATACTGTACGAGCTGATACGTCAAATACGCAAGGAAGATTCTCACCTGCGATTTTGTACATATTAGGAATCATAAGTAAAAGTCCCTGTGAAGCTGTAAATGTTGTAGTAAGTGCACCAGCTGCAAGAGATCCGTGAACTGTACCAGCGGCACCTGCCTCAGACTCCATCTCAACTACCTTTACAGTGCTTCCGAAAATGTTCTTCTGTCCTGCTGCTGACCACTGATCAACTGTATCAGCCATTGGGCTAGAAGGTGTGATAGGATAGATTCCGGCAACCTCTGTGTAGGCATATGCTACATGAGCGGCAGCGGTATTTCCATCCATCGACTGTTTTGCTCTAGACATGATATTTCCTCCTGTAAAATAAATGTTCAATTATAGACATGAATCAGAATGTCTCTACATAATAGTTTAGTTTGTGCGCTGTAAAAAATCAAGTTTTTTTAGCAATACATTGTACAAAAACCCTAAAATATTTATTAACAAGGTAAAATTTATGTACAAAAGGGCACAATGGCTATAAATCGCCTGTAAAACACTTGCAAAATACTGGTTTTACGTTAAAATAGAAACGATATGTTACAGAAACGAACAGGTTATTAAATAGGAAAGGATTGAATAAAGACAAAATGATTAGTGCAAACAATATTACATTAAGAATTGGTAAAAAAGCTTTATTTGAGGATGTCAACATAAAATTCACAGAGGGAAACTGCTACGGACTTATTGGTGCAAACGGTGCCGGCAAGTCTACATTTTTAAAGATTCTCTCAGGACAGCTTGAGCCTACAAACGGTGATATCGCAATCACTCCGGGACAGAGACTGTCATTCTTACAGCAGGATCACTTCAAGTACGATGAGTCTACAGTACTTGATACGGTTATCATGGGTAATAAGCGTCTCTATGATATCATGAAGGAGAAGGAAGCCATCTATATGAAGGAGGATTTCTCAGACGAGGACGGAATCCGTGCCAGCGAGCTTGAGGCTGAGTTTGCCGATATGGACGGCTGGAATGCCGAGTCGGATGCAGCTACTCTCTTAAACGGTCTCGGTGTACCTACTGAGGATCACTACACTCTGATGGCAGATCTGCCGGGTGCAGTAAAGGTCAAGGTGCTTCTCGCTCAGGAACTGTTTGGAAATCCTGACATACTGCTTCTCGATGAGCCTACCAACCACTTAGACCTCGATGCCATCTCATGGCTTGAGGAATTCCTCATCAATTTCGAGAATACGGTCATCGTTGTATCCCATGACAGATACTTTCTCAACAAGGTCTGCACGAACATCGCCGACATGGATTACGGTAAGATCCAGCTCTACGCAGGAAACTATGATTTCTGGTATGAATCAAGCCAGCTTATTGTCCGTCAGATGAAGGAAGCAAACAAAAAGAAAGAGGAAAAAATCAAGGAGCTGCAGGAATTTATCCAGCGTTTCTCTGCAAATGCCTCTAAATCAAAGCAGGCTACATCAAGAAAGCGTGCCCTCGAAAAAATCCAGCTTGATGAAATACGTCCATCAAGCCGTAAATACCCATACATTGATTTCCGTCCTGAGCGTGAAATCGGAAACGATGTGCTCTTTGTCGAGGGTATTTCAAAAACCATCGATGGTGTAAAGGTACTTGACAATATCTCTTTCACTGTCAACCACGATGACAAAATTGCATTTGTCGGAGGAAACGAGCTTGCAAAAACAACTATGTTTAAAATCCTTGCCGGAGAGCTTGAGCCTGACGAGGGCTCATATAAATGGGGTGTCACAACCAGCCAGTCATACTTCCCAAAGGACAATACCACAATCTTTGATACTGATGAGCTAATCGTCGACTGGCTCACACAGTACTCAGAAATCAAGGACGCCACATATGTGCGAGGTTTCCTTGGCCGTATGCTCTTTGCCGGTGAGGATGGAGTAAAGAAAATGCGTGTACTCTCCGGAGGAGAAAAGGTTCGTGTACTGCTCTCCCGCATGATGATCATGGGAAGCAATGTACTCATGTTCGATGAGCCTACAGACCACCTCGACATGGAGTCAATAACAGCATTAAACAACGGAATGATAAAATTCCCGGGAGTAATCCTCTTTGCCTGCCGTGACCACCAGGTAGTCCAGACAACCGCCAACCGAATCATAGAATTCCTGCCAAACGGTTCAATGATCGACAAGATCACAACCTACGACGAATATCTTGATAGCGATGAGATGGCACGTAAGCGTCAGGTCTACTCAATGAGCGAGGACGATGAAAAAGACAACTAAACGCTAATTAATTAAAAAGAAGCATCCCAATCCGGGATGCTTCTTTTATTAAGCCGTAAAGTAAGGTGGGTGATTCCCTGCCTGTCTTTGACTATAAAAACATATTATAATTATATCCACTGTTATAGGCCTGTGTATACCTTCCATTGGCGCCATATGTGTTAGTCTTTTCTGCCTCATTCTTTGCGGCATACTCAAGCATTGAAGCCTTGCTTGCCACTGCGTAAGCATAAGAGCCATTCCCCTTAAAAAGTGCATCAACCTTGGTCGAATCAGCCTTTTTAAAGGTATCCTCATCGACAGACAGCTTGCCGGACTTTGAATCAACTGTGATTCCCACCTTCGCAAGCGACTTTGAATTGATATCTGTAAGTGACTTCATAGACTCAAGATTTCTCGAAATCTGCTTTGTCTCGGAATCATCCGCAGCATTAATGAGGCTGTTGTAATCAGACACAAAAGCTGACACCTTCTTGTACGTAGCATCTGTATCGTCCTTGCGGCTGTTTTTGTAAAGAGCCTGCGCCGACTTTACCATGTCCTCTGACTCCGACTCGATGGACGCAAGTGTCTTCGCTGAATCCTTAGATGTAGAAACAGATGATGAGACAAGAGACTGGGCCTTTGAATTAAGGTTATTTCCATAATATGACTTGAGAAGCTTAAAATAGCTGCCACTTCTAATGCCACTATATGTAGTCATATCCATATTGGCAATAAAAGACGATGCTGCATTGCTGCTTCTACTGCTTCTACTGCTGCTAAAGCCGGAAAACAGTGTGGATATGGATGACGAATCCCACATTCCTATTCCTCTCATAGTATCACTCCTTTGATAATCATGTAATCCGTTACCTTCTATATATTTTTAATATAGACGCTTTTCCAATTTATGTCAAGATAATATCTGTCGGTATTACCCAGCCCGGTATTACTAACATATGAGCCGGTATTGTCGTCCTTTATATATCCTCTATCTGCCAGTCAACAGGCTCCACTCCATGCTCCTTAAGAAACTCATTGGCTTTACTAAAATGCTTGCAACCAAAAAAGCCTCTGTAAGCCGACAGCGGGCTTGGGTGCGGCGCTGTCAATATCAGATGCTTTGGATTTGTAAGCATAGGAATCTTCGACTGCGCCGGACGCCCCCAGAGCATATATACTATAGGTCTGTCCTGCTCATTTACAGCCTCTATGATTGCATCCGTGAACTTCTCCCAGCCGTGTCCCTGATGCGAGTTTGCCTGATGAGCCCTGACAGTGAGCACCGTATTCAATAGCAAAACTCCCTGATCAGCCCATTTCTTCAGGTATCCGTTATTGGGGATATCACACCCCAGATCATCGTTAAGCTCCTTGTAGATATTCTGCAGTGATGGTGGAATATCCTTCTGAGACGGAAGCACTGAAAACGACAATCCATGCGCCTGATTGACATTGTGGTACGGATCCTGTCCGAGGATGAGCACCTTCACCTTGTCAAGTGGCGTAAAATGCATGGCATTAAATATGTCATCTGCCGGAGGATATACCACATGTGTGGCATATTCATCTCTCACAAAATTGTACAAATCCCTATAATACGGTTTTTTAAACCCGGCTCCCACAGCCTTTGCCCACTCGCCGTCAAGCATACTCATAATCTTTATCTCCCGCCTATCTTCTGACCGACACACCTTTATCTGCCAGATAATTCTTTAAATCCATAATTTCAAGCTCCTTGTAGTGGAAAAGTGAAGCTGCAAGCGCTGCGTCCGCTTTTCCTTCTGTCAGAGCCTCGTAAAAATGCTCCTTTGTGCCTGCACCGCCCGATGCGATAACCGGAACAGAAACATTATCGGCAATAAGCCTTGTAAGCTCGATATCGTAGCCATCCTTTGTGCCGTCACAATCCATGCTTGTAAGAAGGATTTCTCCCGCTCCAAGCTCATTTGCCTTAACAGCCCACTCAATGGCATCAAGACCTGTATCTATGCGTCCTCCGTTCTTGTATACATTCCAGCCGCTTCCATCAGCACGACGTCTTGCATCGATTGCCACAACCACACACTGACTGCCAAACTTGTCAGCCGCATCACTTATGAGCCGAGGGGTATTTATAGCACTTGAATTTATTGAAATCTTGTCCGCACCCTCTCTAAGCAGTGCCTTAAAATCATCGACTGTTCTGATGCCACCGCCCACCGTGAACGGTATAAACACCTTTTCAGCGACCTTTCTGACCATATCCACAACAGTATTTCTGTTGTCGCTTGACGCCGTAATATCCAGAAAAACCACCTCATCTGCACCTGCCTTATCATAAGCAGCCGCAATCTCAACCGGGTCACCTGCATCTCTTAAATTGACAAAGTTTATGCCCTTCACAACACGTCCGTTATTCACATCCAGACATGGGATTATTCTCTTCGTAAACATATTATGCCTCACCTATCCCTGCAAAATTTTTAAGTATCGAAAGTCCGACTGTGCTACTCTTTTCCGGATGGAACTGGCAGGCGAACACATTGTTGTTCTCTACAGACGCATGAATGTGTGTGCTGTACTCTGTCGTTGCTGTGACAATTGCTTCATCAGCGGCTTTCAGATAGTACGAATGCACAAAATATACATACGGATGCTCTGAAAGACCTTTAAACAGCCTTCCATTGTTCTGTAAATCAAGTGAATTCCAGCCTATGTGAGGTATTTTAAGTCCTTCCTTATCTGGTATGCGAAGTATCTGTCCGTCAAGCACATGAAGCCCCTCAACGCCCTGACTCTCATCGCTTCCCTCAAATAATATCTGAAGTCCCAGGCATATGCCAAGAAATGGCTTGTCCATGTCACAAACCTCGTGAATCACCTTGTCCAGCTCGTATTTTTTAAGCGAATTCATTGCATCTCCAAAAGCTCCGACTCCGGGAAGTATTACCTTATCGGCATTTAAAATCTCATGCCTGTCTCTGGTCACAATACTCTCCTCGCCTATAGCTGTAAGAGCCTTTTCCACACTTCGCAGGTTGCCTGCTCCATAATCGATAATCGCTATCATATATTTTCATCTCCATTCATTACTTCATTCTTTGAGTAATTCAGCTATTTACAGCTTTTGGAGTCATTCCATCTCATTACTCTTTATTATGTTTAATTACATCTCATACCAGCATATATTTAGTAAATAATTAGTACGTGATTTTTTATACTAATTATCATTTATCAAGCTTGCGACCGAGTTAATCTCTACAAGTTGCTGCTCACTCGGTCTCACACTTACATAGTTATTCATAGTGGTAGTTATGTTCCCATGTCCTAAAATATACTGTAGTGTTTTTGGTGGTAATCCCTGCATATTCGTAGCAAATGTATGCCGACATATATGTGGTTCAAATTTTCGTATAGGATTGTCGGGATTTGCATTATTGAATCTCTTGATACAATTTTGCAAGTATTCTTCGACATGTGATCTAACAATTGTCTTTCTACTTCTTGTTGCCAGAAACACAATTCCTTCATATGCTTTTTCCTTTTCATCATAGCACACTGGTTCAATATCACCCATAATATAACGATTTTTCAATATTCTCTGAAAACATTCATATACACCATCAGTCATAGGAATGTACCTTGTTCCGTTTATGGTTTTCGTCGGTAAGACAACATGCGTATGATTGATACATTGTAGTTGCTTTTCCACTCGAATTAAATGGTTTTCCATATCTATATTATCAAGTGTTAGACCACATAATTCAGATGCCCTTAAACCAGTCCAAAACAGCACATATATCATATCATAACAATGAGCACTATGAGCATCCTTTGAACAAAATTCAAGGAATCTATGCATATCCGGAATTGATATTGCTTCCATTTTCTTGCTATCGCTTCTATCGGTAGTAATACGTCTGAACGGATTTTTTGCTATGTAATCATAATCAATTGCATATTCAAATGATCTTTTTATAAGACTAATTTGAGTCTGAATACTTGAACCTCGATGCTTTTTCTTCATATCTGAAAGCCATTCTTCACAATGCTCTGGCTTGATTTTACCTATTTCCATGTGACCAAGTTTGTACTGTGCTAACGTTTTTATTGTTGTGTTATATCCAGCCTTAGTATTATGAGCCAGTTCTTTCCTATTATATAGATGATTAAGATATCTATCTATTACTTCTAGTAATGTCAGTTTAGCCCCATCTATGTCGATATTATTTTCTAACTGTACTTTTAATTCTGCTTCCTTTTCACGTAAACTTTTACCTGAACGTTTCCCTTTTGGTAATTGGTCCGTAGGTTCGAGTTTATAGGAACTTACCACTCTTTCCTTTCCAAGAGCATCTTTATAATGATACTCATACCTTTTCGTTTTTGGGTTATAGTATTCATCCGCCCTCAACGTTTTTCTTGTCGGTTTGTTCTTTTCAGATGTAGTTTTATTTGCCATATTCTCAGCCCTCCATTAAAAAGTGCCTCGAATGAATACTAAATAATAATATCACATTCAGGGCACCTTGTCGATATTTTATATCTGCTCTACTTTGCTTATAAATTCTTCAAATGATTGTCTTTTTATCTTTATAACACGACCAACCATTAGATGATATTTACAATCATAATCTTCACGGATTATATCTCTTAATCTGTGCTGACCTATACCAAATAAATCCGATGTCTCCTTTATAGATAATAAAAGTTTATCTTTCATGCAATCACCTCCAGTCTTGAGGTAATCATAATCTTTTTACCAGTAACCTACGTACGGAAAAATTAAGAGGGAATGCTATTAGCACGCCCCCTTAACAAATACTGATATTTACTCTGCTTTGTTTGCTTTGTTATACTGTGCTGTACTAATTCCAAGAATAACTCCAAGGAATGTGTCAACAGCTGTAATCGTACCAACAACCTGCTCACCATATGGGAGTCCCCAAATACCTGCAAGAGCAAAATATAAAGTACCAGCCGCTGGAAGCAAATACATTGCAATCCATTTCAGTGTGTCGTAAGTCTTGTCATTAAGTTTCATCATGTTCATCGTGTTCATCCTCCTTATTTTGAATAAATTTATGTATTGGCAGTTTGTCGACTTCCTGCATAATTCTTTTAGCAGAGCCATTACCTCCCAATTTTTCATATGGTTCAAAAAGATATACTTTCAAATTCTCATATTCATCCTGGGTAATATACCCTCTCTCGATGTATGACATACCGAGATACATAATCCTATCGTGTGCTAATCCAATAAGCATCTCCGTCTTTACATCTTTGTTTTCTGTTCGTTTTGATAAATACGCCCATAATCCAGAAGACGCAAGTACCGAACTAAAAATTGTAATTATGATTTGAAACCAAGGTTCCATAATTCCTCCTTTTTATGCGGCTAATGAAGATGCATCAGACACGATAAGTTTTCTACTAATTACCGAAATCTTCTTATTAAATAATTCTTCATACAGCTGTATTAGATTTTTTCTTTGTTGCTTTGATAGAAGTTTATAGTGTGCTCCCATCCAACCGCGAAACATATTCTCAATACTCTCGTATTCTATTTCGCCATTTATTACTTTTAGTGAAAGTTTCTTGAGTTTTCTACGCATTGTAGTAACTCTTTTAGGATTAATTCTCTTAATCACCTTTCCATCTTTTGTTAATGTATATTTTATTTGAAGAAATTTATATGTACTTGAAATTTTAACAATATGAGTTTTCTTTCTATTGATATGAATTCCGTATTCCTTCGCAATTTCTATGATGCATGATAGCAAATCTTCAAGTTCTTCTTTGCTTGGATTCATGATATACCAATCATCCATATATCGTCCGTAAAATTTCTGTTGTCTGACATATTTCACATATGTGTCAATCCTATGAGGATAATATATTCCAATTACCTGCGATAGCTGGTCTCCAATATTTACAGATTTAGCCATCCATTTCTCACCAGTCAATTTTTCAGATGGTATATCTCGATATTCGAGCTTATTAAACAAATCCAAATAGCAATTTTCATATTCCTCATCAGACATATACGACACATCGACTTTGAAGCCATCAAATATAAGTGTCAAAAGCCAGTCAATAAATTCATCATCGTCAAATAGTTTAAGAAGTTCTTGTTTTGCAATCTCGTGAATTATATTGTCATAAAATTTTGAGAAGTCTCCAAATAAAATCCATCCGTCATTTCCATGCGATTTATAATACTTGTGCAAATGTATTTCAAATCGCTTTCTCTGCTGAGATATACCTCTCCCTTTAATTGATGCACAATTATCATATATTATGTGCTTTTTAACTTCTGGTAAAAGAATATCATCACATAAAACATGGCGAACAATTCTATCACGGATTTGTATACTTGTAATCGGTCTTACTCGACCTCTCTCGTGTAAAGTAAACTCTTGTGTAAGACCATTTTTGAGAGTCCTATTGATAATGTCATCCTGGATTTCAAAAATATAACGCAGAAAGTTCATCATAAACTTCTGTGTAGTTTCTTTCCATTTGCTACTTTTCACAGAGGTCTTATAAGCCCGATACAAATTATTGGCATCGCATACAATTTCCTCATAATTCATATACTATTCACCGTTATAACAATACTTACCGTAGTAAATTGTTTCAGGCTTTGCTATTTATCCTGTTTATAAGGAACGGCATGATATCTCCTTCTTCATTGGTTAAGTGAAGAATCCGGACGAACCCCATTAGAGTTCGAAGCGTTGTTGTAGTTCGTATTGCCATTGTTGTTCACATTAGCGAAATTAGCCGAAGAAACGACGCATAATTAGACATCACCCTTACGTCTGAAATATGATTCCATCTTCTTGTCACGCTGACGCCACTTCTTTATCAATCCGATTTCTCGGTCGATAGCTTTAACATATGGACTGTAGAGATTCAAGTCTACTTCAAATATCTCTGCAATCCGTTGCAGTTCCTTAAGAAGCTGCTCACAATTGACTATAGCAGTGTTTTGATAATCTCTTCTCTTTTCACACTCGTGAAGATTCGTTGGATAAATCGTGTTAGCTGCCCGGACATTACTCGTAATTAGTGCTGCTAGTTGATCTACTCTGTTTTTAAAATTTTGCATCATAAACCGATACTTGGAAAAGTTCTCTCTATCATCTTTTCCGTATGCATAACGAAGTCTTACATAATCATCTACACTTTTAACACCAAATCCATGTTGCATAAAATCTATCAACATATCATGTAATTCAATTGAATATGTGATAGCCTCAAATTTTGATTCTGTACGATCACTAACTAAAACACTCATTATTCGTAATCTTTCCCTGTAATTTCCTTATACTCTTCTGCGGTAATCCAGCGACCAACTGCTAAGCGTACTCTACGCTCATCCCAGAGCTTATCATCATAATAGTCTTTAACCTTTTTAAAGTTTTTACTATGTTCCATATTGTTATTCCTCTCTTTCTAATTTACAGTTCTACATCCTGCATCATAGCTAAGAAGTCAATATTAGAAGACATTTTAGCCATAGCCAGTTCCGTAGCTGAGAACTGACGTAATACAAACCAGTATTCGCCATCCATCTCAGTAATCTGGACAAGATCCATATTTTCCATAACCACTTCATTTTCAGAAGTTTTTACTGTTACTTCTGATAATTTTCCTTCAAACATATCCGCTGTAAGCTTAGATGCTGAAATATAGTTATCACCATTTTTTCTAAGATTTTCAATGATGGTGCCATCAGACAGCACCATAGTATAAATTAAATCTTCCATATACTTATCCTTTCCTCTAGATTACCCCGCCCACAAGGGGCGGAGATTTTTACTTAACCAATGATTCCATACGGACGAACCCCATCAGAGCCCGAAGCGCCGTGGTAGCCCGTAAGGCCACCGCCGCCCACAACAGCGAAAGAAGCCGAAGAAACGACGTTCTGTAGCCAATAAGTTTCTCTTGTCTTGATCATTCTTGGATTAAGGCGCATAAGTGCAAGCTGTGAATTGCAAACGCTGTATTTTGTAGGGATTGTTGTTCCATCATTTGCAGGCTCGAAATAATGTGTGCCATCTTGCATAAGCGCAACTGTCTCATCGAACCATGCTCCTCCAGATGGTTTTCCGTTGGCGACTGCATTTACAAGATAAGTTCTATGAGTAAGAAGCATATCTCCAAAAGCAGCCTTAAATTTTGCTTTTGCATTATCCAATCCTGTTTTATACATAACAGAACCTACATATCCACCCTCTGTCGTATTAGTTGCATTCATCTGACCATTGTAAAGTGATGACGCCGGAACAATAACAAGATGATGCTTTGTGAAATCTGTATCACCGCATCTAAGGAAATAATCCATATCTGCAATAACCCAAGTCACACCGCTAATTACCCAGTAATCTCCGATAAACAGGTCGTCAAATGTTCCATTTTGAATAGCTGCCTTTTGAGCTGCTGTAACTGATGAGCCAAGGTTCTTTCCTCTATATACATTGCGATGATTAATCGCCGATACAAGTCCAGCAAATTCTACTGCTGCATTTGCTGCTGTCATTTTCTTTGTTCCGCCAGTACCATCTTTAATAATTACGTCTCCACTATCAAATCTGGTTGCTGCGGAATAATCCGTTACTTTAGGCATTTTCTTTAATCCTCCTTAAAAAATAAAGAGCCTCAGATTTCTCTAAAGCCCTTTGTAGTCACTGTCTAACAGTGCATGGTCTGTTACATATCCCAATCTACTGATAACACTTCTTATAAAAGTATCTAAATGAGATACCTGCTGTCGTAATGATACAACTTCACTTTCATCAGCAAATATTGTACGTCCCTGTATTTCTCTACCACTTGAATCACATATATTTTGTCCTGATGAATCGTAAATCGGTTGCAATACAGAATGCTCGTTAGCAAGCTGTAATCCGAATTTACCAATATCCGCTCCAAGAATTTCTTCATATGCTGCCTGTGCTAAAGATGCTGAGTTCGCTGCCGCTGTTTCAGACTTTTTGGCATTTGTTGCTGATGCTGATGCGTTAAAAGCCGACGATGCCGAAGCATTTTTCGATGAAGCGGCTGAATCAGCATAGCTTTTCGCATTCGCTGCACTCGTATTAGCTGCACTTGCAGAGCTTGCCGCACCTGAAGCCGATGATGCTGCTGCGTTTGCTCTTGAATTTGCTGTGCTAGCATATCCAGATGCCTGGCTAGCAGAGCTTGCTGCCTTTGCTGCTGCATCAACTGCCTGTTCTGCATATTGCTTAGCAGTGAGGTATTCCGTTGTTGACCTTATGCTCTGTTCCTGTACAGGATTGAAATCAATCTGCACGGCAATAGCCCCACTGGATACAATCTTGTTATTTAACTCAATCTCTACAATCGGATTTATTTCTCCTGCCAGTGCGGTCATTTGCTTTGTAACTTCAAAGTAAACCGTATGCATAGCATAATCCCACCCTAATGCAGGATTATATACAAAATTACCGTCAACCTTACCACATCTTATATTAACTGTTGCGCCAGTAGGTATCGTATATTCAAGTCCGTCATTATATAGTTTTACCGCAATAATTGGTAATCCCTGGTCATACTGTACAAGATGAACCGGACGTACAATCTGACGAGCTGTCATGTCTGCATACGTATAATGCACGACTCTGTTTGAGTCTGGTGTATATACACCCATTCTTAATCACCTCCTAAATCAACGCCAGTCATCATTGATAAAAATTCAACATCAGAGCGAAGTTGTTCCTGCTCGGAATTATCTTGGCTGGTATTTTCATTTGGTTCTGGCTTAACTTCTTCATGGTAAGCCTCAACAAGAATAAGATTTTTCTCTTCTATTTCTTCACTATTTTTTTCTTCCATAGAACCTCCTAATAATCATACCAACCTGCTTTTATCAAAACACCTCTCTCAAATTGCAGATATGCATTATTACTCCAATTTGAAGCTGTTCCGTCGCTATTCATACCACCAACTTGAACAAATCTCATTATTCCTGTTATTCCGGCACCATTTTCCCATGACACATTCTTAAGCTTATAATAATGCATATCGACATCACAACCTAAATTCAAAGTATCTGCATTATAGGTAACACCATTTGAAGTATATCCATTCCTCTCATATAAAAGTTTAACAAGATAACTTTGACCACTCTTAGGCTGTGCTGCCCATGTCATATAATCCCCGTCTTCATCAAGGTCAAATACAAGTCCACGCCTATTATTATCTCCAGTCCACGAATTAGTACCTATTTCACCTATATACTCATCTGCATATTTATAGTGCGATGCTCCAGCATTAATATTTGCTTCTTTACTGCCAGACTTACAATTAACCTGTTTAGCTGTTATATTTAGGGCATTTACATATGTTGTAGTAACTGTATTTTTAGTGATTTTTGTCACTTGAGTTGAAGTCTGATAGCCTTTTTTTTCAACATCTGACATAGTTGTATATTTACTGTCGTTCGTAAGCTCTGATACTTTCGTTGGAATAGACGGCGCATCTGAAATATTTTCATAAGAAATCTGAACATCTTCTGATAAAGTTATTCCATCTCTATCAAGTCGAATAAGAACATTTCCATTAGCATCTTTTATAAGTGCCGTACCATTCACATTATTCTTTCCACCAAGAATTAAAGTACCACCATTAATACGATTTGCACTCATCGTTCCGGTTTTAACAAAATCCGCTACAATTTGACCATCTTGCGTCATAGCTAAAGCGAATGGACCATTATATCCGGTTGAAGAATATCCCAATCCACCTTTATTCCAACGCCATACCTTCTTCGCAGTAGCAATATCATCTGTATCCATAATAAGAATTTCATCCGGATACTTTCCACCGGTGCTGCTGTGCATAATCACATAACCGCCAAGACCTCCACTAATCAATTGCGTAGCATTCTCAATAGCCTGTTGCATAAATGTTTTAGTAATAGTATCAGAGATTGCCTGCTTTTGGTCAGAAATCGTTGATGCAAGATTTGTCCTTGATTCGCCAAGTTCAATTGACACATACTTATTACTGATTGCATCATATATAGTTTTTATACACTTTGCTGTAGCACTAACATTTAACTCTGGAAATTCAACGCCTACTGTATCACAAAGATGTACATCTTCCAAAAGTGCATATTTAGCATACTCAGAAGATTGTGATAACTGTACAAATGATACAGTCAATGATACATCTGGTACTCCTATATTGTTTGCTTTCATATAAGAATTAGCTCTTGTTCTGAGCTGCTCTTGATTTGGTTTTTCCTGCCATTCCTGCGATAAATCCAGTGGATAAATCCTTGTAAAGTTATATGTACCAGATGCTTTTACAATCTTCTCATTTAACTGCACAAGACCTTCCTGCTCCGAATACCAGAATGGATAAACGCCTGTATAGACAGAACTACAATTCTCTTCCTGTTTCAAATCAGTAAGATTCTTACCATATCTAATGCTAACGCCTCTATCTGCGCCTCTTTTATTCCAAAGCTTTACGTTGAACTTATCGAATTCATACTCTCCTCCATACACATCAAGGATTGAACCGTCAACGCCTCCAAGAAGTGAACGCATACTCGATGGTTTGAGAACTGTCATATTTGCAGTTGTAGTTTTATCTGTTGAAAATGAAAAAGGACAATCAACCGCTGATGCAGATTTCATATTAATAAATGCATTTTGAACTGTGTCGGCTGCAAATGCTGATACTGGGTATCCAGACATATCGTAACTTATATGTTCTGCATTTATTGTAACAATTCCATTGATTGGCTTTGTGATTGCATAGATTCGGAATGGTTGTGGGTCAGAATAAGGATTTGGCTTTGCAATAATGATACGCCTAAGCTGTAATTCCTTATATCTGATACCTGTAACCGGATATTCAATTTCAAGTTCGAACTCTCCATTTCTTTCTTCAGTAACTTCGCAAGTAATGGCGTCACTTAATGTGCCTAATCCATTCGTTGTGAATGATGTTTCTGTAGACTCATGAAGAGTAATCATAGTGTCCACCATTTAGGTATCACCTCCACACTTGTTATTCCACCAGAAAAAGAAATTTCGTTTTCGCCTTTTATAAGCTTCGGAAATCCGTTGCTCAACGTTACAAGTGAATTGCAATTTGTAGTACCTTTATAAGCATCCTGTAATTCACTATCGATTGTCAGATACGAGCTAATGTTCGAAATAGTGATAACATAGTCACCAATTCTCAGATTACCCTTTCCAGAACCGTTCACTTTTATAATAGGAAGCGATTTGAATCCTGTGGGATTTCTTAATTTGCTCGTTGCTCTAACAATTACTGGAATATCTCCAGATTTAAGAAAACGCTGAGGTTTACAATCAAATGCGACTGTAATACGCCCAGCGTGCTGTAATATGTTTTCAATTGTTCCGCCACTCTTATAAGCAGCAAGTCGATAATATTCCGGCTCATATGAATCTTCCAACTTAGCATATCCAGACGCAGAGTTAAGCCACTCCGAAATAAAATTTGCCATCATTGTAAAATCCTTATTTTCAGCACCAATAGCTATGTCATAACTTCTTGATGCATTTTTATACGACCCTTTATCGACATAAATATCCCCGTTTCTTCCAGGAATATGTGTAACTTCATAGTCCTTTTCCGGAGTTTCATATCCAGGCGGATGCTCCACTTGGATAGCGAATTCTTCCGATGAAATACCATTGTAAATAATTACGCCCATGAAGCATCCCTCCTTTCAACTTGTCTCTGAATAATGTTTGATACTTCTTCTGCAATCTCTTTAGGATTACTTCCCGTGATATTAAATGTATTTTCGAATGAATTTCCGCCGTTGAAGTTTCCAACAGCATCTGAAATCTTATCTAACACACTGGAATTATCAGTTGCTTTGCTTCTTACTTCATTAATACGATTACCGGTTCTATTGGCAATGTCTAATGAACCAGATAACGAATACCCGTCAACACTCTTCATCATACTAAACAACTTATTAGCACAATTTTGAATATTTGACAGATCCATTACCGGTCTTATAGTAGGCTCTGTGTCTATATCGGAACTAACCAAATCTGCAATAGTTGAAAGTGTATCGGACATTGCGCCAACAGCACCTTTTCCCATATCAACCGTAGCGTCAGATACTTTTCCAGCATAAGCCTTCACACCATTAATAAATCCCTCATCAGTATATCTACCAATTTCAGCAAATACTCTTGATGGTGAATGAATGCCAAGAAAATTCTTTACACCATTCACAGCACTCTTAGCCGCATTAATCGCTGAATTAGCCAAATCAGAGGCTTTATCTGTAATACCACTGATAAGTCCACCTATAATATGCTTTCCCACATCTTTGAAGTCATTTATTTTATCTTGAATGACCTGCTTGGCATTTGATATCAAATCACGTACAGTTTCCTTAAGATTTGATAATTTCTCCTTGATACCACTGATAAGTCCAGAATTCATTATCTTGGAACCAACTTCTTTGATATCAACAACTCCACCAGTAAGTACAAGAACCGCTGCGCGAATTAATGCTTTAAACAAATTTCGTATATCATTTGCTAATCGCTCGGAGTTATTATCGATAGCACTAATAATGCCTTCGATAAAACTCAAGAGCAAATTAACACCAGACTGAATCACATCTGGTAATTTTTGAGCTATTCCGTCGATGAAATTCAGCACAATATCTATAGCAGTTTGAACCACCATTCCGATATTATCTGCAATTCCCTGTAGACATGCAATCAGAATATCGAACACAGCCTGTACAATTTCTGGCGTATGCTCAGCCAAAGTTTGAAGAGTTGTAACCAGTAGTGTCACGAGAACTTCGACCAATTGAGGTACCACGTTTGATATCGCCGCCAGACAAGCCGTAATAATAACGACCAACGACTCTAAAATTTGTGGTGCTGCTCCTGCTAATGCAACGCAGAACTGAGCAATTCCCTCTGCCAATTTGACTAATACTGCCGGAATCAAATCTGCCACGCCTGTAATAATGACTGCTAATGCTGCTACAAGTGCTGTCGCTCCTGCTGTTCCAGCTGCTGCTATTGCAGTAAGTCCAATAGCAAGTGCCTGTAGTCCAAGTCCAGCAGCTAATAAACCTGCTCCTGTCGCAGCAACCCCGACACCTATAAGCGTAAATGCCCCTGCTAATGCTAAAATACTTGGAATAATCGGTGATAATACAGCGCCAGCTACACCTATAATTGCAAATGCTCCTGCTAAAGAAACCAAACCTTTGGCTATTGCTTCCCAGCTCATAGCGCCAAGTATACTCAGAACTGGTGCCAACACAGCTAAAGATGCACTTGCAATGAGTAATGCTGCTGAACCAGCTAATGTTCCGTTCATAAGATTTAACGCTATCGATAGTTCCGCTAACGCTCCCCCCATAGTAACAAGCCCTTTGGAAATCTCTTCCCATGTGAAATTACCCATCGAGCTTAAAACATTTGATAAGATTGTAAGTGCACTGGCAACTGCGATGAGACCAACACCGGTTGACACCATATTTTTAGGCATTAAATTGA
>ERZ791893.930-NODE-930-length-17448-cov-2.851090_pt1 | contig 17448 bp, 13 predicted proteins | sample MGYA00510154_ERZ791893 | MGnify/ENA primary metagenome ERZ791893 (study PRJEB30046, sample SAMN00792068) | human gut metagenome | study: EMG produced TPA metagenomics assembly of the A metagenome-wide association study of gut microbiota in type 2...
GGAAGGCGCTTTGATGGGCAGGCTAAGCGCCTTTTGTATTCAGGCCAAACTTGGAAGTCCTATGTGGGCATCCTGCAGAGGATGCCCAAGCCGGGCTCATTTGCGAGCATAGCCTGCCCATTAAGCGAGCACCTTAGAGCCCGGCCGAAGGACTTCCATCTCTAAGGGGGAACTTGCTTACGGTTATTTTTCAATTATGAGATAACCAATAGCATGCAGCCTTTTGCGGCTTTGCCGCTGGACCTCAACTCTCAAATCTCAACTCTTCTACGCCCCATGGAGTCACCGGCTTTGTCATATGCATAAAAAATAAGAGTGCTCCATCCATTGGATGCAGCACTCTTTTTTTATAAAGCAAAGGAACCGGTTTCTGTTTGCAGTGCTTCCTTAACAGGGCCTTCGGCCCTATCCTCCTCGATCTCAGTCTTATAGACTATGCTCCCCTTTCCACACTTTTCCAGTCATGAGGTACCGTACCGCTTCTTCCAGCCGTTCGTCGCCGTGGACGAAGTGGTTGCCCCGATTGGCCTGGTACACGACATCCATGCACTCCCCGGCAAGGATATCCTGCACTGCCAGAGTGGCTTCTTCCACCTTCGCCATCCAGGGATTTCCTGTCCTTTTTTCTTTGTCCCCCAGAGACAGGTAGACCCGATTCACTGATTTCGAAAGGCCGTGGGTCTTCATGTAGTCCACGAATCCATCGAACCAGAGGGAGCCGGAAATGGAAGCGATGGCTTCAAGGCTGCCCTTTCTCGTGCCCATGTAGAGGGCAAAGAGGCCGGACATGGAAATGCCTGCCATCATGCGGAGAAGGGGCTTTTCGGAAAAGATGCTCTCCTTGGGGAATACTTCCTGTTCCAGGAAATCGGCGAACCCATCAGCGCCGCCGGAGAAGTCCTCTTCTCCCCGGAAAACCTTCGTTGCCGGCCAGGGGGAGAGGTCCCCGTTCCAGTCCATGCCGTCCACCGACGCAAGGAGCACCGGGAATTCATCGGTAAGGAAAGACACCTTCTCCGTCACCGGTTCCGGCTGGGGAATATAAATGATGGACTCCGCCCCCGCTTTCCCGTACACCGTGACAGAAAGGGGACCGGCAGTAAAGGATGTAAGTCTGTTCATCATGGACCCCTGAATGGGATAGAATTGAGAATTGAGAATTGAGAATTAAGGGCCAGCCGCTGTGCGGCAAATGCACCCCCTCTGCCTTCGGCATCTCACCCTGCGGGAAAGCGACTCACGATGATTTGCGCGTCGCTATCGCTCCTTCAAATCATGTTCGCTGCCACCCCAAAGTGGGAGACAAGTTTTTATCCTGCGGCGAAGCCGCTGTTCACCTGGCCACCAGCCACCTGATTCCCCATTACTTTCCTTTAAATTCGGCCTTTCTCTTTTCCAGGAACGCCGTGATGCCCTCTTTGAAATCTTCGCTGCCGGAACACTGGGCCAGGTATACCGCTTCGTCCTTCATGTAGTCTTCAAAGCCCTTGTACAGGCTGGCGAACATGAGCTTCTTCATATTGCCATAGGCCAGGAGTGGCCCTTCCGTCAGTTTTTCGGCAAAGGCCATGACTTTGGGCATGAGTTCTTCCTTCGTGGTCACTTCTTTCACGAGGCCGATTTCCAGCGCTTCTTTGGCGGAAACGGGACGGCCGGTGACGAACATGTCGAAGGCCCGATGGCTTCCCACCATACGGGGCAGGAAGTATACGCCGCCGGTGTCCGGGCAGAGGCCGATACCCACAAAGGCCTGGAGGAACTTTGCATTATCCGCAGCGTATATGAAATCGCAGGCAAAGGCCAGGTTCGCCGCCCCGCCGGCAGCGGCTCCCGCCACGGCGCAGATGATGATCTTCGACATTTTCTTCATGTACATCACGATTTCCGAAAGCTTTCCCGCCAGGGGAGCCATGGATTTCTTTGAGAAGTCCGGTTCATCGCAGTGGGCCTTCATGTACCGGATGTCCCCGCCCGCCGAAAAGGCCCGGCCGGCGCCGGTGAGGACGATGACTTTTACCGCCCTGTCTGCTTCCGCCGCTTCCAGTGCATCCGCCAGCTCCTGGGCCATGGTCATGTCCAGCGCATTCAGCGTAGGTCCATAATCCAGTGTAATGGTCTCGATACCTTTCGCAATGTCTGTGTGAATCCGAGTGTAATCCATAGCAGCCTCCTTATGAAAACAAATAAGATTCTAAGCTCATTATAACATTTGGATGAAAAGAAGTACGAAGATTAATTAGGAATGAGGAATTAGGAATGAGGAATGGTGGTGGCGGCGTACAAATTATATAGCGCCGCCATTTTGTATTTGACCGCCTTTCCAAGCCGACGCCCAGGGGCACGGGCCTTGAGCTGATCAGGCCCTGCGGGCCGGGTAACGGATAGATAAGCGGCGTGCGAACGGGTGGAGGGTTGCTAGCAGCCCAGTGCCAGTGACTCTGCCTATAAAAATGTCAAATTGCGGCGCAGCCGCGAAAACTCAATTCTCTTCACTCAATTCTCAAATCTTACCTTCCAGCTCCAGCAGATACCTCTTATTGTCCAGTCCGGCGCCGAAGCCGGTGAGGCTCCCGTTTTTCCCGATCACCCGATGGCATGGGATAAGGATGAGAATGGGATTATTGTGAATAGCACCACCGGCGGCCCGGGAGGCTTTGGGATTGCCCGCCTTTGCCGCTACGATGCCATAGGACGTGGTGGTACCGTAGGGAATGGTTTCCAGAATCTTCCACACCCTTTCCTGCCACGCCGTTCCTTCCGGCGCCAGAGGAATGTCGAAGGTCTTCCTTTCGCCCCGGAAATAGTCTTCCAGTTCTGTCCGGCATTTCCGGATGATTTCATTTTCCCGGGATTCCCCTTTCTTCTCCACAAGGTCCACCCGCCGGATGGCTGTATCGCTGGCCTCCATGCGGATGACTCCCATGGGAGAATCCATGTAGCCCACGCAGGTTGCTTCCATCATAGCGCCTCCTTTTGCATTTATTATACCGCATGCTTGCGTACAGAATCACTGGCGCGGAGCTTCCAGCTTCTAGCTGTTAGCTTCCAGGAAAGCTGACCAGCCTACGGCTACCAGGTGGCTAGTGGCTGGTAGCTGGGTAATCAGGTTCTCAGGGCCAATTCCATCAGTCTCCATCGGCTAACCCCAGCCCGGTGGGCAGCCCCTTCCCAAGGAAGGGGCCTTATGCAGCATCAATTCTGCTTTCAGGGGGGTAGAGTCATTAGGACTCTTACAGCGGCGAAGCCGCGGGACCTCAACTCTCAACTCTCAATTCTCAACTCTTTTTAGTTATTGGAGGCCTGGTGCCAATGACTCTACCCATAAGCACAAGAAAAAGGAGGCCGTGAAAGGGATTCTTTCACGGTCTCCTTTAGAGAACCATATTACTTCAGTACCGACGGCAGCCAGGTGGCGATACCCGGGAAGAAGCAGAGCACTACGATTTCCAGAATCATAATGACCGCAAAGGGAGCGGCACCGGAGATGATATCCTGGATGGTGCTGTCTTCGCTGATGCCTTTGATGACGAAGAGGTTCATGCCCACCGGCGGGGTGATGAGGGCCAGTTCCATATTGATCAGGAGCACCACGTTGAACCAGATGGGGTCAAAGCCCAGGGCTTTGATGATGGGGTACAGCATGGGCAGGGTGATCAGGATAATGGATACCGTTTCCAGTACACAGCCCAGGATAAGGAGCACGATATTGATGCCCAGGAGGACGATCCACTTATTGAAGTGGCCATCCGTTACGAGGGACATGAGTGCCTGCGGCACCTGGAGCACCGTAAGGATGTAACCGAAGAGCATGGCGCCCACCATGATGGCAAAGATCATGCAGGAGGTCTTGATGGTGGAGCGGAGGATGGCCGGCATATCTTCGATGGTAATGCTGTGGTATACGAAGAAGGTAATGATGAGAGCGTACACCGTACCTACCGCCGCCGCTTCGGTGGGGGTGAAGATACCGGTGTAAATGCCGCCGATAATAATCACCGGCAGCAGGAGGCCCCAGATGTTTTCCCGGAGGGATTTCATCTTTTCTGCATGGCTGGCTCTCGCTTCTCTCGGTTTATTCCAGGAAGCGAAGACGATGTAGGCCACGAAGGCCAGGGTCAGGAGGGCGCCCGGTACGACGCCGGACATGAAGAGCTTGCCCACGGACTCATCGGTAATGGTACCGTACAGAATCATGGGGATGGACGGCGGAATGAGGATGCCCAGGGTACCGCCGGCAGCCACGGAGCCCACCACCAGTTTCCGGTCATAGCCCCGTTTCAGCATTTCCGGAATAGCCATGGCGCCGATGGTGACGGCGGTGGCCACGGAGGAGCCGGAAATGGCGGCGAAGATGGCACAGGCAAAGATGGTGGCAATGCCAAGGCCTCCGGGGAGGTGGCCCATCCACTTGCTGCCCAGGTCGAAGAGGCCGCTGCCCACCCGTCCGGTGAGCATGATCTGGCTCATGAGGATGTAGAGGGGCACAGAAGTCAGTACATAGGAGTCCAGCGTCTTGAACGCGATGACCGGTACCTGGGACAGGGTGGACATGTCCACGAACTGGATGATACCCAGGATGCCCGCCAGGGACAGGGTGAAGGCCACCGGCATGCCGATGATGAGGAGGAAAATAATAAACAGTGCAAATCCGAGCAGTACCATTTATTTACCCTCCTTTCCATCCGCGAAGAAATCACCGAGGAGATGGTTAATGATTTCCAGGAAAAGCAGTACAAAACCGATGACCATGAAGGTCTGGGGAATCCACAGGGGTACCCGGAGCAGGGACGGGGAGACCACTCCCATGGCCTTGCTCATGAGCATGTAGTTTGTGGACTCCGTCATGCATACGTACATGACGAAGAGGGAAAGGATGGACGTAATGATGTCCAGCCCCTTCTGCACTTTCCTCGGGAACCTTCCGTAGAGGAAATCCACACAGATATGGCCATTTTTCCGCATGGTGTAGGCCATGCCGAAGAATCCGGCCAGCACGAGGCAGTAGGTGGAAATCTCCATCACCCATACCGTGGGATGGTGGAAAATACTGCGGGCAATAATTTCATAGCAGATCATGAAGGCTGTCAATAAAATGGCAAGCCCCGCTATGGCAGCGGCGGCATTGGTGATGACGCCGAGAAACCGGTCAAACATATGGTAAATAGAACGCACAGGACAGCCCTCCTTTGTACAGCGAGACAGTGAAATAGTGAAATAGTGAGTTAGTGAGTTAGTGGATTAGTTAGGAATTAGGAATTAGGAATGGTGGTGCGCCGCATCAGAATACAGAGCGGCGCAGCTTTTAAATTCCACCACAGATTAGCAGGCTTACGGATAGCACCATCAAGAGCGGGGCAGCCAGCTTCCAGCTATTAGCTTTCAAGAAAGCCCGTCAGGTGGCTCTGCCACCCAATGCACCCCCTCAGTCTGCTTCGCAGACAGCTCCCACACGGGGGAGCCAAGTCTCGAGCCCCCGAGGGAGGAAACCACTGATGGAATCGGTCCGAAGGGCCTGACCAGCTCAAGGCTCAAGGCTGAAGGCTCAAAGCCCCCGCCCGTTCGCACGTACGCCCAGCCGTACAAGCCGCAGGCCGGCCACCTCGATCTCAGCCTCGACCTCGATCTCCTTTAGTCCTTCGCAGCGGCGCTGGCTTTCAGGCAGTCATCCACCAGTTTCTTGCCGAAGTCGCCCTGTTCCTGTTCGAACTTGGCAACCACCGGAGCTGTAGCTTCCTGCCACAGATGGATTTCATCCTTCGGAATCACGTAGACATCCATGCCCTTGGCTTCCAGTTCCTTCAGGCACCGTTCATCTTCTGCCTTTGTTTCTTTCCGGATTTCATCCTGGATTTCCTTCGCCGTATCGGTGATGATCTTCTGCTGTTCCGGTGTCAGTTTCTTCCAGGAGTTGTCGTTCATGGCTACCAGGAATTCTACGTAGGAGTTATTGGTGACAGTGAGGTACTTGGCCACTTCGTAAATCTTACGGGACAGGATAGCGGTCTGGCCGGAGGACTGGCCGTCGATGGTGCCGTTCTTGATGGCCATGTACACTTCGGAGGAGCTCATGGTCGTCGGCGATGCACCCAGGGCCTGGATGATATCGGCAGAGGTTTCGGAATAGGAGCGAATCTTCATGCCCTGGAAATCTTCCGGTTTTTCGATTTTCTTCACGTTGTTGCAGAACTGTACGTAGCCGTAGTCAGCCCAGATCAGCGGATGGACGCCTTTCTTCTCCATTTCCTGGTCCAGGGATTTCCCCAGGTCTCCGTCCAGCGCATTATCTACGGCGGAGTAGGAAGTGAGGACGAATGGCATATCCAGTACCTTCAGTGCCGGTACCACCATGGACCACCGGGCGGTGGAGTTCATACCGATATCCAGGCCGCCGCTCATGAGGGCGTCATTCATGTTCTGGTCATTGTAGAGCTGGCCGGCAGGGTACATCTTGATTTCAATCTGGCCCTTGGACCGTTCCTGGACTTCTTTTGCAAATTTTTCTACGCTCTTGGACAGATGGTGTTCCGCCGGGAGCTGGTAGGCCATTTTCAGCTCTACCTTCTGACCATTGCCCGAAGCGGCAGCGGCCTTCTTATCGCCGCCGGACATACCGCAGCCTGTCATGATGCCCATGACGGCAAGGGCAGCTAAACCTGCTAAAACTACTTTATGACTTCTCTTGAACATACCCATAATAAGATCCCCCTTTGGAATAATCATTTTCTCTTTGAAATCCGTTTCCCAGCACCGGCAGGGGATACCTTCCTTCCATACTGCAAAAAACGCCCTGATTGATAAAAATCAACCAGGGCGTAACACCTACGCGGTACCACCTCGCACTATACTCTAAGGCCCCTAACGATGCCACTCGCCATATCCTACTCTGTTCAGATACGGAACTCCCGGACGACTCTGTGAGGACCTCCTGCTGCCTTTCACCATCCGGCAGCTCTCTGCAAGGAAACCGATTCACTCGCTTCCGTTCTTCGTCTTTTCTGTGCTGTGAAGCTGTATTCAAAATCTGAAGTTGGAAATAGTATACATGCCTTGGTGCCGTTTGTAAAGGGGGAAAAGGAGATTTTAGTATGATAGAGGAACAGTGAGTAGATCGAGATCGAGGCCGAGATCGAGGAGAGCAGGTCCTTCGGACAGGGCCTTGAACCGGATAGCCGCTTTGCGGCGAATTTGCATGCTGATGGATAGAGTCATTAGCATGGGGCTTCTAGCTGTTAGGAAAGCTCTACCGCCTACAGCATGAATGACTGGCGGCGACATCGAGTAGGAGGCGCCGCAGGCTGGTCAGTCTTCCTAACTGCTAGAAGCTAGAAGCCCCCATACGTGTTCACGCCATCTCAGCCACCTTTCACCCGGCCCGCAGGGCCAGATCAGCTCAAGGCCCAAGGCTCAAAGCCCCAGACCCAATGTCCGATTCCTCCCACAATTTATTTATCAATTCTTTACGACACGCCCCCTGTATCCCGTTTTATAATGAAAGCAAATACCCGAAAAGGAAGTGAACCCCATGGACAAAAAACCGGGCCCCCACCGGGTGGCCTATTATTTCCTGAGAGAGAAAAAAGTGCTGGCCATCACCACGGTGAGCGGCCTTCTGTACAACGTGGGACTCGTACTGGCCCCCTGGTTCGAAGGACAGCTGGCCCAGTATATTGCCGACATCTAAGGCGGCAGCCGGGCGGCGAAGGACCTGGTCCTCCTCTCCCTGACCTACGTGCTTTCCATATTCTTTGTACAGGCCATGCGCTATGTAAAGCGGCTCTATGTGCGGCGGTTTGCCAATGAAACGAGCCTCCTCATGAAGCAGGTCATTTACCGCCACCTCATCCGGCTCCCCCGAAAGAAACTGCTGGAGAAAGGAACCGGCAGTCTTATGACCCGGGTCATATCCGACGTGGATGCCTGCGTAGAGGGCATGCGGAAATTTACCACGGAAATCTTCGACACCGGCGTCGTCATGGTGGCCTATACAGCCATGCTTCTTTACTACGACTGGCGCCTCACGGTGCTGGTGCTCCTCTTCCCGCCGGCCGCCTATATCCTGGCGGGAAAGCTGAAAAAGGTCATCACCACCGCCGGAAGGCTGTCCAAGGAATCTGCCGGCCGCCTGTCTTCCGCCACGGTGGACCGCATCGGAAATGCCCTCACCTACCGTATCTTTGGGGAAGAAAAGGCACAGAACAGCCGGTACGAGGAAAACCTGAAGGACTATGAAAAGAAAATGATTCGCTCCAACCTCTGGGAGAATACCATGGAACCTCTATATCAGGTCATCGCCATGACCGGCGCCATCTTCATTCTCTGGCTCGGCGGGAAAAACGTCATGGGCAGTGGCTGGACGGACTGGAACATCGCTGCCTTTGCCACCTTTCTCTCCTGTTTCACCCACCTGGCCGTGAAATCCTCCCATGCGGCCCACCTGTTCAATGCCGTGCAGAAGGCGGAAGTCTCCTGGGCCCGGATTCACGGGTACCTGTCGGATATTCCTGAAAAAGGACTCCATGCCGAATCCCCGGCGGAACTGGAGGTCCGGGATGTGAGCTTCACCTACCCCGGCGGTGAAAAGCCGGTGATCCGTAATTTCTCCCTCACCGCGAAGCCCGGAGAAATCATCGGGGTCACCGGGAAAGTGGCCTCCGGAAAATCTACCCTGGGCCGCCTGTTTCTCGCCGAATCCCCCTATACCGGTTCCATCACCTGGGGCGGCAGGGAACTGGGGAAAGAAATCGCCCCGGCAGGACTGGTTTCCTACATGGGCCATGACCCGGAACTCCTTTCCGCCACCATAGAAGACAATATTCGACTCGGAAAACCGGGAAACCTGGAGGAAGTCCTCAGGGCAGCGGACCTGGAAAAGGATATTGCTTCCTTCCCCGAAGGCATCCATACGGCCATCGGAGAAGGAGGGATCCGCCTCTCCGGAGGCCAGCAGGCCCGCATCGCCCTGGCCAGGGCCCTGTACCACCGCCGGCCCCTCCTCATCCTGGATGATCCCTTCTCCGCCGTGGACTACACCACCGAAGACCATATTCTTACCCGCCTTCGTCCCCTCCTCAAGGAGTCCATGGTCATCCTCATCTCCCATCGCCTTCGCTTCTTCCCTTCCCTCTCCCAGGTCCTCTGGGTAGGGCCGGAAGGAAAGGTGGACACCTCCACCCATGAGAAGCTGATGAAGACAAATGAAGATTACCGAAAGATGTACAGCCTGCAGAATAAATAATAGAGTTGAGTTTTGAGAGTTGAGGTCCCGCGGCTTCGCCGGAAAAAGTTAACCCTCCCTTGCTTGCAAGGGAGGGAGGGGGGACCGCGTTAGCGGTGGGTGGGTTGCTGCGAAACAACTGGTACCCGAGCTACCAGATACCAGCCACTAGCTACTCATTAGCCGCAGGCGGATCAGCTTCCCTAGAAGCTAGCCGCTAGCAGCTAAAAGCCCCGCACGAATGACTCAACCCATAAACACGCCCAGCCACATAACGGCTGTACAGCACCAGGCACAAAGCCCGCGGCGAAGCCGCTGACCCACTAACTCACTATCCCACTAACCCACCAAATTCACTATTTCCCAAAGGAGTCATCATGAAACCATCCGGCCACACATTGAAAGGCATCATCCTGTCCGCCGCTGCCATGGGCCCCCGGCTCACAGCCTGCCTCCTGGCAGTCATCCTGGTGTCCCTGGTGCTGGGCGTCCTGCCGCCCCTGATTCTCCAGCAGGCCATCGACAGCCTCACCGCCGGCAGCGCCACCGCAAGGGGACTGCTCTTCCTGGGTCTTCTGTACTTCGGCCTCACCGCCCTGTCGGGCCTCGCCGATTCGGCGAAGGAATCCTATATCACCGTATTCGGCCAGAAAGTGACCCACCATATCCGTACCGTGATGGCAGATAAGCTATCCCGCCTTCCCGCTGCCTACTACACCACCCACGAAGGAGGCGCCGTGGCTTCTCTCTTTGTCAATGACGTGGACACCATAGAAGACCTCTTCGACTCCGGCATCATCAGCATGGCCGCCGACGCACTGAAAATTATTTCCATCCTCATCACCGTATTCTTCCTGAGCCGGGGACTTTTCCTGCTCCTCCTCATCGCCCTGCCACTTCTTTTCCTCCTCACCAGGGCTTTCCAGAAACGCATGCTGGCGGCCCAGGTGGAGAACCGGAAAGCCGTGGCCGGAACCAATGAAATCATTCCGGAAACCATGCATACCATCCGCACCATCCGCCTTACGGGATGTGAAGATTTCATGGAACGCCGCTACGGTACCTCCATCCGCAGGAGCTTTTCCGCCATGGAGAAAACAAATTTCTATGACTCCATCTATTCCCCCATCATCCTCACCACCAGCGCCTTCCTCATCGCCCTCATGTGCATTCTCTCCGTCAGCGGCACCGATTTCACTGCCCTCTTCGGCATGACCGCCGGCACTGCTGCCGCCCTCATTGCTTACGTAGACAAAGTCTTCTCCCCCCTCCAGAGCATGGGCATGGAAATCGAAAACATCCAGTCCGCCATGGCCGGAGCCCATCGAATCCGGGAATTTCTGGGTGAAAAGGAAATGGAAACCACCGAAACGTCCCCCAGAGAAACAGGGGCCCTTCCCCTTCCCCTTCCCCTTTCCATTTCCCACATGTCCTTTGCCTATGATGTGGACCATCCCCTGTTCCATGATTTCTCCCTCACCGCCAAGGCCGGTGAAAAAATCACCATTGCCGGCCGCACCGGCAGCGGCAAGACCACCCTTTTCAAGCTCATCTGCGGCCTCTATGAACCCACCGGCGGCAGCATCACCGTCTTCGGCCGGTCCCCTGCCGCTATCCCGCCGGAAGACCGGCGGAAAACATTCGGCATTGTCAGCCAGTCCTACCCCATGGTCCGGGGCACCGTGAAAGACCAGATTACCTTGGGCGATTCCCGGGTCACCGAAGAGGACATCGAAAGAGCCCTCCGTCTGGCAGGCCTCTACGACACCTGCATGAGCCTCCCGGAACAGTTGGACACTCCCTGTGGGGAAGGGCTTTTCTCCCAGGGCGAATTCCAGCTCCTGGCCATTGCCCGGGCCCTGGTCTTCAACCCGCCTCTCCTGCTGCTGGATGAAATGACCGCCAGCCTGGACTCCCTCACCGAGAAACGGGTCATGGCCGCCCTGGACCGGGCGTCTTCAAAGCGCACGGTCCTCTCCATCTCCCACCGCCTCTATGAACAGCAGGGCGGACGGATCGTGTGGATTGGGAAATAGTGGATTAGTAGGGTTGGTGAGTTAGTGGAAAGATCGAGATTGAGGCCGAGATCGAGATCTTCAGGTCCTCCGGACCCTGAAGCCAGACATCCGCTATGCGGTAAATCCCCCCTCTGTCAGCTTCGCTGCCATCTCCCCCGAAGGGGCGACAAGAGTATCGGCCTGCGGCGGCCCCCCTCTCTAAAGAGGGAGGGTTAAGTGCCTGCGGCGAAGCCGCTGGACCTCAACTCTCAAATCTTGCCTCGAAGCATCATTCCCCCATTGACGGCAATTGACCGTAACGATATAATGACGGCAATTGACCGTCTTTTTTTATGCAGGAGGCATTCATGTTTGACTGGTTTCTCATTGGCCTTACCATCCTTTTCGCCGTGGTGGTGGCCCGGCTTATACTGAAGAAGTATAATGCCATTTTCGTGTTTTTTGCTTCGGGCATCGTAATTCTCATGGCCGCCAGCCTTTTGACAGGCACCCCGATCCTGCCCAAGGGATCCCTGGGGAATGTGTTCCTTGACACCTTCGGCTTCCTCACGGCCACCTTCAAGAAGAACATCGCCGGCATCGGCACCCTGATCATGGTGGTCACCGGCTATGCCACCTACATGAAGCATATCGGTGCATCCACGAAGCTCGCCTTCACCGCCAGCCATGTTCTTGGGGGCATCCGAAACAAGTACCTCCTTCTTTCCGCCTTTTACCTCGTAGGCATGTGTCTGAAGCTGGTCCTCACGAGCCAGGCCAGCCTCGCCGTTCTCATGCTGGCCACCGTATTTCCCGTATTCATGGCCCTGGGCATCCGGCCCATTACCGCGGCATCGGTGCTGGCCCTGCTCTGTCTGGACTACGGCCCCAACGACGGCAGTACCCTCTTCATGTCCACCGTGGCCCAGATGAACGTGGTGGAAATGTTCCTGAACTACCAGTCCAGGGCAGCCCTGGCCATCATCCTCGTCACCGCCGTCCTCATCCCCTTCTACTATCGGTACTTTGACCGAAAAGACCGCCTCCATGCCGCGGAAGAAGGGGACGTATCGGAAACACAGGAAATTGAGAATCCCCATGTTCCTTTCTTCTACATTTTCCTGCCCCTCATTCCTCTGGTCATCGTTTTTGCAGACTACTTCATTCCTTCCACAAAAATCGACGTCATCACCGCCAACTTCATCGGATTTGCATTCACCTTCCTCTGTGAATTCATCCGCCGGAAAGACAGGAGCGCCATTCCCGCCGACATGGCAGTCATCCTGAAGGGCATGGCCAATGTCTTCGTTTCCGTAGTATCCATCATCATTTCCGCCTCCGTCTTCGCAGAGGGCATCAAGATTCTGGGCGGCATCACCATATTCACCAATATGATTTCCGATATGCAGGGAGCCGCGGTGATTATTATGATTCTTCTTACCGCCATTACCTATCTCTTCGCCATCATCATGGGCAGCGGGGCCGCTCCCTTCTTTGCCTTCGGTCCCCTCACCCCGGCGGTGGCAGCCAAACTGGGTGTCCCCACCCTTACCCTGCTTCTCCCGATGGAGCTGGCCACTTCCATTGGCCGTGCTTCTTCCCCGGTGTGCGGTGCCCTCATCGCCATCGCCGGTACCGCCGGCATCACGCCCATCCGCCTGGCAAAACGGACAGCGCCCCTTCTCTTCATCATGCTTCTGGTCGACATGACCGCATCCTATATTTTTACGATTTAAGGAGAAATGAAATTGGCAAAAAAAGTAATCCTCGACTGTGACCCCGGTTCCGACGACGCCATCGCCATCATGCTGGCCATGAAAGATCCATCCATCGACCTGCTGGCCATTACTACGGTGAACGGAAACCGTATCGTCCCCAAAACTACGGAAAATGCCCTGCGGGTTGTACAGTTCATGAAATCAAAGGTCCCCGTGTACCGGGGCTGCGAGAATCCCATATTCTGCAATGAAATCCCCGGAAGGAAACCGGGACTCCCCCGGGTTACCCTGAATGACTGCCATGGCGATTTCCTGCCCCTTCCGGAAGCCCGCATTACCGCCGAGAAGGAACACGCCGTCTTTTTCCTGGTCAAAAAATTCATGGAGTCAGACGGTGACATTTCCCTGGCCTCCGTAGGCCCCCTCACCAACATTGCCATGGCCCTTCGCATCGAACCGAGGATTGCCGGAAAAATCAAAGAAATGGTCATCATGGGCGGCGGCCACACCGGTGCCAACGCCAGCGCCGCTGCGGAATTCAATTTCTACGCCGATCCGGAAGCCGCCAAAATCGTGATGGACTCCCCCATTCCCAAGGTCATCCTCCCTCTGGATGCCACCTGGCGGGCCTGCATCACCGAAGAGCAGAACCAGGAACTCCATGACCTGGGCACGCCGGAAGCCATCTTCGCCTCCACCATGGTGCAGAAGCGGATCGATAACCTCAAAGTGAACGATGTGTCGGAGCATAACTTCCAGCTCCGCCACACACCGGGTACTGTGGCCTCCGCCCTCCTCTACCGCTACGACAATGACCGGGCGCCCATCCACGACGCCCTGGCCATCGCTTACCTCATTGACCCCACGGTCATCACGGAACTGGCGGACGCCAACGTGGACATTGATACCTATGGCGGTCCCTGCGACGGCCGCATGGTGGCAGACTTCCACAACACAAAGAAATTCCGGGACCCCATCACCGCAAAGGTCGCCCTGAATGCGGATGCCGAGAAATTCGTAGAAATGCTCTTCCGTAACCTGGGGAAGAAATAAAAAGACAAAGTAAAACCAAAAGATTTCCTGTCACGGGAAATCTTTTGGTTTTACCTGCCGCTTCGTCTTTAAGAGGTGCCATGGGCCAATATCCGGGGCAGATACCATTTTTTATCTTCCTGTATCATGGAGCCTCTTCCACGGTCTTCCTGCCAGGACACGGACAACTCCCTGCTTCAGGGAAAATGCAGTGAGCACAGTAAGGACCGGCGGTATCACATAGGGCGCCAGCCCCAGTGCCACACAGACATAGAAGCCAAGGATCTTCTTCAAAAGGGAAAAGAGTATTTCCCAGTCCGATGCGCCGGGCATGGCCTGGAAAAGAGAAATTCCTGCCAGAAGGACCGCCGCCATGGAGCCCATAAAAGGTCCAAAAATCATACTCATCCCAATCCAGACAGCCAGGAAACCAATGAAGGGGAAAAGGCTTCCGGTGATGAAATCATGCATGAAGTCCAATCGCCAGACAGAAAGGGCCTCATGCCAGGGAAGCAGGTCGTACAGTCCTTCCCAGGGCGCGTAGAAAATCATTCCCAGCCAGTAGGACAGGAGGCCTGCCCAATCCACGGATCCATTCATAACCATATCCATCATAACCATCCCTTTCTGATCACACAGGGGCCTTTGCCCCCTCACTATAAATATCGGGATGAAAAAAATTTTATGGGGATGTTTTGGGGCGGAAATAGTTTATTTAATAAAATTATAATATGAAAGCAAAAAGGATATAGTCTTTAAAATAACTGTTTTATCGTAAAGCCGCCATGGATCCATGGAGCGGCGCTGAATTTATCGGATTCGCAGATTCCGCCTCTTTGAGACGGATCCATCCATCCCCGCCCTTCGGGCTGCCCCCTTCTCTAAGGGGGCACATGCTTACCGATATCCATAATATGTAAGATAGCCATCAGAATGCAGGCCCTTGGAGAAGGGCCGAGGCAAAGCCTCAGGATGGATTGCGGCGGAGCCGCAATAATCCCAACTACCGGATACCAGCTGCTCGCCCCGGCGTAACCTTGAGCATGTCTGACGTCTGACCGTCTGACTGTCTAATGTCTCGCCTGCGGCTTCTCCGCGAGGCCTCAATGTTTCACACAATTCAAATCTTATTAAAAAACAGCAGCCCCATAATGGGTGCTGCTGTTTTTTATTGCCACTGATCAGTTGGTCTTATTGTTGTCCGCCTCTGAAGGCTTAGCCGTATCCTTGCCGGTAATGCGGTCCAGGAGTTTATTTCCTGCGGCCTTATTGGCCTGGGCGGCTTTATCGTCCTTCTTCTTTGTTTCTTCCTGTTTCTTTGCTTTTGCAGCCTGGGCAGCCTGGGCGGCCTGGGCTCTTGCATTTTCTTCTCTCACTGCCTGGGGGATATCGAAGCTCTTTGTCTTATAGGCGGTAAGGGCCTGTTTCATGAAGTCCCTCCAGATAGCAGCAGGGATGGTGCCGCCGGTGTAGCCGGCGTTGGTGGATGTATCATCGCCGATCCAGACGGCGGTAACCAGTTCAGGGGTATAGCCCACGAACCATGCATCGTGTTCATCATCGGTGGTACCGGTCTTACCAGCTGCGGTACGGCCAATGTAAGCGTTGCCGCCGGTGCCCCGGGAAATAACTTCTTCCAGGATGCTGGTGAGGCGGTACACCGCATTTTCACTGACCACCTGCTTGCCTTCCTGTTTACCGGAATGGTCTTCCAGGACGTTGCCGTTCCGATCCACCACTTTCATAATGGCCGTCGGTTCGATGAGCTTACCGCCGTTGGCGAAGACGCTGTAGGCCTTGGCCATATCGTAGACGGAAACGCCGTTGGTCAGGCCGCCGATGGAGGCTGCCAGGTTATCGTCGTTCTTCTTGCCTGTCTTTACGAGGGTGGAAATACCACAGGCCTCTGCGGTGTCCAGGATTTTCTTCATACCCACTTTATTGGCCAGGTCAATGGTGGGGATGTTCATGGAATGAACGAGGGCCTCTTCCAGTGTGACCTGTCCGCCGGAGGTGCCGCCGTAGTTCTTCGGAGTCCATCCGCCGCCGTAGGTCTTCTTTTCATTACTTACGGTGTCGTAGGGGCTGAATTTGTTTTCAAAGGCCGTGAGGTATACGAAGGGCTTGAAAGAGGAACCCGGCTGACGAACCATCTGGGTGGCACGGTTGAAATGGTCTTCGCCCCGGCCGCCAACCATGGCTTTAATATGGCCGGTACCTACTTCAATGGTCATGAGAGCGCCCTGGGGCTGGGTAAGTCCCTTGGAGTCCTTGCTTCCCTTCGGCAGGTCCGCTTTCAGAGTCTTTTCTGCTTCCTTCTGCATATCCAGGTCCAGGGTGGTGTATACCTGAAGCCCTTCTTTGTAGATGGCATCAGAATCATATTTATCACTTATCGTCTGGATGACATAGCTGATGAAATAAGAAGTGGTGCTGTCGGTGCCTTTATTGGTCTGGGGCTTTGCCAGGTGGAGATCCGCTTTCTTGGCAGCCTCTGCATCGGCCTGGGAAATATAGCCGTACTTGGCCATCTGGTCCAGTACGATGCCCTGGCGGTACTTGGCCGCTTCCAGGCTCCGGAAGGGGGAGTAGTAGTTCGGGCTGTTCGGAAGCCCGGCCAGCATGGCACACTGGGGCAGGGTGAGGTCTTTCACGTCTTTGCCGAAGTACACCTTGGACGCTGTCTGGATGCCGTAGCATCCCTGGCCGAAGTAAATCTGGTTCATGTACATTTCCAGGATCTGTTTCTTGGTGTACTTGTTTTCAATCTGCAGGGCCAGTACCACTTCCAGCAGTTTTCTCTTCAGGGTCTGTTCCTGGGTGAGGAAGGCATTTCTTGCCAGCTGCTGGGTGATGGTGGAACCGCCCTGGCCGGTGGCGTTGTGGGTAATCACATTGGACCATACGGCGCGGAGAATGCCCCGGGGGTCTATGCCGTGATGCTCATAGAAGCGCACATCTTCTGCTGCCACAAAGGCATTCTGCAGGTTCTGCGGAACCTGGGTGATAGGCACGGGGATGCGGTTTTCCTCTGCATGCACCGTGGTAATGAGCCGTCCCTTGTCATCATAGATGCGGGAGGAAGCGTTAGGCTGGATATTGGCCGTCACGTCCGGCAGGTGCCGGGATACGGACACAAAGAACCCCGCCGCCGCACCGGCTCCGGCAATCATCACGATGACCAGCAGGAAGATAAGAACCCTCTTGAAAAAGGAGGATTTCTTCTGCGGCCGCTCGCGACGGATATCAGAATTTTTCATATATAACACTCCTGTAGTAAAATCTGTCCTCTTTGGCGGCCATTCTCCCACAGCCGCCGCAAATTGGGCATACAATCTAATTTATTATACCACAAGAGGGGAAGGAAAGATGGGATTGGTGGGATAGTTGATTAGCATGCTGATGGGTAGAGTCATTAGCATGGGGCTTCTAGCTTCTAGCTTCTAGCAGTTAGGAAGACTGACCAGCCTGCGGCGCCTCCTACTCG
>ERZ791893.943-NODE-943-length-17292-cov-2.748216_pt1 | contig 17292 bp, 14 predicted proteins | sample MGYA00510154_ERZ791893 | MGnify/ENA primary metagenome ERZ791893 (study PRJEB30046, sample SAMN00792068) | human gut metagenome | study: EMG produced TPA metagenomics assembly of the A metagenome-wide association study of gut microbiota in type 2...
AGCCCCTCGTCTGCCCGGAGTGCGGTGAGTCGTTCTACGCGCCGTCCGCGGAAGAGCTCTCCTTTAACAGTCAGGGCGCGTGCCCGACTTGCGGCGGCACCGGGATCGTGCACACCGTGGACCTCGCGACCCTCGTGCCTGATGAGTCGCTCACGATTGATGAAGGCGCGGTCGCGCCTTGGAACAGCCTCATGTGGTCACTCATGACAGATGTCTGCCGCGCGATGGGGGTCCGGACCGATGTCCCGTTCCGGGATCTGACGGACAAAGAAAAAGACATCGTCTATAACGGCCCGATGGTGAAGAAGCACATCTTCTACCGGCCGAAAAACGGCTCCAATTCCGCCGGGGAACTCGACTTCACCTATTACAGCGCGGTGAAAACGGTGGAAAACGCGCTCGCCAAGGTGAAGGACGATAAGGGAATGAAGCGCGTCGAAAAGTTCCTGAAGTTCGACGCCTGCCCGGACTGCGGAGGGAGCCGTCTATCCGAAGCCGCCCGGGCCCCGAAGCTTCGGGGGATTACGCTGGATGCCGCGTGCCGGATGACACTCACGGAACTCATCCCCTGGGTGAAGGGGGTGCCGGCGTCATTGCCACCTGAAATGCGCCCCATGGCGGAAAGCATCTGCGGATCGTTCCTCGCGGTCGCGGCGCGGCTTGTCGACCTCGGGCTCTCGTACCTGTCGCTCGATCGAGCCGGAAACACGCTTTCCACCGGCGAGCGGCAGCGGATGCAGATCGCGCGGGCGGTCAGGAACCGGACAACCGGCGTGCTTTATGTGCTGGACGAACCTTCGATCGGCCTTCACCCCTCGAATATCGTGGGGCTCACGGATGTCATCCACGACCTGATTCACGATGGGAACAGCGTGGTGCTCGTTGATCACGATGTGCAGATCCTGAAGGAATCCGACTGGGTGATCGAGATGGGACCGGTCGCCGGGGCGAAAGGCGGCAACGTGATCGCGAAAGGAACGGTGAATGAGATCGCCGGGAACAAAAATTCCAAAATCGGCCCGTTCCTCGCCGGGACCTATGAGCGCCGCATCCGGCCGGTGATCCCGAAGCCCGAGATTTTTTCGGAAGGGGAGATCACCCTCGATACCCTCCCGATCCACACCGTGAAGCCCCTTCATGTCTCGATTCCAAAGGGCCGGATGACAGTGGTCACCGGGGTCTCGGGGTCGGGTAAAACCACGATGGTGCTCGAATCCCTGATTCCAGGGCTTGAGGCGATGCTGTCCGGTGGCAAACTCCCGCCGCACGTAAAGGCGGTGGCGGCCCCCGGGATTGAGCACGTGAAACTCATCGACTCCACCCCGATCGGGATCAACGTTCGGTCGACCGTCGCGACGTACGCCGGGATCCATGATGAGCTGCGGAAGATCTATGGTCGGTCGAAAGCGGCGAAAGCCGCGGGATTCAAGGCGGGCGACTTTTCGTACAACACCGGTAAGCTCCGCTGCCCGGTGTGTGACGGCACGGGGGAAATCAGTCTCGACGTGCAGTTCCTCCCGGATGTCGACATTCCTTGCCCGGGCTGCCGCGGGAGCCGGTACTCGAAGGCGGCGGAATCGATCCGCGTCGCGAATAAAGAGGGAGTGGAGAAGTCGCTCCCCGAACTCATGGCGATGGATGTGACAGAGGCGCTCACCTTCTGCCGTGATATGAAGAACGTCCGCCCGAGGCTTGAAGTGCTTTCGCAGCTTGGGCTCGGCTACCTGACGCTCGGAGAAGAGACCCCAGGGCTCTCAGGAGGGGAGGCGCAGCGGCTGAAACTCGCGAGCGAAATGGGGCGCACGCAGGAAGACTCGGTTTTCGTGTTTGATGAGCCGATGATCGGGCTTCACCCGCTTGACGTCATGACGCTTCTCTCCGTTTTCTCGTCTCTCATCGACCACGGCGCGACGCTGATCGTCATTGAGCACGACCTCGATATCATCCGGAACGCGGACTGGATCGTCGATATGGGTCCGGGCGGCGGAGAAGAGGGCGGACGTATAGTGGCGGAAGGGACGCCGGACGACATCAAGCGCACGAAGGCGAGCGTCACCGGGCGGTTTATCTGATTGGCTTTAAGGTTCGCGGGGGCTCTTCTTCTGAAATCGCGAAGGGGAGTCCCAGGGGTTCATCTCTTTTTCCCGCCAATATATACCAAGGTAGAGCGAATAACGCGCTTTAAAACCCAGGAATAGCGTGAAATCAGTCCCTAAAGAGGGAAGGGAGTTTGGATTGTCCAAAGGTTTCCTCAGGATCGGATCTGGAGAGGTTCCGGAGGATGGCGGGATTTAAAAGTCCACGTTTCAGGAGAAGAGCGTTTGCGGCCGTTTAAGGAAGACCAAGGCGTGAATTCCGTGGATTCCGCGTCAGACGTTCTGGGCCTGGGGGCTGAGAGCATTGGTTTTCGGATGACTTTTTACAACCGCGGGGTTTTAAGCGATCCCAACGGGATTATATCCGGATGAAAGGAGCGGACCGGTATGGTTTAACGGGGCGGAAGGGAAGCGGCAATCTTACCCAGGATCGGTGTGATTGCCTGTTATGCATCGTCTTTGACCCCGGTGGAAAAGACGATACTTTGTCACGGAATAATTCATAGCAAATCACAAAATAAGAAAATCCCTGTTTTCAGCGGGAATGGAATGAAAAAAGCATGAAAATCCCATAGAAACAGGAGATAATATAAGTGAGTCTGAGTTAACTTTTGTAAATTTTCTTTGACCAATCGATATGTTTTCTGATCGGAGAAAATTGAAAACAAAGTAACTTATGTAATACATTAACGGCCCAGAGATAATCAAAAAGATGTGTTTTAAAACACTGAGAGATGAGGGAACCGAAGCGCGAAGCCCAGTCCGCGACTGCCCCGAAGGCGAAGTTCACGGACCTCCTGAAGAACCGCAACCTCCTTCTCACGTACCTCCTCGTTTTCTGCAGCCTCTACGGGTTCTTCGTGATGTGCACGTGGCTCCCGGTGTATCTCGAGGAAGTGCGCGGCATCGCGCGGTCTGACACGGGCTTCGTCTCGTCGCTGGTTGCCTGGACCTCGATCCCTGCGGCGCTGCTTTACGGCTACATCTCGGACAAAATCGGAAAACGCCGTCCGGTGGTGCTTTGCCTCCTCCCGCTCGCGGCCTGCAGCATCCTTCTGATGCTCCTCACGAAAAGCCACGCGCTCATGATCACGGCGCTCGTCTGCTACGGGTTCTTCGGCAAACTCGCCACCGACCCGCTCACCATCGCGCTCGTCGCTGATAACACGCCGCGGAACCAGCTTTCCACCGCGTTCGGGATCTTCAACTTCGTCGGGATGTCGTCCGCCATCATCGCGCCGTACGCGACGGGGCTGCTCCGCGATATCACGGGCTCCTGGAACAGCGGCTTCTACGTCGCGGTCGGGCTCCTGATCCTCGGTATCGTCGCGGTGCTCTGCATCAAAGAGAAGAAGCAGATCTGACGCCCGAGCTCTCTTAATTTCAAATAACTTTGCTCAGCCTGGCGGGAATTTCTCCCGCCGGGTCTCAGACAGGCTTTGAAAAGAAGAATGTAAAAAACCAAACACACCGCTTTTTCTTCCGATCTTTTTAGGAGGAAATCATTATGTCGCACGGTAAATCGGGGTCCGGATGGCTAGTCACCTCGCTCCTCTTCTTCCTCGGCTGGGTCTTCATGTACGCGGACCGCACTATTCTGAGTCCGGTCCAGGGCGTGATCCGGGAAGAATTTCTCCTCAGCAACGCGGAAGTCGGCCTCATCACCTCCGTCTTCTTCATCATGTACACCGCGGTCCAGATCCCGTCCGGGCTTCTCGGGGACCGCTTCGGCCGCACGAAGATCATTCTTTTTGGCTTCATGGTGTTCGGAGCCGCGACCGCGCTCACGCACTTCGCGTCGTCCTTCCTCATGCTGATCCTGATCCGCATTCTCGCGGGGTTCGGGGAAGGCTTCTACTACGGACCCCAGTACGCGATTTCAAGCGACTCCACGCCTCCGAAATACCGGGCGCTTGGCTACGCGATCATCAATAACGGCCAGGCGGTCGGGATCACACTCGGGCTCATCGGCTCAAGCTACATTTCGTTTGGCCTCGACCTCGGCTGGCGCGTGACGTTTCTCTTCTACGCCATTCCGACCATCATCGTCGGCATTCTGATTTATCTCTTCGTGAAGACCGGGACGCACGCGAAGAAGGTGGAGCACGCGAAGACAAAAGCCGGGTCTGTCGCGAGTATCGGGGAGATCCTCGGGAACCGGCAGCTCGCGACGATCTTCTTTATCGCGTTCTGCAATGTCTACGGGTTCTTTGTGATGGTGACCTGGCTCCCGCTGTATCTCGCGGACGTGCGGCACATACCGCTCTCGGAAACCGGCATGATCGCGTCGCTTGTGGCGTGGACGAGTGTCCCGGCCGCGCTCCTGATCGGCAGGCTCTCAGACAAAATCGGAAAGCGGAAGCCCTTCCTCCTCATCCTCATCCCGGTCGCGATCGCGTCGATTGTCTCGCTCGTTCACGTCTAGGAATGGGATCTCCTGATCGCGGCGCTCGTCGCCTACGGGCTCTTCGGGAAACTCGCCTGCGACCCGATTATCCTGACATTGATTTCCGACGCGGCCCCGAAGGACAAACTCTCTTCGGTCTACGGTATCTATAACTGCATCGCGATGCTGGGTGCGATTCTTTCGCCCTATATCACCGGGTGGCTGCGGGACAGCACGAACACCTGGAACAGCGGCTTCTATTTCGCCGCTGGGATGCTCGCCGTAGGGTGGCTCGCCGCCTGGACCCTCAGGAAGGAAACTCCGGTACCGGCGTAAAGCGTTTTACGAGATTCCGGAAACACCAAGGGCCGCGGGGGAATGTCTCCGGCGGCCCTTGTGATTGGCTTGATCGGTAAGGAGGGAACTCAGCGGTCCGCCTCCTTTTTAAGCGTCAGTTCTGCGCGTGCGAGTTCAGATGCACCGGAGCCGCAACGGTCTGCGTGCGGGTGGTAGACGCGACCTGCGGAGTATCGGCTTTGAGTGACGCGCGGATAGACGCCCGGGCGCTCTTTGAGACCGGGACGTAACGGGTCGGTTTCAGACCGAGCGCCGTTTCTATCATCGCGACCTCATTCTGCGGCATCTGGAAGTTAGAGGCCTTGACGCGGGCAGCCGCGCGGCGCACAAACCAGGCGGCCGTTGACTGCGGCGCGGTCCTCATGAACGACTGATAGGACGCGAGGTACTGATTCCGGAGCGTCGGATTCTGCTGCATCCGGGGGTCATGCAGATAGAAGTGGAGGAGCGAGAAATACACCGACTGGACCTGGAACGCGTAGGGGAAGTCCGGGTACGCCTTCACGAATGAATCGCAGTTCGCGATCACGTGCGAGAGTTCCGCGGGTGACGGGATATTGCGGTTTTTGTTATCCGCGCTGACTCGCCCGTTCCCCAGCGCCATCACGTCAAAGTACTGCTTCCACATCGGCGGGAGGTTCGGGAGCTTAGCGAAGAACGAGTAGAGCGGTGTCACCTCAAACTTTGACCCCGAAATCGAATACGTTCCCCAGTCGAGGATATTCTCATGCAGCTCATGCTCGATATCGCCGAATTCCGGTTTTCCGACGAGATCCGATACCTTAAACTGCGACGCCTCACGGCTATTAAATGCCACGAGGTTATTGAGGTACATCTTGTAGAACTCAGGGAAAGGTTTCTTTGCGGCGTAGAGCGACGCGTTGGCCTTCGCGAGGCTGATCACGCTGTCGTGAAACGCCTTCAGTTTCGCGTCCGTCGGTGTCGCGATCGGCTTCGCCGTAAAGGGGTTCCAGAAGGTATTCAGAGTGCCGCCCGCGGCGAGCGAGTTCGCCGCGGCAGACGCTACCGCGGATGACGCCGGGTCCGCGGGGTGCAGCGTATTCTGACCCCAGTTGATGATCTTCCCAAGGGCATCGCCGATGGGATTGGCTGAGGCAGAAAGCGACGCGAAGCACGTAAGCAGTACGGCGATTTTTATAGTTTTTGTATGCATGGGGAAATCAATGAAGAGTCGCTTTTTAGACCGATTTATTTTAAGTCGAAACCCCGTTTTTTCCGGCAGATTCTGTCATCAATCTGTAATCATTTGATTTATCTCTAAATCTGATCTGCGAATGATTATCAGATCACGGGAATTCCGGCGCTTTCGGTTATGTGTTTGTCTGCCGGAGGAGGAGAAAACCGATACCAGAGCGACTGGGAACTGCCCCCAGGAAGCGAAAAAAGACAGACCGCTGAGGACGAGGGAAGAGGGAGCAGAGTCAGAAATACCTGGAACGGACCGATGAGTCGTTCAGTTTTCAGTCTGTCGTTTTTATTATTAAATACTATTTAAAAACAAATAATTAAATAAACAAACTTAAAGTGCCGATTAAATTTTAGTGGCTTCAGTTTTGAGAGCTGCGCGGGGGCTATTCCCCGCGCCAGACAGAAAGGGCGGGAACCGAAGTCCCCGCCCATTGAGACACATGCTCTGACTCCTCTGAGAGTCAGGTGTTGATCCGCTTAGCCCCAGGCTTTTTCAGCCGCGGCAGCCTTACCGGCAATACGGCCGTTCACAAGGCAGTCAAGCGTCGCGCAGGATCCGAGACGAACCGCGCCATGCACGCCGCCCGTGGATTCGCCTGCGGCATAAAGTCCCGGAATCGGCTGATCATCGACAATCCCGATCACGCGCCCCTGGATATCGGTCTGCAGTCCGCCCATGCAGTGATGGACCTTCGGGGAGAGGTATGAGAAGTACCAAGGGCCCTTCGCCATGGGTTGCGCTTTCGGGAAGAAAGTGCGTCCCATTTCGTCACCTGACTTAGCGGCAAGCGCCTTGTTGTAGTCATCAACCGACTTCTTAAGCGCTGCCAGCGGAATGTTATTCATTTTCGCCACGTCTTCAAGGGTGTCAGCCTTATGAACAACGCCGGCCGTGAGTTCTTTTTCAAGCATTCCCGGGCGGGCCACCTTCCAGGCATCGGTCGCTGAGGTATCGGCGAGCGCGATGCACTTGTGCCCTTCGTTATTCAGGTTGATTACGGCATCGGCACGGACCTTGCGATTCGCGAGCTCATTCACGAAGCGTTTGCCGGTCGCGCAGTCAACCCAGAGTCCTCGGGTAGCTGCCGCTCCTTGAGCGAAGTAGAGAGCGATGCCCATTCCTTTTTCCTCAGGCGAATTCCAGGGGCCGCACTGAATCCAGTCCTGCTGGATCTGCGTGCAGCCGATACGGGCGGTTTCTCGCCAGAGTTCGCTTGTCGCGCCGGGCTGATTCGTCGTATCGAATTTCGCCGTGAGCTTCGGGTCATACTTTGTCCGGAACTTCACATCCGCACCGAAACCGCCGTAGCAAAGCACCACAGCCTTCGACGCCTTGATGTATTTCACCTTTCCGGAATCGGCTTTCGGGAAGCGGTAGCCATCCCGCACCTTGAGTCCCTTTACGCGACCGTCCGCGTCGCGGATGATCGTCTCCACGTAGCAGCGGGTACGGACTTTGACACCCTGTTTCGCTAGGTAATCCACTTCCTTCTGCACAATAGCGGAACCGGAGCCGTTCTTTGTATAGAGGAACCGGGGGACGGAGTGACCGCCTTCCTGCCCGACTTTATCCATGTATTCAACACCGAGCGTTTTGACAGTCCACTCCCAGGTCGGGTAGGCCTCACGGGCCATGAGCTTCACTTTTTCGGGGTAATTGAGACCCTGACCTTCACGGATGATGTCTTCCGCGAGAAGCTGCGGTGAATCCTTGACGCCAAGCGCCTTCTGAGGGGCGTTTCCCGGAACTGAGAGAATGCCGCCATTGATGATCGAGTTGCCGCCGTAGGTCGGCATCTTCTCAAGAACCGCGACCGTCGAGTCGGCAGCCTTCGCTTCAATTGCGGCGGCAAGCCCGGCGAACCCGGAGCCGATTACCACCACGTCGTACGTCTCATCCCACTTCGCGGGCATCGGATCCTTCGGGGCAGCCGCCTAAGCGGGGCCTGAAAGCATTGCTCCGGCAGTCGCCGCGGCACCCGCGGCAAGGAAATGACGGCGATTAAGATCAGTCATAGCACTCTCCTCTGTTTACTGGTCAGAAAGCCTAATTACAAAGAACTATCTATTCCTATTAAACATTGAAGATTCTGTTATAGAAAGAGTACTATTGAAATCAACTTGTGAAATTCACAATTTAACGTTTATTGACGGGGAGATACTCCTCCATGAAAGCGGTGAGCAATATCGATGCCTGGCGGGTTCTTGCCGCGATCGCGGAGGGAAACGGGATTACCGGCGCATCGGAATCCACTGGGATTGACCTCCCGGCCTGTACGCGGCTTATTAAGAAGCTTGAGGAAGAGCTTGGCTACGCGCTGGTTGAGCATCAGGTGCGGCCGGCGCGGCTCACCGATTTCGGTCTTTCGGTGCTTCCCGCCGCGCGGGAAATCGCGGCTGAGCAGTCGAGGATTCTGTCCGCCGCGGCATCTTTCACTCGGACGCCGCTCGTTATCCGGCTAAGCGTTCCGGTCAATAACCCAAGAAAGAGCGTGAATGAGCACATCAGAACTTATAGGGAATTTGATCCCTCGCTTTCCGTTCAGGTGATTTCCGATATGGATCATCAGGATGTGCTTGAGGGGCGGGCGGATCTTGCCTACATTCCGTACGACCCGCCGGCCTCAGGTCTTGTGATTCTGCCGATTGGGCGGGCGATGAATGTCCCAGTGGTGTCTCCCGGGTATCTGGAGACGCATCCCTTTCCTCACACGCCTGAGGATCTCATTCATCACAAGGTGATTCTCAGGGAGTCCCGCCACTATCCGGTGACGGATCATCTGGAGAAAAACAGCGAGAATCGGCCGCTTCGATGCGCGGGAATCGCTTTCTCTGGTGATGTGCTTTCGGGGCGTGAATGTGTGCTGAATGGGGAAGGAGTCGCGCTTGATCTCTCCTTCTCCCGGTGCCTCACGGAGATCAAAGAGGGGAAATTGATCCCCGTGCTTGATGGCTGGCATCGTCCTGAGTGGCATCTCAATATCGTTATCGCGAAAGAAAACGAAAGCAACGCGCGTCTCATGAAATTCGCTCGGTGGTTCGCGAGCGCCGAGGCTTTTGCTCTGAATAAACGATCCGAAAAGCGTGAGTCTATGATGAAAGACCTGTTCAGGGCGTAGAGAAAGCATCTCCGCGGATTGGTTCACGCCTTTCATCTGTACCGCCTTTGCCGTATCCAAACAGTGCCTCAATATCCTCCGAAACTCCCTCTTCAAGCCGATATTACTAAATAGAATATCGTATGTAGAATAGCGTTACACCGAAGCGGAAACCGGATACAAAAGAACCGATTTTGCCTTCCCTTCGGTACTGACCACAACGCTTCTGGAGAGAAAAGATATGAAAAATACCGCCATCTTTGCCGCGCTCTGCGGCGCTGCTTTCGCGATGTCAGGCACGGCCTTCGCCGCTCCGTCGGTGCTAGGGGTAACGACGGGCGCGGGCTACATCCCGATGGTGAAGGCCGTGAATGAAGTCTGCAAAGCGCCTGACGTGAAGATTGAAGGGCATTTCGGCGGCAACATCGGTCAGGAACTCGCTCAGATTGAGGCGGGGAATGACGTGTCGGTCGTGGTGTCAGACGCGTCGACCTTGAAGAAGATCAAGTCGAAAGTCACCTACACGAAGACCGTGACGCTTGGCGACACCCCGATGATGATGGTGTGAAAGAAGGGCCTGAACCTCAAGAGCCCGGCCGACCTCACGAACGCCTCCGTCACCCGTATCGCCGCTCCGGATCCGAAGGCCGCGATCTATGGTCGCACCGCGACCCAGTGGCTCTCGGGGCAGAAGCCTGAAGTGAAGAAGGCTCTTGAAGCGAAGTGGCTCACGGTCGGAAACGTTCCGCAGGCGATTTCGTATGTCGTCCGGGGAGAGGCGGATGTCGCCTTCGTGAACGTGGTCGCCGCGAAGAAGAATCACGAGAAGCTTGGCGGCATGATGCCGGTGAAGACGGGTTACGAACCGATCACGATGACGGCCTCTATCGTGAAGGGAGCCCCGAATGAAAAGGCCGCGGAACAGTATCTCAGCTGCCTCACGACCCCGAAAGCGAAGGCCGTGCTGCAGAAGTTCGGCGTGGGTGACGCGAAGTAAGAACGGGTTTGGGTGTCATGGAGGGGCCGTACTGAGTACTGGCCCCGTTTCATCCTGATGGCTTCAAAAATTGAAGAGGAAATTTCTGATGGTCTACTTTCCGGATTCTTATTTGGATGACCTGATCCGTGAGGACGCGCCGTACGGCGACGAAACCTCCACGCTTCTCGGGATCGAGGATCAGCCGGGTATGGTGGTTGGGGCTCCGAAGGTGACGGGCGTGGTGTCGGGTGTTTCGGTCGCCGCGAAGCTCTGCCGCCGGGTGGGTCTCAAAGCGACGGAACACGTGAAGGATGGCGACAGGGTCGAGGCGGGGACTCCCGTTCTGACGCTTGAAGGCACCGCGTCGCAGCTTCACCTGGTTTATAAGACCGCGCAGCGGCTCATGGAAACGTGCTCCGGGATCGCGGGGCGGACTCGCCAGATGGTGGACGCGGCGCAGTCCGTGAACCCAAACTGCCAGGTGGCGCTCACCCGCAAACACTTCCCGGGCGCGAAGCTTCTCTCGCTCTACGCGATTCTGACTGGCGGCGGTGTCTTCCACCGCGCGGGGCTCTCGGAATCGATCCTCGTTTTTGATCAGCATCGGGTGTTTTTACCGGATCCCTTTAAGGCCGTGTACGACGCGAAACTGAAGTCCCCTGAACGCCGCATCACGGTTGAAGTGGCGACGGGAGAGGAAGGGCTCGCCTATTTTGAAGCCGGAGCGGACGTGATCCAGTGCGAGAAGTTTTCGACCGATGACCTCAAAGCTTTTGTGGACGCGGTGCGTGCCAAGTACCCCGCGGGGAAGATTTTGGCGGCCGGCGGTATCAATGGCTCAAACGCCGCGGACTTTGCCGCGACCGGCGTGGACGCGATTGTAACCACGTGGCCGTACTTCGCGCAGCCCTTTGATATCAAGATGCGTTTCAAGGCGCTTTGATGCCTCGTCATGGTGTTTAACCGAATCCTTGGTGGGGATGGAGCCCCCGCGGGTGTGTCAGGAAGCCCGCGGGGGCTCACTTGATTTTCATCATCGGATCCAAAGAAAGACACCAACGCATTTTTATTGAGTCCGGGAAATCCTTGATTTGGAATATGACTACATATTACGAATGAGAATCAAAATCATCTTCGGATTCAGGAAACGACCTCTGGAAGCATCGGGGAAAAATCCGTTATGTCCGTGAGGGGGCTTTAAAAATTGGAAATGGGAGGTGGGGCTTATTTAGCTTCGGAATGAAGTTTCTATCGGGTTTCAGTCCGTCATTCGGTGTAGGGAAATACCGCTCAGTATCTTTTAAAACCACGTCAGAAAGAGGGTTTTAAGATCGAAATTTCCCTTTGTAGAATGCCGGGATACCTTACGTCCTGAGGCCTGTAAACCGGGCTTCAATGACGTATTAAACGACAGAAACCTTCTATTGGAAGTTAAAACTATGATGACTAAGCCTCTCCTTCTCGCGGCGGCAATTGTCGCTGTAACCCTCGCGATCTCAGGCACAGCTTCGGCGGCTCCTTCTGTTCTCGGTGTTACGACGCCCGCAGGCTACATCCCGATGGTGAAAGCATTGAATCAAGTTTGCGAAGCGCCTGGCGTAAAAATCGAAGGGCATTTCGGCGGCAATACCGGGCAGCAGATCGCCCAGATTGAGGCGGGAAGCGGGGTCTCGGTTGTGGTGACAGACGCCGCGACGCTGAAGAGCATCAAGTCGAAAGTGACCTACACGAAGACGATGACGCTTGGCGGTACGCCGATGGTGCTTGTGTGGAAGAAAGGACTGAACCTCAAGGGGCCAGAGGATCTCACCGACGCCTCTGTGACCCGCATCGCGGTCGCGGATCCGAAGGCCGCGATTTATGGCCGCACCGCGGCTCAGTGGCTTTCCGGGCAGAAGCCTGAAGTGAAAAAGGCGCTCGAACCGAAGTGGCTTGCCGTGAGGAACCTCCCCTAGGCGATGTCTTATGTGGTCCGGGGAGAAGCGGATGCCGCTTTCGTGAATGTGCTCGCCGCGAAAAAGAACGAACGGAAACTCGGCGGCTCGGTAAAGGTGACGTCAGGGTACGAGCCGATCACGATGACCGCTTCGATCGTGAAGGGGTCGCCAAATGAAAAGGCGGCGGACCAGTATCTCAATTGCCTCGGAACCCCGAAAGCGAAGGCGGTTCTGAAGCAGTTCGGTGTAGGGAACGACGTCTGAAGCGATTTTTAAATAAGGAAGAGGGGGCAGCAATCCTTACCCCTCCTCTGATTTTCAGGACTAAAGGAAGAGAGAAGAGCAGATGGTCTACTTTCCGGGTGCAACGTTGAATGACCGGTTCCGCGGGGGGGAGACTTCCCGCGGCAGAGGGGCTGCGGCCCCCGAGCCACTCCTCTCTCTCCTGGAGGGCAGGGATAGAGATCAGCGGGCGGATGACGATTCGGCGTTTCATAGGGACAGCGCGGCTGAAGACCGCTCGGATCCCCGTGGCTCTGAGTCTCTCGTCATGGATCTTTCCTGTGTCCGGGGAAAGAGCCGCTTTCACTTCGTCCTCAATATGCCCCTCTCAGGCGTCACCGCTGTGATGGGGGAGAGCGGCGCGGGGAAGACCACGTTTTCGCAGCTGATTGCCGGTCTGATACGGCCGACGGAAGGGTTCCTGCGGCTCGGAAACCGCCCGTTTGCGGATACCCATCGACACTTCTTCCTCCCGCCGCATAAACGCGGCATTTCCATGGTGTTCCAGGATCATCGTTTGTTCCCGCACCTCACGGTCCGCGGGAATCTGACGCTTGCGGAAAAGTGGGGAGGGCGGAAGGCGCGCGTGGCGCTGGAGGATGTCGCCCGCTTTTTCGAAATCACGCCGTTCCTGGATCGGAAGCCGGGGACGCTTTCAGGCGGCGAATCCCAGCGCGTGTCGCTCGCGCGGGGCGTGATGGCGGCGGATTCCCTTTTGATTCTGGATGAGGCGCTCGCGTCGCTTGATCCTCCTCGGAAGGCGAGGCTCCTTGAGCAAATCGCGGCGCTACCGACCCTGATTGACGTTCCGGTTCTCATGATCACGCATTCCCCCTCGGAAGCCCTTCAGGTCTCTGAAAAAGCGATTGGCTTATCGAAGGGACGGATCGCGGCGACCGGAGACACCCGCTCGGTGCTCGCGTCGTGTGGCTTCCTGAAGGAGGAGGGGAACAATGCCTGAGTGGCTTTCGATCTTCCTATCCCCCGACCTCTGGGAATCGCTCACGGGACCCCTTTGGCTCACCGGGAACGCGCTTTTCTGGAGCCTCGCGCTGCATGCACTTCTGTCGATTCCGATTGCCTTTTGGCTCGCGAGGCGTCAGAACGTTCTCACGAAACTCGTGGGATTTGTGACAACGCTTCCGCTCATCTTCCCTCCGATCGCGCTTGGGTATCTCCTCATGGTGCTTCTCGGGCAGAACGGGTGGATCGGCGGCTGGCTTAAGGCGGAGTGGGGGATCCGGGTGCTCTTCACGCCGGAAGCGGTGATCCTCGCGGCCTTTGTGGCCGGCATTCCGCTCGTTGTCCGGCCGCTTAAAGCGGCGTTTTCGGACGCGAAACTCCGGGACCTCGAGGCCGCCGCGTCGCTCTGCGGCCTTTCTCCCCTTAAACGCTTCCTCCTGATTACCGTGCCGCTGGTTCGGAAACCGCTCGCCGCCGCCTTTATTCTCGCAGCCGGCCGAGCGATCGGGGAAGTCGGAATCACGATGATGCTCGGCGGCAATATCGAAGACCGCACGGCCACTGTGTCGCTTGAGATCTTCAACGCGGTGGGCCGAGGTGACTTTGATGAAGCCACCGCGCTCTGCGGGGTGCTCGCCGCGATTTCGCTTTGCTTCTATGTGCTTCTCGACCGTCTGGGGGCGAGCGATAAGGCCTGAGGCTCTTCAATCCTCAGGCGTATCAGCCGAGTCTCTCGGTCTCGGGGCGGTTTATATCGGAGCGCTGCGGGATGAGGAAACCGCGCTCTGCGACCTGCTTCATCTTCCCGAACAAAGCTTTGTGGTGGCTGGGCTCCTCGTCGGGTGGCCGGCGGAGGGCGTTCAGACGCTCGTCCGTTCCCGCCCTCCCGCAGAACGCCGTGGCGTTTAAGAATGGCTGCGGGCCGGTCTATCTGAAAGAGGCGGTTGCAACCTACGAGCGGAACTTCCGCGCGCACCGCGAGGCGAACGGAATGAAACTCAAGTCCTGGACCTTTGAAGTCCTGAACGGGGCAACGAGCCTTGAATATATGGATGGCCGCGAAAACATGACCGCGATGCTGAAGGGGCGCGGTTTCCCACTGAAGTAAAACGCATCCGTGAAAGCGTGAAGACTGTTTTTCCAATTCACGCCTACACTTCGGGACAGTTTGAAGAGGGCTCTTCGCGCCTCTTCACTGCTCAATAAAAGCCCGCCGAAACGGAGAACTCACAGACTGGGCTCTCCGTTTTTTACGGACGAAAGGAAAAAATGATCAGCCGCCGAATGCTGTTCGCCTGTGCCGCCGGGATCGTGGCGGGAACCGACTCCCCCGCGGAAACGAAACCGGGGAGCGATAACTATGCCGTCAAAGTTCCCGTCAGCGATGGTTCCCGGGATGTCACGGCCGCGTTTCTCGATGCGCTGAAAGCCCACGGCCGGGTCTATGTGCCGGAGGGAATGTACCGGATCGATAGCCGCGTCGACCTCTCGCGTCTCTATGGACCGGGGATTCTCACCTTTAACACCGGACACGAGGTGGCGCTCACGACGCCGGCGGATTCGGAGACACTTGATCAGATGTTCTTCGCCGATCTGAAGTACGCGGTGGAGAAGGTAGGGGTGCAGGATATGTCGGTCTGCGGGAGTTCTGTCTTCCTCTCTCAAAACGTCCGGAATCCCGGTTGGAGCGAAAAATCCGTTGTCCGGGTGTCGGAATACGCGTTTCCAGGATTCGCTGATAAACGGCCGGAGTTCCGGATAGAGACCGATGCCGACCAGTTGGCACCGGAATCGACGGCGGCGTTTCTCGGTCTCGGGCACGGGCAGGGCTGCCAGGCCGTGCGGGAAGAGGGGCGGACCGTGATCTACACGACAAAAGGTCCTTCAGCCGGCTCTCCTGCCGGGAACGGCGTTACCCGGATCCTGTGGCGCGGAAGCGATACCCGGGAGTCGGACTTCCGCGTGACCCGAACACCGAAGAGCGACTTCCATCAGGTGGGGCTGTCGCCGGATGGCGAATACCTGCTCGGGTTCGTGCAGGGGCGGATCACCGTCTTTAAGCGGCTAGAGCTTCTAGCTCACCCCGACACCGCGAAACCCGTCCTCACGATTCCTTTTCGCGATGAACGTCCGAGGCGCCTTGTGTCGGGTCTGACAACCGACGGCCGCTTTATCTATGTGCTGCAGAGCTCCACGGCCGATCCCTGGATGAAACAGCGGATCGATGTGTTCACGAGGGAAGGGCGGCATCGGAAGACGATAGAAACGGATTCTTTCCTCGCGTTTCTCCCTGAAGCCGCGAAAGAGGGGACCGAGCGGGGCTATTTCCCGATCAATAAGGAAGTGGAGGGGCTCTGCGTCTCGCGGAACGCGCTTCTCATGGTCTGTAAGCTCAACTTTGCGATTCCGCGCGACACGGTGACGCATGACGGGCGGTTTTGGATCGCTGCGCACGACTCAAAAGGAGTGCCGCCGCCCAATCTCCAGTACTGGCGCGAGGCAAAAAAGGCCTTTTTGGCCGCGAAACCCTGGAATCCGGACCAAAACTACCGCGGATTCCGGGGACAGGTCACGCATCGGTTTTTAATTGGGATCGTTCCGCGCGGTTTTCTCCGATCAGACGCTCCCTTGAGCATAAAATAGAATCCTATAATACAAATCGCGTCCGCCCGGAATCGAAAAAAATCGATTTCCGGGCTTATTTTTTGGGATTTTTCGGATCCTCATTTTCTTAAAAGTGATACATAAATTTACCTCTGTAAGCTCATTTTCTATCCCTTTTTACTGGTTATTTATCAGGGATAAATTAGTGTCGCAAAAATATTAAGAAGTTATCATTAAAGATCAATCTAAACTGGTGATTTAAAGATAGATATCAATGCTTAAAATACCGTTATTAAATACGGTAAGTACCGGACAACGACTTTTAGCTGCTGTGGGTGGAAAAGAATTGAGGTGAAGTTGAAGGCACCGTTGGGGGCGGTCATCGTTGGGCGAAGTGATTTTTGTTACATGCGAGGAGTGGATCCCGCATGTGTGAGTGCCTATAATTTTTAAAAGACGCTCAGGAAAATCAGAAATGTTTAAAAAATTTGCGTCGGTACAGGGAGTTAATCCGGCGGATTGGCCTTGATTCCCTTACTGTGGGGGCTCTGGAGGTTACGATGAAGAAGCTTTGTGTGTTGGTGGCTTTGACACTTGCAGTGACATCAGCTGTTGAGGCAAAAGACTACCCAATTAAGAGGCCAGCAAACGTTTATGGTGACGTTTATTTCGACATGGGCCCCGAAGCGAATGTTCGACTTCATTGTTGGCTTTATCATAAGGAAGGGGTTGAGCAGGAGATTAGAGCGTGTCGCCCGGAAGATATCGCTGAACCAACCCCCAGAAAAAGAACGGCTGCTGATTATGAACAGGCTGAACGCGAGATAGCAGCGGAAAAAGAGTGACAAGCTTTGGAAGAAAAAATGAGAGAAAACAAGTTTGAACGCTCTCTGGGTGAAGTCAGCGGTGAGGATATCTACTACAACCGGGTCACCAATCAGACGATGATCATCAATAAGAAGACCGGAGAAGTCAAAATACGGTAGAAAGCTCTCGTTTAGGCTCCGTTATGGAGCCATTCTTTTATTGCGGTGTCCCAAAAAGCGTCAGAGCTTGATTTTCTTAGCGGCCTTACGAAGCCGCGCCTTGCCGCGCAAATCGTACATGACGGTGGTTGTAATGCTTGAGTGTCCCAGCATGTCTTTCACCGTTGAAATGTCGACGTTTTTAGCGAGCAGCCGGGTAGCAAAAGTACGACGGAGGTCGTGCGTCGAGATGTCTTCCAGACCAGCCCGGACACGGTACTCCTGCACAATATGTCCGACCGCATGCGGAGTAAGCGGTCCAGAGGGGTCAAATTTCCATCCTTTGAAGAACTTCCCGAAGACAAAATCGCCTTCTTTTCCGCGGACATCCAGCCATTTCTTGAGAGCATCCTTCA
>ERZ791893.949-NODE-949-length-17221-cov-9.750903_pt1 | contig 17221 bp, 12 predicted proteins | sample MGYA00510154_ERZ791893 | MGnify/ENA primary metagenome ERZ791893 (study PRJEB30046, sample SAMN00792068) | human gut metagenome | study: EMG produced TPA metagenomics assembly of the A metagenome-wide association study of gut microbiota in type 2...
CGCCGTGGCCAAAATGGCCCCCCGCCGGGTAGTCTACGTCAGCTGCGACCCCGAGACCCTGGCCCGCGACGTCGCCGCCTTCACCCGCCTGGGCTGGCGCGCCGCCAAATTCTGCCCGGTAGACCTCTTCCCCCAGACACGGCATGTGGAGACGGTATGCCTGCTGGTGAAGTAAGGTACGCGAAAAATACATCTTGCAAAGTGGTTTGGTGTAAAGATGACGAAGGAAGTCTTTGCGGGCTTTTTCAAAAAGGCCATTCCCGTTGCAGGAGGCGTTCTTGGTGGCAGCATTACATATCTTTCCTTTAAGCCCTGCTGTGAAAGGCTGAAATCCAGCTTAATGGACACAAAACTTTCCAATCCCTTGCATATGGAAAGCAGAGAAGAAATTGAAATCTTCAATGCCATTGTGACAGATGCCAATGAAGTAATGTAAAGGTCAAGTGACTTTTTTGATAAAAGTTACACACAGGGAGAATTGCTATGTTCTGCAAACTGACACCCGAGGAAGAAGTGCGTATGCACATCCTTTTAAAGGGCATTGCCGACGACCCCAACGCACTGGAAATGCAAAAGTTCATCCAGCACGGCAGTGTGACGACCTACGAGCATTGTATGCGGGTCACGCGCATTGCATTCTGGCTCAACATCCATCTGCGTGCCCACGCCGACGAGGCCAGCCTGGTAAAAGGTGCGTTCCTGCATGATTTTTACCTGTATGACTGGCATAATTGCAGCAATATCACGCACTGGCATGGCTTTAAGCACCCGCGCATTGCACGCTATAACGCTGAAGTTGTGTTTGCCCTGACCGACAAGGAAAAGGACATTATCCAAAGCCATATGTGGCCGCTGACCCCCACCGACATTCCCCACAGCCGCGAGGCCGCGCTGGTCTGCATGGCCGACAAGATGTCGTCGAGCTATGAGACGCTGTTGGAACGGCGTGCCAAACGAAAAAACAAATGAACCGTAGGGGCCGGGTATGCCCGGCCCTCAGCCATACCGATACAGAACGTTTGCCGTGAGGCCGCGGGCCGGAAATGTCCGGCCCCTACTGGGCGGCATAGAATATAAGGGAGGAACCATTCATGCCCGACCAATACACCCGCACCCGCGCCCAGTTGGGCACGCCCGCGCTGGACGCATTGCGCAAGGCCCATGTGGCCGTGTTCGGCATCGGCGGCGTCGGCGGCCAGGCCGTTGAGGTGCTGGCCCGCAGCGGGGTAGGGGAGCTGAGTTTGTTTGACAGCGACATCGTCGCGCTCTCCAACCTGAACCGCCAGTTGGTGGCGCTGCACTCCACGCTGGGTCAATACAAAGTGGACGCTATGGCCGCCCGCATTGCGGATATCGACCCCACCATCGTTGTACACGCCAACCGTATGTTTTATAACGCCGAAACAGCCGCCGATGTTGACCTGACGCAGTTTGATTACGTGCTGGACTGCATCGACACGGTCAGCGCCAAGCTGCTGCTGATCCGCCGTTGCAAAGAGGCCGGGGTGTCGATTCTGTGCAGCATGGGCGCAGCCAACAAGCTGGACCCGACAGCGTTCAAGGTGGCGGATATCGAGAAAACCACCGTTGACCCGCTGGCAAAGGTCATCCGCATCGAGTGCCGCAAGCGCCGCTTGGGCAAGGTCAAGGTCGTTTTTTCGGAGGAGCCGCCCCTGCCGCCGCTGGCAGATGAGACGAGCGAGACCCCGGCTGCCGCACGGCGCACCGTGCCCGCCAGCAATGCCTTTGTGCCCGCCGCCTGCGGACTGGTCTGCGGATCGGAGGTCGTCAAGGACATTCTGCGCAAGGCCGGGGTCTACCGCGGCACAAAATAATAAAAGCAAGGATAATCCAAATGGTGCCGTGCGAATGGTAGATTCCCATTCGCACGGCACTTTTTAGGTGACGTTATATTATTCTGCCAGTAATTCAGCCTCGGCAAGGGTGGGGTCAAAAGTGCCTTGTACTGCGGGGAAAGATCGTGTGTTCAGTACATATCCTTTGGGAATTGTACGCGGTGTGTAACCGGTGATGAGCTTGAAGGCCCGGTTAAAGCTGCGAATGGTGTTGAAGCCGCAGCGCGACATGACATCGGTTACCTTCAAGTCTGGCTCGGCATTGATGATCTGCACAGCTTTTTCAATCCGCACAACATTCAGATATTGCGAAAAGGTCATGCCCGCCTGGCGTTTGAAGTAGCGGGAAAAGTAAGATTCCGAAACATTCATAAACAGGGCGGCATCGTAAAAGGTAATGCTGTAAAATTCGTGGTCGATGCGCTCCAGAAGCTGTTTGTAACGGGCGGTGACTTCGCTTGGCTGCTGATCGTTTGCGATAAGGGGTTCGCTGCGAAAGATGTCCGTCATCAATTCCTCAATCATGGCAATTGTGCGAACCTCAAAAAAGCGGGGCTGTTCCGAAAGTTCCTGCCGAATGGCAGTGAGCCTTTCCAGAACATTATAGTGATCCTGAAAAAGCGGCGTTGACAGCTGATAAGGATGTGTCAGCGGTTCACAGAGTTTCTCATCAAATAAGCATACCAACAGCAGACAATCAGGATCGGTATGAATGTAATGCACACACCCACTTTGGCAAAAAATGACACTCTTGGGCAGAAGAGTGTAGATTGTGTCGGCAACCATGACCTGGGCACAGCCTTCCATACAAACGATCATTTCATGCTCCATGTGCCAGTGGGATATATTCTGCAGGTTTCTGTACTTGCCAACCCACACTTTTTCACTGCCTACATAGGCGCGTTTTTCAAATTTTGCAAGCATAACAGGTTCTCACAATCCACTATGTCAATAAATGTCCATATATGGGAAAAGAATTGCTTTCATTCGGTGTCGGAATGGTATAATATTAACACAAAGATTCAAGAAAAGCAATGATTTAAATGTAAAATGCACAAATCGCAGGAGCGCGGAAATTCTGCTAGTTGTATGAATGACCTTTTTCTTCCTGGTTGCATGGTTGGTGATCGCGACACTGCCTGCACAGCGAAGAAGCGGAGAGTTAGATTGACTGACGCAAATAGAAGAATCAAGAACACAAGGTGGTGAAAAGGTACAGAACAAAATTGTATCCCTCATAGCAAGCGGTGCTTGCAGCCAAAGCACACATATTTTCAATCAAAATGGAAAGAAGGATAAACGATGACACACAGAAAACGTACTTCTATCTTATTGGTGATTTCATTCGTATTGATTTTGGTTGGCAGTTTCTTTTCTAACGCAATCAACACGGATTTTGGAAAAATTAAAACAGATCGCCTCTATCTGATGAATGACAATGGTTATACGGTAAGTGCAAGAATTTATATCCCCAAAACGGCAACGCAGGAGGCACCTGCCCCGGCCATGATTATCTGCCCCGGTGGTGACAGCCCATCCGATTTGCTTACTCCCTGGGCCAGTGAGATTGCACGCCGTGGCTTTGTGGTAGCACTGGTGGACTATACCGGCTGTGGCGATACGGAAGTTGATAATGCTTCGCAGTATTGGACGAACCACGGTGCTATGGAGCTGGAAACAATCTACGACTATCTGGCAAATCGGCCATTCGTAGACGCAACCCAGATTGGCGTGGGCGGACATTCCATGGGTTCGCTTTACAGCTATTGCCTGTCAACCAAACGTCAGGTTTCCCTGGTCATTTCTGATGTTATTTACAGCGAGGCTATGCCCACCTACAACCTGGACTTTGTACAGATCTCCGGGCAGCATGATGAAGGTCTGCTGGCGCGCGTCAATAAGATTGATGAATTGTTTACAGATCCGTTCCTGACAGAACTGTTCGGCACGGATGAGATCGAACCCAACAAACTGTATGGCTCGTGGGAAGACCACAATGCACGCATCTTCTATGTGGTCAACCAGACGCATGCAGATGATATGTACTGGGGTCAGTTTGTCCGCCTGGTAGTGGACTCCGCCATGAACAGCATGGAAGCACCTAATCCGCTTCCTGTAAGCAATATGATCTACGGCTGGAACTTTGTGGCGCTGTTTGTCGTGATCATTGGCATCGTTATGATGTTGTTCTGCGTGGCAGATCTGTTGCTGGATTCTGACCTGTTCTCGTCCCTGAAGCTGCCTGCCCCGCAGGTTACAGCAGGATTTGCCTTTAAGTCAAAGGGCTGGTGGATCTGCGCTGCTATTCTGGCACTGATTCCGGTACTGTTCTTCTTCCCCGGTACAGCGGTCGGCAACCAGATGGCTTCTAATAAACTGTTCCAGCTGGGTACTACCCCCAATGGCTTTCTGATCTGGAGCCTGTTCTCGGCTTGCGGCATGCTGGTATTCTTCCTTGCGTACCACTTTATGTATGGCAAAAAGAAAGGCTGCAATGTTTCCAGCTACGGCCTTGCCACAGGTAGTGATACCAAAGTACACATTGGTTATATTGTAAAATCTGCCGCCTTTGCACTGATCCTGTTTATGCTGGGATACTTTGTCCTGATGTTGATCTATCGCTATGCGGATACAGATGTTCACGGCCTCAGTGTCAGCTTCCGTCTGCTGAATGACGCCAAATGTGCAACGATGCCTTGGTATTGCCTTGGTATGCTGCCATACTTCCTGCTGGTTACGCTTGCAGGCAATACTTTACAGTTCCGCGGAGATGTCAGCAAAGGTAAGGATATGACCAAGTCGGTTATTTTGGGCGCCTGCATTGGCATGGTGGGTATGCTGCTGCTCTTCATCTTCTATGAAGTAACGCTGCGTCTGAACCGCCCGTTCTACACAGGTCATTTTGCACACTTCTACATGCTGCTCCTTTCTAATGTGCTGCTGCAGTTCTGCGTGGCTTCCGGTCTGGCAATTTTTATCCGCAGAAAGACCAACAGCATCTGGCCTGGTGTATTTATTGGTACGGCACTGGTTGCATTTGGCATGGTTAGCTCCAACAGTATTGCCATGATTATCTGATCTCTTGTGGAAGGTGTCCACGCATACAATAAAAAGAGCTGCTGAACAAAGCAATCCAAATCGATAAAGAGCGTACGCTTTAAAATGTTAGAAACAAAAGCATTAGAATATCTTCGCAAAGATGATGCGTGACAGCTCTAAGACACCGGTAAAATAAAATTAGCCTCGGTAAAGTAGGCGGGGCCGGCGAAAGCTGGCCCCGTTTTTATTTAAGGCGTGAAGCAGTGGGCTGGGTCGGTATCAGTCGATTGCAGAGCCGGACCGTGGGTTGTGCGGAAATCACAAGCCGGATAGGTGGCGGGAACGCTGCTGAAAGAAAACGCAAAAAAATAGGGATGACCTTGATGAGAGGCTATCCCTGTTTTTTAGCTGATGTGTAAATCGCAGCTTTGGCAACTGCTTTTTGCTGCTTTTTAACGTATCTGCGATATCAGTATAAAATAGGGGCGTTTTGCATGAAAAATACCACTTTGACCCCGGCTTCTTCTTGACAAAAGCACTAAATCAAAGTAAAATTAGAACTAGGAAATAAAGAACCAGACGGCAGGTGTGCCCTGCGCGTGGTTCCTTAAAGGGTGTCGCCCACCGGGAACGCCGCTTTTTACGATATTCAACGTCTTTTTTGACGGTTCTGTGTATATTCTGCGTGCAGGGGCATTGTGCGCCTTTTTGGCCGACCTGCCGCGTCTTTTACTGTAACAATATCATAAGTTAAGCGTCCCGCTGCGCCGCATCCTCCTAGTTAAATCAAGGAGTGAAACCGACTATGTCACCAATTTTGACCGTGGTGCTGGTCCTTGTTGCTGCTGTTGCTGCTGGGGCGCTTGGTTTTTACCTCGGCGGCGAGAACCGCAAGCGCACTGCCGAAGCCAAGATCGGCAGCGCCGAAGAGGAAGCCAAACGCATCGTAAACGATGCCATCAAGACTGCCGAGCAGAAGCGCAAGGAAACCATCATCGAAGCGAAGGACGAAGCCTTCAAACTCAAGAGCGACGCCGACAAGGAAATCAAGGATCGCCGCGCCGAAATTTCCCGCCAGGAGCGCCGCATCGACCAGAAAGAGGAAGCCCTTGACAAGCGCACCACCCAGATGGAACGCAAAGAAGAGGACCTCAAGCGCCGCAGCGAGACGGTGGAAGCCCGCTTAGACGAACTGGAACAGCTGAAACTGCGCCAGACCGAAAAGCTGGAAACCATCGCGGCCATGTCCAAAGAGGACGCCCGCGCCGTGCTGCTGAAGCAGGTGGACGACGAGCTGACCCACGAAAAGGCTATGAAGATCAGCGCCTACCAGGCTAACATGAAGGACGAGTGCGACAACCTCGCCCGTGAGCTGATTGGCCAGGCCATTGCCCGCTGTGCGGCTGACGCCACCAGCGAGGCCACCGTCAGCGTTGTGCCGCTGCCCAGCGACGAGATGAAGGGCCGCATCATTGGCCGCGAGGGCCGCAACATCCGTGCTCTGGAGACCGCCACCGGCTGTGACCTCATCATTGACGACACGCCGGAGGCTATCACGCTGTCCAGCTTTGACCAGACCCGCCGCGAGGTTGCCCGCATGGCGCTGGAGCGCCTGATTGCTGATGGCCGTATCCACCCGGCCCGCATCGAGGAGACTGTCGACAAGTGCCGCCGCGAACTGGAAATTCAGATGAAGCGCGAGGGCGACAAAGCCGTTATGGAGTTGGGCATTCACAGCCTGCATCCCGACCTGGTCAAGCTCATTGGCCGTTTGAAGTACCGCACCAGCTTCGGCCAGAATGTTTTGAGCCATTCTCTGGAAGTGGCCTGGCTGGCTGGCTTGATGGCCGGCGAGCTGGGTGTCAATGTCCAGCTGGCCCGCCGTGCCGGTTTGCTGCATGATATCGGCAAGGCGCTCGACCACGAGATTGAGGGCAGTCATGTCCAGATCGGCGTCGACATCTGCAAGAAGTACCGCGAAAACCCGCAGGTCATCCACGCCATCGAGGCCCACCATGGCGATGTGGAGCCGAAAACCACACTGGCGTTTATCATTATGGCCGCCGACGCGATTTCCGCCGCCCGCCCGGGTGCCCGCCGCGAGAACATGGAGAGCTACATCAAGCGTCTGGAAACGCTGGAAGCCCTCTGCAATGGCTTCGAGGGTGTCGAAAGTTCCTACGCCGTCCAGGCTGGCCGCGAGGTGCGCATCCTTGTTCAGCCCGACAAGGTCAGCGACGACGAGGTCATTCTGCTGGCCCGCAATGTCGCAAAGAAGATCGAGAACGAGCTGGATTACCCCGGCCAGATCAAGGTCAGCGTCATCCGCGAGAGCCGCGCCACCGAGTACGCAAAATAAGTTTGCCAATAGAAAACGGCAGCCCGTCATGGGCTGCCGTTTTTTGTGTGCTGAAAAGGCGGGCCGCAGCCCGCCTTAGAAACTAAATAAATTAGTTACAAATTATGTTCCATTATATCCCATTGTTGGCAAGATATAAGCTTTTACATGTACAGGGTTAAGTGTTCCTTCCTTGTCTTGATAATAAGGCGAGTAACATACACGATCTTTTATCGCCCCATAGTAATTTTCCAGAGTCGCAAGATCCGATTCCCTGTAAGCGACATACTCTTGTGTATCATAGAAGTAAATCCCCACATTCCCTTTCCCGTCTTTATAGACTACTACCGTGACGCGGCCATCTTCAGCAACGTATGCTCCAAAAGAACCTCCATTACCAAGTGTAGTCACTTCTGCCAGGCTGGTTATTTCAGAAAAGCGGTTTACCTTGTTTGCATTGGAACCGCTTTTATATGCAACATAATATTTGTCAAAATCAACCGCTGACAGGCCGTCGTCGACTCCATATCGATTCCATTCACTTGAAGCGTAGTATTCAGACATTTTTGTCTGAACAGCCATTGTAATCATCCTCGTCTCCGCAATGACCTGACTTTTCTTCGCCTTATCAATATACCCTGTCAGCGCAGGCACCAGCAATGCTGCCAGGATGGCCAAAATGACCAGCACCACGATCAATTCCACCAACGTGAAACCTCGTTTTTTCTTTATATTTACCATAAATCGTACTTCCTTCGGTACATAATGAGACTTATTATATCGTGTAAAATCAGAAAAGTCAACGGTTTCAATAATAAGCCGTTCCGTTTAAAAAAACGTCCCTGCAGCAAAAAGCAGGGGCGTTTTAAATTTATTCCGTCATTACAGATGCAGTACTCGATCCTTGATCTCGGCGGTTCGGCCCTGGTTCCAGAACTGGGTGCCGATATAGCCGCAGGTGCGGCGGGCAACGTTCAGCTTGTTCTGGTCGCGGTTATGGCACTTGGGGCACTCCCAGACCAGCTTGCCGTCCTCCGGCACAATCTGAATTTCACCGTCGTAGCCGCAGACCTGGCAGTAGTCGCTCTTGGTGTTCAGTTCGGCATACATGATGTTCTCGTAGATGAACTGCATGACCTTGATGACGGCTTCGAGGTTATCCTGCATATTGGGTACTTCCACGTAGCTGATGGCACCACCCGGGGACAGCTTCTGGAACTCGCTCTCGAATTTCAGTTTGGTGAAGGCGTCGATCTGCTCGGTGACGTGGACGTGGTAGGAGTTCGTGATATAGTTGCGGTCAGTGATGCCCGGCACCACGCCGAAACGCTTCTGCAGGCACTTGGCGAACTTGTAGGTCGTGGATTCCAGCGGTGTGCCGTACAGGCTGAAATCAATATTGTGCTGGTTCTTCCACTTGGCGCAGGCGTCATTCATATGCTGCATCACGTTCAGCGCAAAGGGCTTGGCGGCGGGGTCGGTGTGGCTCTTGCCGGTCATATACTTGCAGCACTCATACAGGCCCGCATAGCCCAAGCTGATGGTGGAATAGCCGCCGTAGAGCAGCTTGTCGATGGGCTCGCCCTTCTTCAGGCGGGCCAATGCGCCGTACTGCCACAGGATGGGCGCGGCGTCGCTCAAGGTGCCTTTCAGGCGGTTATGGCGGCACATTAGGGCCTTGTGGCACAGCTCCAGGCGCTCGTCAAACAGCTGCCAGAACTTATCAAAATCGCCGCCGCTGGACAGAGCCACATCCACCAGGTTGATGGTGACAACGCCCTGATTGAAGCGGCCGTAATACTTGGGCTTGCCGTTCTCGTCGATGTACGGCGTCAGGAAGCTGCGGCAGCCCATGCAGGTGAAGCAGTGGCCCTCGCCGTTGGCATCGACCTTGTATTCCAACATCTTCTTCTCGCTGATATAGTCGGGCACCATGCGCTTGGCGGTGCACTTGGCGGCGAGTTTGGTCAGGTAGTAGTAGGGCTGGCCCTCGTAAATATTGTCGTTCTCCAGGACGTAAATCAGCTTAGGGAAGGCAGGGGTGATCCAGACACCGGCTTCGTTCTTGACACCCTGGTAGCGCTGGCGCAGCATTTCCTCAATGACGATGGCCAAGTCGGACTTGAGACGCTGGTTGTCACCGGCCTCGTTCAGGTACATAAACACCGTGATGAACGGTGCCTGACCGTTTGTGGTCATCAGGGTGACGACCTGGTACTGGATGGTCTGCACGCCGCGCTTGATTTCCTCGCGCAGGCGCTTCTCGACGATCTCGGAGAGTTTTTCCTCGCCGGGATCAATGCCCAGGTCCTTCATCTCGGCCTCGACATCGCGGCGGATCTTCTTGCGGCTGACATCGACGAAGGGGGCCAGATGGGTCAGGCTGATGCTCTGGCCGCCGTACTGGCTGGACGCAACCTGTGCGATGATCTGCGTGGCAATGTTGCAGGCGGTGGAGAAGGAGTGCGGCTTCTCAATCAAAGTGCCGGAAATGACCGTGCCGTTCTGCAGCATATCGTCCAGGTTGACGAGGTCGCAGTTGTGCATATGCTGGGCATAGTAGTCGGCATCGTGGAAGTGGATGATGCCTTCCTCGTGCGCCTTGACGATCTCCGGGGGAAGCAGCATACGCATCGTCAGGTCCTTGCTGACCTCACCGGCCATATAGTCGCGCTGGACGCTGTTGACGGTGGGGTTCTTGTTGGAATTCTCCTGCTTGACTTCCTCGTTGTTGCACTCGATCAGGGACAGAATCTTGTCGTCCGTGGTGTTGTGGGTGCGCTTGAGGCTCTGCACATAGCGGTAGGTGATATACTTACGGGCCACCTCATACGCGCCGGTGGCCATGATAGCGTCCTCGACGATATCCTGAATCTCTTCCACGTTCATGGCGTGGCCGCGGGCATAGCAGACCTCCTGCACATGGTCGCTGATCTCGATGATCTGCTGCTTCGTCAAGCGCTGGGCCTCGGGCACGACCTTATTCGCCTTCGTGATGGCCGAAATGATTTTGGTGATGTCAAAGACAGCCTCGCTGCCGTTGCGCTTGATGATCTTCATGGTGACTCCTCTTTTTATAATAGAATAAACAGATGCGGAACGTGGCAATACGAACTGTATAAAACACGTATCTGTTGCCGGGTTGTACAAAGCCCGTTTTGCGAGCAAGACTATAATACCGCAACCAGAGGGAAAAGTCAATGGATGAAACCACTAGATATTGTGTTATATGATATCCAAGGAACAAAATATTCCGTTTTCGTCGCCTCAACGTGCAAAAAGGATGCTGCCAAAAATGAGGCGGAATTTTTAGTGATTTTGAGCGGTTCTACACAAAATGCCGCTGTATCGCAGAAAACGCGCCACTGCATTTTGCTTTCACGGTTGCATTATGTCGGTAAAGCTGGTATACTAGGTAAGGTTTTGGGGTGTGCCCCAAGCCCTTACACAAGATATGGGGATGCCCCACAGGAGAACTGCCATGAACTACGCCACCATCAAATATTGTGATATTGCCAACGGGGAAGGGGTGCGCACCAGCCTGTTTGTCTCGGGCTGCCGCCGCCATTGCCCCAACTGTTTCAACGCAGTGGCGTGGGATTTCAACTATGGCGCGCCCTTTACCGACGCGGTGAAGGAGCAAATCATCGAGAGCCTGGCCCCCGGCTACATCAACGGTCTGTCGCTGTTGGGCGGCGAGCCGCTGGAGCCGGAAAACCAGCGTGCGCTGCTGCCCTTTATCAAAGAGGTAAAGGCCCGCTGCCCGGGTAAGACCATCTGGTGCTACACCGGCAATAATCTCGAACACGAGGTCTGGCAGCCCGGCTGCGGCCGCTGCGAAGTCACGGACGAGTTCCTACAATATATAGATGTGCTGGTGGACGGCGAATTTGTGCAGGACAAGTATGATATCAGCCTGCGGTTCCGCGGTTCGAGCAACCAGCGCATCATTGACATGAACAAGACCCGCGCGGCGGGAAAGATCGTCCTTTGGCAGGACGACCCGATTTTTGCGGATCACAAGATGTAACGGAGGCGGCCGCGGGCGGATATGGAGTCCGCTCCTGCGAACCGCAAGGCCGAGGTGCAGGGGCCGCACATATGCGGCCCGCAGCCCTGCGGTAAGAAACCGTCTGCCTTCCACGCGAGGGCCGGGCATGCCCGGCCCCTACACCTCTGCCATATTTCAAAAATAGGAGCAATAATCATCTACTATGTCCACCCCCGCTAAATCCATGACCGAAGGGCCATTGGCCAAACAAATTCTGCTGGTCAGTCTGCCGCTGGCCCTGTCTAACCTTTTACAAATTCTGTTCAACCTGTCCGATGTTGCCGTTGTGGGCCGCTTTGCAGGCTCCACGGCGCTGGGCGCAGTCGGCTCCACGGCAACGTTCGTCACGCTGTTCACCGGCTTTCTTATCGGCCTCAGCAACGGTATCAATGTGCTGGTGGCGCGGTTTTACGGTGCCAGGCACCCCAAGGACGTCAGCAAGACCGTCCATTCGGCGCTGCTGGTCAGCCTGGCGGCGGGTGTGCTGCTGCTGTTTATCGGCCTGGTCGGCTCGCCCGCGCTGCTGCGGCTGCTGAATACCAAAGAGGACCTGCTCCCCGGTGCCATTTTGTACCTGCGCGTCTACTTTTTGGGTATGCCCGCGCTGGCGCTCTATAACTTCGGCAACGCTGTGTTCAGCGCCATCGGCGATACCAAGAAACCGCTGATCTATCTTTCTATCGCAGGTGCGCTGAATATTGTGTTGAACCTGTTCTTCGTCATCGTCTGCAAGCTCGATGTCGCGGGTGTGGCGCTGGCCAGCACGATTGCCCAGTGCGTCTCGGCGGGGCTGATCCTGCACGCGCTGACAAAAGTCCGGGACTGCTATGCGCTGGACTTTCACAAGATAAAATTGGACATTCCAACGACAAAACGTATTTTGCTGCTGGGGATTCAGGCAGGCTTCCAGAACGCGGTTTTCGCTATCGCCAATCTGTTTATCCAGGCGGGCGTCAACTCCTTCGACTCGCTGATGGTCAAGGGCAACTCGGCCGCCGCCAACGCGGATGCCCTGATTTATGACGCTATGGCGGCGTTTTACATGGCCTGCGCCAGCTTTATGAGCCAGAACTACGGTGCGGGCAAGCTGGACCGCGTAAAGAAAAGCTACTTCATCGCGCTGGCCTACTCCTTTGGGCTGGGCGCGGTGCTGGGCGGTGGGCTGCTGGTGTTCGGCCGCCAGTTCCTTGCGCTGTTCACCACCGAGAGTGCCGTCATCGACGCAGGCATGAAGCGCATCATGGTCATGGGCTGGGCCTATTGCACCTCGGCTTTCATGGACTGCACGATTGCCGCCTCCCGCGGGCTGGGCCGGACCATCGGCCCCACCGTTATCGTTATTCTGGGGTCCTGCGTATTCCGCGTGGCGTGGGTCTACACGATCTTCGCCCACTTCCACACGATTCCCTCGCTGTACCTGCTGTATCCCTGCTCCTGGGCGCTGACTGCCGCCGCAGAGATCGCCTATTTTGTCTTTGTCTACCGCCAGTCCGTCCAGTGCTTGCAGCAGCGCGACGCCCTGGCGCGCCTGTAAGGGGAGGGGAGAGGTATGGACACCAAAGCCACCATTTCCGCCGCGCCAAAAGAACTGACCGACCGCCAACTCGTCAACACGCCCATCGGCCCGGTCTGCATGAGCCGCACCGAGTACGAGCTGTACCGGGCAGAACAGGAACTGCGCAAAGCCAAGGAAACGCAGCATTTATAACACGTCAGACCCCCGGGCGTGCTGGCAGACAGCAGCGCCCGGGGGCCTTGTTTTTCAGTATATAGAAGCACCCCGCCCGCACATCACGAAAACCGTGACGTGCGGGCGGGGTGTTATGCTATGATTTTAAGCGCAGTCGCTCAAATTACAGCTGGGGGCCGGCAGAGACCAGAGCCTTGCCGTGCTCGTTGCCTTCGTACTTGGCGAAGTTCTTGACGAAGCGGCCAGCCAGATCCAGCGCCTTGGTCTCCCACTCAGCGGCATCTGCATAGGTGTCGCGAGGATCGAGGATGGCGGGATCGACACCGGGCAGCTCGGTGGGAACCTCAAAGTCGAAGTGCGGGATCTTCTTGGTGGGGGCCTCGTTGATAGCGCCGCTCAGGATCGCGTCGATGATGCCGCGGGTATCCTTGATGGAGATGCGCTTGCCGGTGCCGTTCCAGCCGGTGTTGACCAGGTAAGCCTTAGCGCCGGACTTCTGCATCTTCTTGACCAGTTCCTCAGCGTACTTGGTGGGATGCAGCTCCAGGAAGGCCTGGCCGAAGCAGGCGGAGAAGGTCGGGGTGGGCTCGGTGATGCCGCGCTCGGTGCCGGCCAGCTTGGCGGTGAAGCCGGACAGGAAGTAGTACTGGGTCTGCTCGGGGGTCAGGATGCTGACCGGGGGCAGAACGCCGAACGCATCAGCAGACAGGAAGATGACGTTCTTGGCGGCAGGGGCAGAAGAGATCGGGCGAACGATGTTCTGGATGTGGTTGATGGGGTAGGACACACGGGTGTTCTCGGTGACGGACTTATCAGCGAAGTCGATCTTGCCCTCGCCGTCAACGGTAACGTTCTCCAGCAGAGCGTTGCGCTTGATGGCGTTGTAGATATCAGGCTCAGAGTCCTTATCCAGGTTGATGACCTTGGCGTAGCAGCCGCCCTCGAAGTTAAAGACGCCGTTGTCGTCCCAGCCGTGCTCGTCGTCGCCGATCAGCAGGCGCTTCGGGTCGGTGGACAGGGTGGTCTTGCCGGTGCCGGACAGACCGAAGAAGATGGCAGTGTTCTTGCCCTCCTTATCGGTGTTGGCAGAGCAGTGCATGGAGGCCATGCCCTTCAGCGGCAGGAAGTAGTTCATCATGCTGAACATACCCTTCTTCATCTCGCCGCCGTACCAGGTGTTGATGATGACCTGCTCTTTGCTGGTGATGTTGAAGGCAACGCAGGTCTCGCTGTTCAGGCCCAGCTCCTTGTAGTTCTCGACCTTAGCCTTGGAGGCGTTGTAAACAACGAAGTCAGGCTCGAAGTTGGCCAACTCCTCGGCGGTGGGCTTGATGAACATATTGGTGACAAAGTGTGCCTGCCAGGCCACTTCCACGATGAAGCGGATCGCCATGCGGGTATCCTTGTTTGCGCCGCAGAAAGCATCCACGACGAACAGGCGCTTGTTGCACAGCTCCTTCTTGGCAATGTCCTTAACGGCAGACCAGGTGGCCTCGGTCATGGGATGGTTGTCGTTCTTGTACTCGTCGCTGGTCCACCAAACGGTGTTCTTGGAGTTTTCGTCAACAACGATGTACTTGTCCTTGGGGGAACGGCCGGTGTAAACGCCGGTCATAACGTTGACAGCGCCCAGCTCGGTGACCTGGCCCTTCTCATAGCCGGTCAGCTCGGGTTTGGTCTCTTCCTCGAACAGCATCTCGTAAGAGGGGTTATGCACGATCTCGGTCGTGCCGGTAATGCCATACTTAGTCAAATCCAGATTTGCCATGTTTACATATACCTCTTTCTCTATACTTTTGGCTGAATGGGGCAACAGGGGTCTAAGTCAGCCTCCTAGTGCCCCATCCTGACATTTATTATACAAAGATTTTGCCGCAAAAGCAAGGCTAAATTCTTTCAAAGATTGTGACATTATTGTAAAATAGTTTGAATTTTAAAAAATACACGTTGTAGGGCGGCGTCCCCGATGCCCCGCGGACTGTGCCGGGCGGGCGGAGCGAGGACAGAGGGGCTTTTGCATCCCCTTTACCGCCGCTTTCCCCAAAAAATTCACTTTTTTGTAAAAAATCTACAAGAATATTTATGTATATTCTGTGAAATTGCGAATAGCCTTACCCCCCCCGGGTGGTAAAATATGGGTATTCGTTGAAACTGCATTTGACAGTTTTGAAAAATTAGGAGGAATTTAAATGAAAGACAACCGAACATCGGTCAAGCGCAGCCTGCTTGTCAGCGCCATTGCCCTGACGCTGACCGCTGCGCTGCTGATTGGGTCAACCTTTGCGTGGTTTACGAGCACGGCATCCACCGGCGTCAACAAGATTCAGGCGGGGAATCTGGATGTGGATCTTGAAATGTCCACCGACGGCACAAATTGGGAAAGTGCAGAGGGCAAGACCCTTACTTTCAAGACCAAAGACAATAGAGCCGCCGACCAAATTCTTTGGGAGCCGGGCTGTACATACGAGCTGCCGCAGCTCCGTGTTGTCAACAAGGGCAACCTTGCTCTAAAGTATAAGATTCAGATTACCGGTATTCAGGGCGACGCAAAGCTCAATGAGGTTATTGATTGGACCATCAACAATGCCGCTATCGATCTGACCGAGGGACATCTGACTGCCGGTCAGCAGGGCGATGCTTTCACCATCAAGGGTCATATGCAGGATAACGCCAATAACGATTATCAGAATCTTACTATTGATGGCATCGGCATCACCGTTTGCGCTACTCAGGATACTGTTGAGAACGACAGCGTTGACAACACCTATGATAAAGATGCTGAATATCCTATTTTAGTTACGACGGGAGACAAACTGCAGGCTATTGTGAACAATGCAACAGCTCCTGTCAATATCGTGCTGGCGAACAACATTACGACCAACAACTTCGTCATCCCTGCGGATAAGGATGTAACCCTGGATTTGAATGGTCGCACTGTAACGAATGATGAATCGCACACCATTCTGAATAAAGGCCATCTTACTCTGACAGATTCAAGCGCAGATAAAAGCGGTCAAATCATCTCCTGCAAGGCCGACACTGCAGCACTTCGCAACGGAGATAATGCAGTCTGTGTAGTCGAGAGCGGAACAATTTCTCGTGACGGGGCCAATGGAAATACATGGCACACTGTGGAAAACTTTGGTACCATGACCTTCAACGGCGGTAAAGTGATTGCTGATGACGGTAAATCATTTGCTATTGTCAACGGTTGGAATTATATAAATCCCGGCGAACAAAAAGCTACCATGACGATCAACAACATCGAAATGATTGCCGGTCCAAACGGTTTTAAAAACTGCGCTGGTGGCACTCTGACAATGAACGATGGCACATTACATTGTACCGGTTACTGGGGATTGTCCAATGACTCAACCGGTGTTGCAACGATTAACGGCGGCAAAATCATTTCTGACAAATACATTGCCATTTCCGACGGCGGTGCAAAGATGGAGATCAACGGTGGTACATTTACCGGCCCTCAGGGAAGCCTTTATGTGCAGGATTATGCGCAGGATACAGTCGTAAAAGGCGGTAGCTATCAGAATGAGACAGTGGAGTTTATGCAGCGTTGTTGTCCTAAAGGCTATACAGCTAAGCTTCAAGGCGGTATGGTTGTCGTAAGCAAGGATTGATTATTGTATAAGTCCAAACCCCTTTCCAAGTCCTCTCACTCCTCGGAGTGAGAGGCAATCAAAGGGCATAGGCGAGGGCATATGTCTTTAGATTGCTATGATGCAAACGCGGAAAGTCTGCGTTTGCATTTACATCCTGATTTGCTTTTCTCATCTTATCCTTTCTAAATTTGCCGTCCCCTCCCCGGAGGGGCGGCAAGCAAGGGGCGCAAACTGTATCGTTTACGCCCTTTGCTTGCTGTAAATTACAACCTTAAAAGGATGCTTTTTATGTCAAATCCCAATCGCAAGACCCTGTTGCGGGCGCTCTGCCTGACGGCGGCGGGTTCGGCGCTGTTTGCATCGCTGTATGTGGGCAGTACGTCGGCCTATTTCACCAGCACCGCCACCGTGCAGGTCGCCGATATCCGGGCCACGGACACTTGGCCCAATAACCCCGGGCAATCTGACGACCCCGAGGCGGACGCCCCCATATTCCTCGACGAGGAAACCATAGCCCCCGACACCCTGTTGGCCGCCACGCCGTCCCCCACGGCAGAACCGACTGCCACGCCGGAACCTACGCCCACGGCTACGCCGGAACCTACCGCCGAGCCGACACCTACCCCGGCG
>ERZ791893.970-NODE-970-length-16852-cov-2.747455_pt1 | contig 16852 bp, 17 predicted proteins | sample MGYA00510154_ERZ791893 | MGnify/ENA primary metagenome ERZ791893 (study PRJEB30046, sample SAMN00792068) | human gut metagenome | study: EMG produced TPA metagenomics assembly of the A metagenome-wide association study of gut microbiota in type 2...
CTGGTCCGTATCGCCAAAGACCTCCGTCTCCAATACCGCTTCAACGGTTATATCCATCTGAAAAGTATTCCGGGTGCCAGCAAAGAACTCGTCGACGAAGCCGGGCGATATGCCGACCGGTTAAGTGTAAACATAGAAATCCCCAATGAGACAAGCCTGCAAAAATTGGCTCCGGAAAAGGATTTTCCAAGTGTTTTTGCCCCTATGCGTTATATAAAGCAAGGCATATTGGAAAATCTCGAAGACCGGAAAAAATTCAGGAAAGTACCTCGTTTTGCCCCTGCCGGACAAAGTACTCAAATGATTGTCGGTGCGACTCCCGAAACGGATAGAGAAATTTTACGGTTATCCTCGGCTTTGTATCACCGCCCGACCATGAAACGGGTATATTATTCCGGTTTTGTTCCGGTAAACACTTACGACAAAAGGCTGCCGATGCTCAAACAGCCTCCGCTGGTAAGGGAAAACCGGTTGTATCAGGCGGATTGGCTGATGCGTTTTTATCAATTCAAAGCCGAAGAAATAGTCGATGACGCCTATCCGAATCTCGATTTGGAAATCGATCCCAAACTGGCCTGGGCATTGCGCCACCCTGAAAAATTTCCGGTGGATATCAATAAAGCTGATTATGAAATGATCCTAAGAGTACCGGGTATCGGCGTAAAATCGGCCCAACTGATTATTGCCTCCCGGCGTTACGGACGAATAGGTATTTTCCAATTGAAAAAAATGGGTATCGTACTGAAAAAAGCCCAATATTTTATCACCTGTCACGAATTGCCCTTACAGACGATAAATGAAGTACACCCCGATTACATCCGGAAAATATTGACCCCAAAAACAAAGGGGAAAAAAGAAGATGACAGGCAATTAAAAATCCCTTTTGAAAATTACATATAACAATCACAGTTACTCCGCTATGACCATCTTTACCTATGATAAAAGTTTCGAAGGTTTATTATGCGCCGTATTCGAATCTTATATTCACAAATTGAAACCGGATATACTGCTTGAGGAAGGTACCCCTCTCCCCCTATTTTATGACCGGAATATCACTATTGCAACGAACGACAGTAAAGCCGAACGGGTATGGAAAAGCCTGGAAAAAAAAGTAACTCCGGGAGGCCTCCGCATACTCCGTGCAACCTGGTTATCGGAATTAGACGGCATTGACATGCTCCTTTTCCGTTATATATGTAAAAATATCGATGCTTCCCGGTCTGTAGAAATGAATTTCGGAGATCCGGATGTACTGGAAATATCCAAAATCTGGAAAAAAGTAGATCATGAGAGAGTCCGGGCCACTCAGTTTATCCGTTTCAGCAAAACGGCAGACGATATCTTTTTCGCTGTATTCGAACCTCTCTATAATGTTTTACCGTTAGTGATTCCTCATTTTACAGACCGATTCCGCGACCAAAAATGGTTAATTTACGATGTAAAAAGAAAATACGGCTACTATTACAATTTAAAAGAGGCAACGGAAGTCAGCTTTGCTGAAGAACTTCCGCATCTGTTTACAGGCAAACCGGCAGAAGAGCTACTTGCTGAAGATGAGAAACAATTTCAACGACTCTGGAAAGCTTATTTCCAGTCCATCACCATCCGCGAACGCATCAATCCTAAGCTACACCGCCAGAATATGCCGGCCCGGTTCTGGAAATTCTTACCTGAAAAGCAATAGGGTATTAAATTAAAAAAGGCACCTCCCGGCGCCTTTTTATTCTATTGAAATTTATCCTAAATAGGTCTTTAACAACTTACTGCGTGAAGAATGACGCAAACGGCGGATTGCTTTTTCCTTGATCTGACGGACCCGCTCTCGAGTCAATCCGAATTGTTCGCCGATTTCTTCCAAAGTCATTTCCTGTGTATTGATACCGAAAAACGATTTGATAATATCTCTTTCCCGTTCTGTCAATGTAGACAAAGCACGTTCTACTTCCGTAGATAAAGATTCATTGATCAGCGTACGGTCGGCTACCGGTGAATCATCGTTTACCAAAACATCCAGCAAACTGTTGTCCTCACCTTCTACAAACGGAGCATCCACAGAAATATGACGTCCGGAAACACGCAACGTATCGGCAACCTTCTCTGCCGGTAAATCCAACGTATCTGCCAACTCCTCGGGAGAAGGACGGCGTTCGTTTTCCTGTTCGAAACGGGAATAAGCCTTATTGATTTTATTCAAAGATCCCACCTGATTCAACGGCAAACGTACAATACGCGATTGTTCGGCTAAAGCTTGTAAAATCGACTGCCGGATCCACCATACTGCATAAGAAATAAACTTGAATCCCCGGGTCTCATCGAATTTCTCTGCAGCCTTGATCAATCCCAAATTACCTTCATTAATCAAATCCGGTAGACTCAGTCCTTGATTTTGATATTGCTTGGCGACGATACCACAAAACGTAAATTAGCCCTCGTCAACTTCTCCAACGCTTTTTGATCTCCCTTCCTGATTCGTTGTGCTAATTCAACTTCCTCTTCAACCGTGATCAAGTCTTCCTTACCAATTTCTTGTAAATACTTGTCGAGGGATGCACTTTCCCTGTTGGTTATTGACTTTGTAATTTTTAGTTGTCTCATACTATATTTTTATACCACCGCAAATATTTCGCAAAGGTAGTCTTTTTTATTCATATACCAATGTCGGAAACTTGCCGATATTCAATATTAACATTTTTTAATTCAACAATGAAAACGCGAAATATTCAACCTTTCCGCGTGGACTTACCGCCGTAACAAACACGCCGTTATCTCCTACAGAACTTATCGCCCGGCTTAAATCTTCCTGATCATAAATTACATTATTGTTAATCTTGACAATGATGTATCCTTTATCCAGGCCGGCAGCTTTAAACTTACCATTTTGGATTTCTGTAATCTTTACGCCCTTATTCAGACGATAGCGATAACGGTCTTCCTTTGTCAACGGACTTACTTTTACACCCAATACACCGAATTCCTGAGCCTGTTCTAAAGCTGTATCTCCATAAGAATTCTGTAAAGTAACATCAACGAGTTTTTCCTGTCCTCCTCTCTTTATTTTCAACTGTATCTCTGACCCGGGATGATATTTTCCCAGTTGCTCATAAAATTCCGGCGTGGTTTTTACATCGATGCCATTTATTCCCTGGATAATATCTCCTTTCTTTATTCCGGCTTTCTGGGCGGCACCTCCGCTCACGACTTCCCCCACATATATACCGGACGTTTCTTTGACTCCCAGGCCCTCTGCCAATACCGGAGTCAATTCTCCCATACGGATACCCAGTACACCCCGTTGTACCTTCCCGTAATCTTTCAGGTCGGTTACAACCTTTCGCGCAATATTCACCGGTATGGCAAACGCATATCCCGAATATGCCCCAGTCGGAGATTGTATCAGGGTATTGATACCGATCAGTTCGCCTTTGGCATTCACTAAAGCACCACCGCTATTCCCCGGATTGATAGCAGCATCGGTCTGCAAAAAAGACTCCAGGCTCATCTGTCCCCGGCTCATACCGAGATCCCTGGCTTTTGCACTGATAATTCCGGCAGTCACGGTAGAGGTCAGATTATAAGGATTACCGACAGCTAACACCCATTCTCCCAAAGCAACCTCATCCGAATTTCCATACTCTACATATGCAAGATTTTTCCCGTCGATTTTCAGCAAAGCGATATCCGTAATCGGATCCTGCCCGATTAATTTGGCCTCGTATTCTTTTTTATCATTCAATACAACGACAATTTTATCAGCATCTTTAATGACATGATTATTCGTAATAATATATCCGTCATCCGAAATAATTACCCCCGAACCATATCCCATCGCCATAGGGACCTCCCGGCTTTGAGAAGGAGTTCCGAACCAAAAATCCAACAATGAATTTCCGACAAACTCTCTTCCCATCTGCATGGTTTTCACGTGTACTACTCCCGGTACTGACTTTTTGGCAGCCTCCCTTAAATCAACACTTCCGGCTCCGCCGACGGTATTTTCCGGCTCCGGCCGATAAGCAACTGATTTGATACCGGGGCCGACAATTTCATGCCGGATTTCCGGAGTAACTTGTTTATCTTTCAGGCTATCTGCAATAAAAAATGCGATAAACCCACCTGCAATTCCCAACAAAAGACTGATTACTGTTTTTTTTACATCCATATCTTCCTCATTTTAATTATTCAACTATTTACAACAAAACACGCCTTATACATCTTGCCTTCCTGTTGTACGACAATTTATGCAATATCTTTGCCAAGAGACTATTAATAAAATCTTAATTAGTAAAGCTTAACTTTGAAATGCATTTGTTAAATGTTAAAACGAAAGTTTTAGCTGTAGATTTCAGACCAAAAAATCCGATAACGAATCGGGTTGCAAGCCATTTTAAATTTACAATTTATATAAACTTAAATACGGGTCTTTTCCGGAAACAGTGCAGAGTTGTGCGTAAAACCGCAAATTAAAAAATCCTGTAAACCGAAAGATTTACAGGATTTTTCAGTATAATCAAAAATAAACTATTCTTTTTCTTCCGTAAGAGGCTCGCCTTTAAAAACAGCCAATGCTTTTCCTTTTGAAAACAGCGTTAATGTATGCTCTTTTATTCCACAACTATCCGTACTTTCCAGCATCTTAAAAAATGCCGACTCCACCTGCATATCCGGGCAAGCCATACGGGTAGCTCCCATCTGGGAGAATTTCAATTTTGTACCATCCAATTCATAGCCACCGAAAAAACGGTTACAACCGGCCATCCCTATTGCCCTTTTATCTGTTGCGTTAAACTGAATATAAACCTGACTCCGTTCTTCCTGTAAATCCACTTTTTTCCCATCCAAAGTTTGCAATACCCATTTCATACCCGTCAGATCTACTTTCTTATCAGCCGAATCACAGGAGGTAAATCCCAAACCAATCATACCTATCAGAATTAACAATGTCTTCATCATTTTATTTTCATTTTATTATTACTGTCACTATATTATCAAAACTTATGCCAAAATGACAAAAAACAGAAAACTTTATTCACTTATTTTTTCCCAAATACTCTTTAACCGTGCTTTCAAAGAAAACTTTTCCGGGATATTAAAATCCGATTCCGTTATAAAAAACCGGTGAATAAGCGACCAATTCGTAGTAGTTCTGATTAAAATTATATAAATAACAACGTATATAATAATTATTCTGAGTCTGATAAAAATTTCCTTGCAGCGTAATCAGGTCCGGCTGTCCGGTTCCATACGGTACAACGGCAAACATATAGTCGTAGTTCCCTTGCTTCACTTCAGCTTCTCCCACATACGCCTTATTTTTAAAATCATATTGCAGCTTTTGGGAAGGCAATAACTGCCAGTCTGAGAATTTGCCGTAAACATACACATCGGCCTGCGGTATCTGCTCCGGATAATATATGGCAAAATGTACCGTCACATAATCGGCTTCCAGTTCCGGATCGTTTGTATTCTCTGCCTCAATCCGGTAATTACCGTGAAGAGTCGGCAACGGAACATAATTCGTATAAACAGAAGCCGGCTGTAAAATAAAATTATATACCCCCTGTGGGCCCCGAATAACATCTTTTACATATTGCGTATAATAAACCAAGCTGGAACACTGAAAATTACGAAATGGAGCCAATCCGTTAAATATATTATTCTGGCCGTTGCCATACACCAATTGCCCGTCACGGACAAAAGTCGGCGTAAACGCCCGCCTGCTGTGAGGATCCTGATTCTGGGTTACATATACTTTCAGATCCCGGATCGGATTGTATACCGGCAAATTATCATAGTTTACCGTAAAATTCAATTGCTGGGAAGTTTGCAAATACTGCGGGATCGTTGCTGTCGTCAGATTGGCTTGTATTGTTGCCTTGGGTTCCACCACCGAAAAACGCTGTGAAATCACAGGCGTATCTGATTGGGCATCGTTAAAAACCTGTAAAAGATAATTTCCGGACAACTTCATACTGACATTTTCATTCGGCAATGTCAACGTAAAATGCGTATAAGCAACCACCGTATTGAAAGAAGAATTATAATCTTCCAACGGATTACTGAAAAATCCGTTCAGATAGGTAAAAGGACTCAGATTCGAACTATTCCAGTCCGGATCACAATGCTGAATTTTGTAAGTATATGAATTAATATCAGGACTCAAATCATCAAATGAAAACAATAAAGGGGTAGCTCCCCCCAATTCAATGACAGGTTCTGCAAAAGGCTTACCTTCTGGATAGCACTGTACCGTCCGTATGTAATCCGGCTGGGCAAATCCCCCGGTTATAATACCACTCAAAAGCAAAAACAAAAAAAATCTCATATCCGGCAAATTTAAAATCCAATTAACGACAAAATTACGTAATAGGTTTGTATATTTGTGGCTAATTTGGAAAAATTAGACTTCAGCATCTAATATAATTAAACTATTTAATATAATATAACATGTCCAAGGTAATCAAATTAAAAAAAGGCCTTGATATAAAGTTGAACGGAGAAGCCGAAAAAACGGTTCTACAAGCAGAATCATGCGATTTATATGCTGTAAAGCCGACCGATTTCAGGACACTGACTCCCCGACTTGCTGTCAAGGTTGGTGATGTAGTAAAAGCGGGCGATGTTTTATTTACGGATAAAGCGAATCCCGAAATTAAATTCACAGCTCCGGTCAGCGGCACAATCGCTGCCGTTACGAGAGGAGAAAGGAGAAAACTGCTGGAAGTCGTCGTAAAAGCCGACGCCGAAATTACGTATAAAGATTTCGGAAAAGCAGATGTCAACTCTTTAAGCCGGGAAGAAATTATTTCCAAATTAATGGATAGCGGTGTTTGGCCGATGATCATCCAGCGCCCTTATGGAATCATCGCTAATCCGGAAATTACCCCCAAAGCAGTTTTCATTTCCACTTTCGACACAGCTCCTTTGGCTCCGGACTTCGAATTGGTACTGAAAAACGAAGAGAAAAATCTTCAGGCCGGTATCGACTGTCTGAAAAAAATCAGCGGAAAAGATGTAAATATCGGAGTGAAAGAAGGCACAACCATGAATTCCGTTTTTACCCGTTTGAAAAACACGGTGATCACTTATTTTGACGGTCCGCATCCGGCCGGAAATGTCGGTATACAAATCAATCATGTAAATCCGATCAACAAAGGAGAACATGTGTGGACGGTCAATATACAGGACCTGGCGATTATCGGACGTCTGTTTACCGAAGGGTATTTTGACGCACAAAAAATCATTGCATTGACCGGTTCCGAAGTAAAAAAACCGATTTATTACCATACGATCTTAGGGGCTAAAGTAGCATGCCTGACGGAAGGCAATCTGAAAAATCAGGTGCACCAGCGTATCATTTCCGGAAACGTATTGACCGGAGAGAAGGTTACTTCTGACAACTTCATCGGTTACTATGCCAACCAGATTACAGTTATACCGGAAGGCGACTGTTATGAATTCTTGGGTTGGGCAACTCCCGGATTCAACAAGTTTTCAGCTTCCAAGCTATTTCCTTCATTTCTCTTCCCGAACAAGCATTATTCACTCGACGCAAATTACCACGGAGAAAGAAGGGCTTTTGTTGTATCCGGACAATATGAAAAAGTACTACCGATGGATATTCTGCCCGTATACCTGTTAAAAGCCGTTTTAGCCGGTGATATTGATAATATGGAGCAATTGGGTATCTACGAAGTACTTCCCGAAGATATGGCTTTGTGTGAATTTGTCTGCACGTCCAAAACTCCGGTACAGAAAATTCTCGAGCAAGGTATTGAACTGATGATGAAAGAAACCAACTAAATTGACGATTGATGATTGACGATTTACGATTTATCATACAAAAATTTTAATCGTAAATCAAAAATCGTAAATCAAAAATCAAAAAATAATAAAAATGAATTGTTTAAGGAATTTCTTAGATAAGCAAAAACCCAAATTCGAAAAAGGAGGGAAATTACAAAAATTCCACTCTGTTTTTACGGGTTTCGAGTCTTTTCTTTTTGTGCCGAACCGCACAACGACCTCCGGGGCTCATATCCGTGACGCTGTCGATCTGAAAAGAACGATGATTGTTGTCGTTATGGCTTTGATACCGGCCTTATTATTCGGTATCTACAACGTCGGATACCAGCATTTCAACGCATTAGGTCTGTTGGGAGAAACCGGTATGTGGCAACTGTTCTTCTACGGATTATGGAAGGTGTTGCCGATGATTATCGTTTCCTACGTTGTCGGTTTAGGAATTGAATTTGCTGTGGCCCAGGTAAAAGGGCATGAAATCAACGAAGGTTTTCTGGTTTCGGGGCTGTTGATTCCGATGATTATGCCGGTGGAAGCTCCTCTGTGGATGGTTGCTTTATCAACGGCTTTTGCCGTTATTATCGGTAAAGAAATTTTCGGCGGAACAGGAATGAATATCTGGAATCCGGCCTTGCTGGCCCGGGCCTTTTTCTTCTTTTCCTACCCGTCTATGATTTCCGGTGACCAGGTATGGATTGCCAGCGATACGGCCGACGCCATCTCTCAGGCTACACCGCTGGCTCAGATGGCATTGGGACAACCGTTAAGCTATAGCACAGCCGACATGTTCTGGGGCCTCATCCCGGGTTCTATCGGAGAAACATCGACCTTTTGTGTATTACTCGGTGCAATTCTGTTGCTCATGACCAATGTTGCCAGTTGGCGGACCATGTTGTCGGTATTTGCAGGAGGTTTCTTAATGGCTTGGGCATTCCAGTCGATTTCAGGTGTCGAAGCTTACCAGCAATTGCTGATGGGAGGTTTCGCCTTCGGAGCCGTATTTATGGCTACAGACCCGGTAACCTCTGCTCAAACCAATACAGGTAAATACATTTACGGATTACTCATCGGTGCTATGGCTATCATTATCCGCTGTATCAACCCCGGGTATCCGGAAGGTATGATGTTGGCGATATTACTGATGAATACCTTTGCTCCGCTGATCGACTGGCTTGTCGTACAATCCAACATTAAACGCCGGTTAAAGAGAGCTAAAGCCATTGTAAATTGATGATTGATGATTGACGATTAATTTTCTTTCGTAAATCTAAAATCTAAAATCTAAAATTGAAATAAATTATGAATAGACAAGGAAATACATATACATTCCTGTATTCAGTAGTTCTGGTAGTAGTCGTTGCAGCATTACTATCCGTGATATCTCTTTCTCTGCAACCGCGCCAAAACGAAAATAAGCAAAACGAAAAGAGACAGAATATTCTGAGTGCAATCCACATTTCCTCTACGGCAGAAAATTCAGCCGAATTGTTCGACAAATACATCAAAGAGCAATTTATTGTGAATGCAAAAGGGAAAAAAGTAGAAGGCAATGCTTTCAATGTAAGCATTGCGACACAATACAATCTTCCGGTTGAAAAAAGGGAATTACCGGTTTTTGTAGCGGAGATCGAGGGGGCGGTCAAATACATATTACCGATATACGGTGCCGGTCTTTGGGGCCCCATCTGGGGATATATCTCGTTGGATGCCAATAAAGACAACATCTATGGTACGTTCTTTGACCACCAGGGCGAAACGCCGGGCTTGGGTGCTGAAATTACAACACCGCAATTCAACAATCAATTTCAGAACAAGCAGGTATTTTCCGGTGATCAACTGGTAGGTATAGCTGTCGTTAAAGGCGGCAATGCTACCGGTACACACGAAGTAGATGCCATTTCAGGCGGTACGATTACCTCCAAAGGAGTGGAGAAAATGCTTAAAAATTACTTAACCTATTACGAACCGTTTTTAAAACAAAAATAAAATGAGCGCATTATTTTCAGCTAAGAACCGGGAATTTCTGCTCGGTCCTCTGAGTAAGAACAATCCGGTAATCGTACAGGTGCTTGGTATCTGTTCTGCTCTTGCCGTTACAGCCAAGCTGGAGCCCGCTATCGTGATGGGACTTTCAGTAACCGCCGTAACCGCTTTCGCAAATGTGATCCTTTCTTTACTGAGAAATACGATTCCTACACGTATCCGTATCATCGTACAATTGGTCGTTGTGGCCGCTCTGGTAATCATTGTTGACCAGTTACTGAAAGCTTTTGCTTACGAAGTCAGCAAACAGCTTTCCGTATATGTCGGACTGATCATTACCAACTGTATCATCATGGGACGTATCGAAGCTTTTGCTTTGGCAAACAAACCCTGGCCTTCCCTTTTGGACGGCATCGGTAACGGATTGGGATATGGTATCATTCTGGTAATCGTAGCCTTTTTCCGCGAATTATTCGGCTCCGGCACCCTTTACGGTTTCCGCATCATTCCTGAATCATGGTACGTAAAAAACGGTGGTTTCTATGCCAACAACGGTTTGATGATCATGCCGGCCATGGCATTGATCCTGGTCGGCCTAATCATTTGGGTACACCGTTCCAGAAATAAGGAGTTAATAGAAAAATAAAGTCTGTCGACTTATTTATGTTATTTAAAGAAGACACTGAAACATGGAAAATCTATTAAACATATTCGTCCGTTCGATCTTCATCGACAATATGATCTTCGCCTACTTCTTAGGTATGTGTTCATATCTGGCCGTTTCGAAGACCGTGAAAACCTCTTTCGGACTGGGTATAGCAGTTATATTCGTTTTGTTTATCACTGTTCCGGTCAACTACCTGTTGGATAATTTCGTATTGAAACCCGGTGCTTTACAATGGCTGTTGGGCGAACAGGCTGCAGGAATCGATCTGAGCTTCCTGAGCTTTATCATGTTCATCGCCATCATTGCAGCAATGGTACAATTGGTTGAAATGGTCGTTGAGAAATTCGCTCCGGCCTTATACAATCAATTGGGTATATTCCTACCCTTGATTGCAGTAAACTGCGCCATTATGGGTGCGTCTTTGTTTATGCAACAGCGCAACTATGCCAATGTACTCGAAGCAACGACTTTCGGATTAGGTTCCGGTATAGGCTGGCTGCTCGCTATCGTATGTATTGCTGCTATCCGCGAAAAACTGAAATATTCCAATATCCCGGCTCCGTTACGCGGCATCGGTATCACATTTATCATTACCGGTTTAATGGCGATCTCTTTTATGAGTTTCCTGGGTATCGACCTGGACAAAATGAAAGCAGAATCCGCCCAAACCGAAACGGCACAAATCCTACCGGCAACCGCTCCGGAGAATGAATCTGTTACGGGGAATGACGAAGCAAATGCAAATACAGGCACTGTGGAGACACCTTCATCGGAAACAGAAAGCACTGCTGAAGCGGAATAATCTTAAAATTTAAAATCTAAAATTTAAAATCAAGATGATACTTTTAGCAATAAATACAACAATCATTACTGCCGGGATTGTAGTATTCCTGATCGTAACCCTGATTCTGGTGGGCATGCTTCTATTTGCCAAGGCTAAACTGACAGCAAAAGGAGACGTACAAGTCAGCATCAATAACGGTGAACGGGTAATTACTACAGAACCGGGAAGTTCTTTGCTCTCGACATTGGGAGCACAAAAAATATTCCTGCCTTCGGCTTGCGGAGGAAAAGGTTCCTGCGGTATGTGTAAATGCCAGGTTTTATCCGGAGCAGGAAGCATTCTGCCGACAGAAACCGGTTTTTTCTCTTACAAACAGCAACACGACGACTGGCGTCTGGCCTGTCAGGTAAAAGTAAAGGAAAACATAGAAATGCGTATACCTGAGGCTGTATTGGGTATCAAGAAATGGGAATGCACCGTCGTTTCCAACCGGAATATCTCGACCTTCCTGAAAGAATTTGTTGTAAAATTACCGGAAGGGGAAAACCTGAAATTCAAATCCGGAGGTTATATTCAAATTGACGTTCCGGCTATCGACGTGGATTTCAAAGACATGGACATTGATGCCAGGTACAAAGGCGACTGGGAACGGATGAAGATGTTCGATTTGAAAATGCGTAACCCGGAACCGACCTACCGCGCTTATTCAATGGCCAACTCTCCGGCAGAAGGCAATATCATTATGCTGAACATCCGTATCGCCACTCCTCCGATCGACCGGGCTACGAAAACGTTCATGCCTGTCAATCCCGGAGTTTGCTCGTCATACATCTTTACCCGCAAACCGGGTGACAAAGTAACGATTTCCGGACCTTACGGTGAGTTCTTCCTCCGCGAAACCGACAATGAAATGATGTTTATCGGTGGTGGTGCGGGTATGGCCCCGATGCGTTCACATATTTTCAATCTTTTCCACACCATGCACACCAAACGGAAAGTTTCTTTCTGGTACGGTGCCCGTGCTTTACAGGAAGCCCCCTATGTGGATGAATTCAACAAAATACAAGAAGAAAACCCGAATTTCCATTGGACGCTGGCCCTCGACAGACCGGATCCGGAAGCCGATGCCGCCGGCGTAGCTTATAAACCCGGGTTCGTGCATCAGGTGATTTTTGAGAACTATCTCAAAAACCACGAAAATCCGGAAGATATTGAATACTACCTCTGTGGACCTCCTATGATGATTGCAGCAGTTACCAAAATGCTGTACGATCTGGGAGTACCCGACGAGAACGTCATGTACGATAACTTCGGAGGTTGATAAAAAGGAACTGAGTTTCATTTTTGATGTAGAAAATCGTGATAAAATGTATTTTTTATCACGATTTTTCTTTCCTACCAAACATTTTCTTCTCCGATATACGCCGATTTGCGAGAGATTCAAAATTCAGTCTCCCATTTTAATAGGATTGATAATCCACAAAACCGAGGCAGAATCATCTGTCGGCAAATGTCAACGTTGTATTTGACGGCTACTTGAAAAAGGAACATATGCCTGCAGGTCCACTTATCCCGGAATAAAACGGAACAATACCCGTATCTGCCTGGTCCCCCCCTGCTACACACAAAAAAAAGACTTGAAAATCTGACTGATGCGTTAGTTGATATTGATAAAGACCTCCATATCCGGCAGGCAGGCAGATAGAAACTACACAATGAATTATTTTTTTCTTTCAAATTTGCATATTATAATTTATTTATAGTATATTGCACAAACATCTCCTGAAAGAAGATCATTTTATTGTTACCCGGAGCAACAATAACATGTCATTGGAAGACGGGCTTCAATACCTGGCAAATTTCCAAAAAGAGCATGTAAACGAAATGTCTATTGACGATGAAGCAAAGGCTTTGTTGAAAGCTGGTCTGGATGAATATAAGGACTTTTATGCGCAAGATCAGCTATACAATATGAGTTTACTTTCTACCCAGAGTAGCTCAGAAGGTTTATTAAAAGACAAAATTGGACAGATTTATGAAGCAGGGGTAATAGACCATTTCGAACATGACGGTTTACTTACTCTCTGTGATGCTTCCTTGGCAAATTATAACGGGGAATTGTCTGTTGCAGAATTTAAGGCAATTATAGCCAATCTGATTACAAAGTGGGAAGCACAACATTATACCGAAGAAAGTAAATACGGCAGAACTTTGGCTATTGCATTATCGGTATCCGAATCATCAATGGATTGGTGGTCAGAAAATACCGTAGAAACAAGGGCTTTACCTTTATGGGTAGGTGCTGATATTATAGGAGCAGTACTAGGTGCTGCTTCGAGTGTAGTGAATCAACTTGTTCTTTCTGACAATGAATTTAGTTGGACAAGCCTTGGTTGGCAAACAGTTAGTGGTGCCGCGATAGGCTCGACAGGAGTCGTAACAAAGGTTGGGAAATGGATATCTAACTTATTTTAAGAAAGCAATGACAACAGTAGATATTATTTCGTCAATTGTAACTATCTTGCTCGCTGGAATTTTTGCACAACCTCTTGGAAGGAAATTAGTTGACTGGCAAAAAAAGAGAGAAGAGCAAAGAAAACAAAGAAAACAGAACAAAAATCAGGGACAGGATGCCCACAATGGAAAGTGAGTCATTAACCATTTAAACAATAAAAAGAGGGAAATCCCGGAATAATAATTTCGGTTTCCCTCTTTTTTCGATCTCCGGAAGCCATCGGTTTGGGAGGCCTGTTTAGCTTTTGTTCCAATTAACCACTGAAAAACAGATAATCGACAATATCAACATCACCAAAACAATCTCGGGCGAGGCGGCTCCTTTGATTTTCTTTAATAGCCGGTGCTTCTTGAGATAAACCGCATTCACGCTCTTTTCTTTGTATATAATGGTGATCTCCTATAGCATAAACCCCTGCTCCATCAGGCAGTACATCTCTATCTCATCATCGCTTTCCTCACAGGATATTTGCAGGGTGTTGTCGCCCGTTTCTATTATCGCCAAATCTTTTAATGATTCAATGTTAACGGCATCCAGAAACTTACGATAGAATACTTCTTTATCGGAATAGGTATAGGCGAGGTCGATTAGTCACCTTATCAACGCCAATCTCTTGTTGCTATATCATGCGCTTCTTCATTCATAGTTTTGGGTGTTTGGTGCCCTACTAAAATACAACAATTTAGCGGAATGAGAGGGTATTTTAAGGCAATTTTCAGCAGCTTTTCAACACGTCATTTTGGCGTGAAAGATTTTATTTTCACAATCAACTGATAATCAGACTATGTTTATCGATTCTGAAAGATTTATTCTCATTGTTTTCAGGCATTTGCATATTAAATTTGGATACGGAGATTTATATGTAAATATTTATGAAAACAGCAGTAAAAACAACACTTATTTTTATCGCCGCAATTCTTTCTTTTCCTGTGGCTAATGCCCAACAAGTTGGTAAACAAATCCCTCCGGAAATAACGAACGGCGTTCAGATAGAAACCCACAGCACCCTTTATAATCAGGCTTACCTCGAAATGGCCGATATGCTTGATGGCAAGACTTCGTTGTCGATTAAGCGGGCCGTGTTCTTACAAGAGTGGGCATATCTGGATGGCAACCTTGATTACGATGAGTATTGCACAGGCATTGATACTGTTGCTACATTTCTTCGGAATTTCATTACGGCCAATGGTCTTGATCAGTATAAGACCGCCGGGAATTATGCCCTTTTCGAGTATTTCAGCCGTCCATATTCCGGTAATGGGCACAAACCGTTTACATACGACTATGAAGACTTCGGAGGCACGGATGATTTTACGAAGCTATTTGTAACTAAAGCCATGCGCACTCACTCCGGCCAGTGCCGATCCTTACCCGTGTATTATAAGATATTGGCAGAAGCGATAGGAGCTGAGGCTTACATAGCGTTCGCGCCTCAACACCTGTTCATTCGCCACCGGGACGAAATGGAGCCTAATAAATGGGTAAATGTCGAACTTACTACACAATCGCTATCGCGTGAAATATCTTACATAGAGAACTTTGGAATAACCGATGCTGCAATAAGGAATAAAGTTTACCTGAACCCACTGACAGACAAGGAAACCATTGCTTACCTGCTTTCAGAATTAGCTACGGGGTATCTGCGGAAATATGAAAATTACGATGATTTTACTTGGCTGTGTGCAAATAAATCAATAGAACATTATCCGCAGAATATCACAGCCCTGCATCAAAAGGGAAATATCATCAATATACGCCTTATGGAGTATCTAGCCTACAACGGTCGTGTATATGATGATTATGCTCGACTCCTCGATGATAAATGGAAAGAGAACTTTGAACTTGTCAAGGAACTCGGATGGACGGAGATGAGCGATGAGGTTTATGAAAAACTTTTGCAGGATACTGAAAATGCAATGAGAACTGACGGTATGGATGAAACCAAGATAAACTCGGAAATAGAGAAAGCCAGATAATAACCCATAATATAATTGAATTATGAAACTTAAGTCTTTTTTGGCGCTTTTGGTCGCGATAGGGCTAACGCACAGCATTTCTTTCGCTCAAAAGGCGGAAAATCAAAATCCTTATGCTATCTTTGGTGGCAAACCCTATGTTGCCGGGGCAGAACAAAACAAGGAGCAGGTCAAGGTTTTCGTTATCGAGAACATTGCCGAAGGCTCCTATGTCGAGCGTCTCGAACATAACACGGAAACAGGGGTTGTAACGTACTTTGACAAAGCCGGAGAGATTCTCGGTCACAAACAGCTAAAGCAAGGGGAAAGAGCGTGGCCGAGTATTGACAAGAAAGCAGAAATGTACTACTCGATTAGTCCTTACGCTTTTTCAGGAAATAATCCTATCCGGTACGTTGACCCTAATGGCATGGAGTTTACTGAGGCTGCTTGGGCTTGGGTTAATAGACTTATAGATGATGTAAATTCCCAACAAGGGAGAAATAATAATAGAATTGCGGCAAAAGAGGCTCAATTAGCTGCCGGTGGTTTATCTGATAAAAAAGCGGAGAGATTGAATCGTCAAATAGGAAATCTACAGAGTTCAAATGCCAATTTAGAGGCAGTAAGAGGGGAAGTTGCTGTTTTAGCGGGGTCTAGTCAAATATACGACGTAATGACTGATAATTCTCGTAATACCAGCGATATGATGGTAGGTGGCTTTGGATTTAACTTTTCAAATGGTAATGCCGAGATTATGATGCCATCTGGAGGAGGAATGGGGCTTTTCGCTCACGAACTGAAACATGCTTATCAGTTTGAAACCGGATCATTAAGCATTGGGCCCCGTATGCCTAATGATCCTAACGGATACACAAATTTTGTGTACGATAAACATGATGAGGTTGCCGCTTATAGCAGAGGTGCTATGTTCGGACAAACTGCTTATGGTATTAATAATTTGCCTTCTGCCTATAATAATTTACCTACAGGCCCGATAGATGTTGTTACTCATCCCGGATTAGCAGCAATCAATGCTTTACCTGCCGCCCAAAGGGCAGCGGCGTATCAAGGTATAGCAAATTCGACAAGACACGCATTTAGGGTTGGCGGACAAACTTATTATCGACCAAGATAAATGAAAAAAA
>ERZ791893.973-NODE-973-length-16818-cov-3.024936_pt1 | contig 16818 bp, 15 predicted proteins | sample MGYA00510154_ERZ791893 | MGnify/ENA primary metagenome ERZ791893 (study PRJEB30046, sample SAMN00792068) | human gut metagenome | study: EMG produced TPA metagenomics assembly of the A metagenome-wide association study of gut microbiota in type 2...
AAGTTCAAGCTGTGCACCGGCTTCGGCTACAAGGAATACCTTATAACAGTGCGTATTATCGAAGCCTGCCGGCTTCTTCTCAATACCGACATGTCAATCACACAGATTGCGGAAAACTGCGGCTTTGATGACAGCAACTACTTTGGAGACTGCTTTAAAAAGATAAAAGGTATGTCTCCAAGAGAGTATAGAAAGGCAAATGGTGTGGTGTAGACTATCTTATGATAGTATCACTGTTATTTAACACAAGTGTGCTGTACAGAAAGAGCACATCCTGTCCGTCAAATTCTATAAATCGTCCAAGGTATGCCGGTGAGATATAGCGGATATCCACAAGCGTTATCTTAGAATATGCCTCTATAAAAAGAGGTGCTATGCTGCTCCCGAACGAATCCCTGAAGATTATAAGCTCCTTGTCCGTATCCGCCGATGGATTGTCAATGACAAGGAGCGATCTTGGACCGGAGAGGAACATTTCATAGAGATCATTCCCCTCTGCCTTCTCCATATCGTATACAGCTCCTGTCTTACCTGTCTCGTAATCCGTTACCGTACTGTTTTTTATCGCTTCATTTTCAAGATAATACAGTGTCTCCGTGGCAATCGGAAGTGCCGCCTGCCCATAGTACACCCCACGGAACGGCGCAGCCAACTGCTTTAGCTCATACTCAGCCGACAGAGTAACTCCCATCTTATCAGCAATCTCCCTCGCAGCAGCCACTATCCTTTCCTGTCTCCAGTGAGTGTCAGTGCGGTAGTAATCGTCATAGCTTAACAAGCCGCGGACGTCTATAAGCTGCATAAAATCAAGCTTATCCTTCATCAGACTGTAAAACTCATCATAGTCCATGGACGGATAGCCATTCTTATCCGCAAGAAAATAATTCTTGTCCGGTACAATCACACCGTACACAGCACCCACCTTACCCTCAAGATATTTCCGGTTAACCTCACCAAAGCACAGTGCCGCATAATCAAGCGAAGCTTCATTTAGCGGATACTCAAGCTTCGACAGATATCCATCTGCTATATACAGCCCATTGTTATCCTTCCTGCCAAAAAGATAATAATTGCCAACCGCCTTAAACGTGCGCATGGTGTCACGCATAGGGAATTGATCCAGTGTGTACTTCTCAAACTCCTCCATAAATCTGCCGGACTGCAAGGTCTGTACAGACAGCTTAGGGAACGTCTTAAGCCCCCTTCTCTCACTGTATGAATACGTATTATCCGGCTCAATAATGCTCCACAGCGCCAATCCGTAAATGCATGCCGCAGTCACAATAATCACTATTATATTTTTATTCAAATATCTTTTTATACCATTTGATTTATTTTCCATATCTATCTCCATTTCTCAGAGATTTAATATTAAAACCTGAAATATAAAAACGGATTGAAGGAGCCGTCCACCAGATAGCCTGTCACCAGAATAAGCAGTGCAGCAAGCACAACCGGTTCACCTATCGTAAAAACAGCGTTCACCACCTTATTATCCTTCATCCTGCCCTCAAGTCCAGCAAAAACATTTCTCACCACAGGCAATGAGCCTGCAATCGCAATAATAAGTGTTATGGCATAGCTCTTCAGGTAGTAGATCGACTCGGCAGACACAGTACTAAGACCTCCTGCCCCGAACATTCCTGCAATGACTGCTCCGGCATCGGACATCGTCGCAGCGCTGAATATGACGAAGCTTATCATAACCAGTAACATCGTGTATATATGCCCTGCTGCCCTGCTCTTTTTGAGTAACGGAAGCAGAAAGAGCTTCTCAAGGATGAGGAAAAATGCCATATAAAGCCCCCAGATGACAAAATTCCATGCTGCTCCATGCCATAAGCCGGTGAGTGCCCACACAACCAGAATGTTCAGGAACCATCTCCACTTCTTCACCCGGTTTCCGCCCATCGGAATATACACATAGTCGCGGAACCATGTCCCCAGAGACATGTGCCATCTTCTCCAGAACTCCGTAATGCTCTTTGAAATATACGGATAGTTGAAGTTCTCCGGAAAATCGAAGCCAAATATCTTTCCAAGACCTATCGCCATATCACTGTAGCCCGAAAAATCAAAATATATCTGAAGTGTACACGCAATTGCATACAGCCACACAAAAAGCACCGAAGGCTGTGATGCCCCCGCATAGGCATCGATGAGCTCACCTAACTGGTTAGCTATAAGTACCTTTTTTGATAAGCCTATTATAAATCTCCTGATTCCACAGGCAGTCTTTTCGGTGCTGTGCTTTCTCACATGCAGCTCTCCCTCAATATCCGAATACCGCACAATCGGACCTGCTATGAGCTGTGGAAACATGGATATATACATCGCCATATCTATATAGCTCCTCTGAGCCGCAACCGTTTTTCTGTACACATCAATGACATAGCTTATCACCTGAAAAGTATAAAAGCTGATGCCTATAGGCAGAGTAACCTTAAGAACCGGAACGGCAAGCCCTGTCACGGCTCCAAAGGATTCAAGGAAAAATCCCGCATACTTGAAATATCCAAGCACACCAAGGCTTATTACAACAGAAGTGGTCAAAAAAAGCTTTGACCACCTTCTCTTAGAGTCTATAAGTCTTCCAAATACATAGCCCTGCGTTATCATAACCAACATGAGGAGAGTATATCTTAACTCTCCCCATGCGTAAAATACAAGGCTTGCCAATAAAAGTACTACATTTTTTCCTCTGCCCGGTACCACAAAATACAGCAGTATCACCGCAGGCAGGAAGCAATATAAAAACGGAATACTTGAAAAAATCATGCCAATCCTCATTTCACAGACGTTTCTTTACAGTGCCGGCTGTCTGCGACGTCTGTAACACAAACAACACTCATAATATTACCGATTATTCAATATTTGCCTTATATAACTCAACTGCATCAGGATATACCTCTGCGAGATTGGCTGAGAATGTATCAATTATATCTGTAAGTCCATAAGCTGATACAATATAATCATCTACCTGATATACAACCAAAACATCCGGGAAACCGCACATCCACTGCTTTTCAAGAATTCCATCCTTAAGATGCTCTGAAATCGCAGCTATATTATCCTTGTCCATCACATGGAAAGCCCCTGCCGTAAATGTGTTTGCATTCATCATATGACCAAGGGAGGCCGCATCGTCAATGAGTGCAACGTCATCCTCAGCAATTCCAAAAGCATTGTTTATTGCAGCGGTGTCCTCAAGACCATATTTTCCCGCAGCGTCATCTCTTGCATTATCCGGATTGTAATCCCCACCTGCTGCCGGGAACCTGTCATCCTCACCGTAAACTGCCCAGATATCATCAAGAAGCTTAACCGCTCCCTGCGCATCGCTCTCATCCGCATCCTTAGACGGCTCCTGTGTCGTCTCTGTTGTTGTCTCTGTTGTTGTCTCAATCTGTGATGTGGACTCTGTTGTACCCGGATTTACATTGTTATCCTTCTTTCCACATGCACTGAGTGCAACAACCGACACTGCCATAACTGATAATAAAGCTAACTTTCTCATAAAATTAAATTCCTCCTGATAAAAAAATTGTTAATTATTCCCCTTCTGTGTCCTGAGCTTCCACTCGCCTGTTTCTTCATCGAAGCACATTGAAACCTTTACAGAATAAGTCCCCGCATTCACTGTAAGGTATGCCTCCTCATCAGGCTGCACTGCCCAGACTATATCCGCCTCATCGCTCGCCGACATTACACTTGTCCCATAAGGTATGAGTTCACCACCGGATGCTTCTATTGTAAAGCTTCCCCTCGCCTTAATATGAAGTGTAAACCCGGACTCCTCCAAAACGGCACTTCTTTCAAGAGAATATGAAACAACCGCAGGTTCATTCTGCACCTGGGCTGTCACACCTCTTTCATCAAGCATGACTCCGTCGTAATATACCTCCGGTATCTGACCCTTTCCTGACAATACCGTAATGCCTCTTCCAAGTACAATTAAAATACATGCCGCAGCCACAGCGGACATGGCATATATCATTTTTTTTCTCACAGCCTGCTTCTTCCTGCGGAATAATTCCTGTGTCTTAATTACATCGTCCTCACTCTTTTCAAAAAGCTCCCTTGCTCCGTCTAAGAGATCGTCGCTGACACCGGATAAAGCCTGCGAAAGTATCTCTCCTTTCTTCACCATACCCCCTCCTTCTTCAGATAATCCTTGAGGCGGCGCCTGATTCTCGACAGCGTTGACTTAATCGTTCCCTCACTGATTCCCATTCTCTTAGAGATATCGGAAACCGGACAGCTATAGTAATACCTGAGCAAGAAAATATTCCTATTCTCCGGTTTCTGACCTCTTAAGAATTCATCAATCACCTGTTCAAGATGAACCGCGTCAGCATGGCTCTCTACATCCTTCATGTCCGGTATACACTCATCCAGTTCATGAATGGACACAGCATATTCCCCTGCCGCCCTCTTATCTGCATGTCTGGCATTGTACTTGTTAATTGCCGCATTTCTGGTCAGCTTTCCAAGAAATGCTGCCAGATTTTCCGGATGATGCGGAGGTATTGATTTCCATGCCCCAAGCAGTGCATCGTTAACGCACTCCTCGCTATCCTCAATATTATCAAGTATATTCATCGAAATATGCATGCAATAATGATTATATTTTTCCGAGGCTTCCCTGATTGCGCGTTCATTGCGCTCCAGAAAAAGCTCCACGATAGCCTTGTCCTGCATTTCCTCCTCCGTTTTTATCATCCTGCCTATATACACAGCTTATTTTTTATTAGGTTGCACTTTTCTAAAAAAAATTTTAAAAATTTTTTATTCCGGAATTTCCGATTATACATAATCGTTCTATCGTTTGCCTGCTCCGCACATTTTTACCTTGCGTATTTTACCTTTCGCATTTCACATTGCCTGTTTATCATAGTTTTTGTAGAGATACTGAATAATATCCTTCCTTGTCACAATTCCTATAAAAACATTGTCATCATCAACAACCGGCACGAAATTCTGCTTGATTGCAAGATCAATCAGGCTTTCCATGTGTGCCTCGGCATTCACCGGACGATTGTTCACACGCCTGTGAATATCTGAAATCGGTATCTCCTCCGCTTCCTCAAAGGTAGAAATATTCTCATCAGCCATCTTCCAGAGCAGATCACCCTCCGTTATTGTTCCCACATATTTGCCATGCTTGCTGATAATAGGCATCGCTGTATACTTATGGTAACGTATCTTCTCCAGCACCTGCCTTATATTCGCATCCTCATACACATATACCACATCACATTTCGGTGTGAGAAAAAATAAAATATTATTGTTATTCATAGCCCTCTCCATCTCCTATGTATTTTTTCCTTATATAGTTGCAATAATGTCCACGCGCTTTTTAGGCAATTGTAGCATATAATTATGAACAGAATAAGTACAAAACGTAAAATCATTATAATCCAGGTTATCCTGATGCCACGCACTGATACATTCCAGAATAAAACGGCATCGGAAGAATAATGTTTTCATGGAAAACAAAAAACGCATAAAGCCTCGAACCATAAAGCTTCATGCGTCTTTTTACAGAGCAGGATACGGGAATCGAACCCGCCTCCTCAGCTTGGGAAGCTGATATACTACCGATGTACTAATCCTGCACACTGTTGCAAAATCCCTTCTGCAACAGCCTTAATTATCATATCACATCTGAACAAAAAAATCCAGCATTTTTTTATTTTTTCAGTCCTTTTAACTGTTCTGCAAGCTCCTTAAGTCCTGTAATGGTGCTTCCGACATCCTTTGTAATAGCACTATTGTCCTCGCTCACCTTAAGAGTCTCCGTGGAATGAGCCGTAACCTCCTCGGTCACACCTGAAATCGTGTGTATTCCTTCTACTATAGTCTGGTTGGCATCATTTAACTCGCGTACAAGCTCACTGAGTCTTCCTGCCTCATCATATACCATGTCATTCTTCTGTGCAATCCTCACAAAGCTCTTAACAGTCTCATCTGCTGCGTGGTTCTGATTTCCGGATACCTTTATCATATCCTCAATAACATTTACAACATCCGAAAGCTCTGTTGAAATACTGTCAATAAGCTCTGTTATATTACCTGTAGCTCCCTGCGTCTGATCGGCAAGATTGGAAATCTCAGAGGCAACCACCGCAAAACCACGACCTGCGTCCCCTGCCCTTGCCGCCTCAATGCTTGCATTAAGTGCAAGAAGACTTGTCTGTGATGCAATGCTGTTAATCATATCTATTATTGACTGCATCTTACCTGTATGCTCACGAAGCTGCAGAAGCTCCCTGGATACATTGGCATTGGCATCATTTGACACCTTTACACATCTTAAAAGCTCATCCATATTTTTCTTCGATAAATCAAGCTCCGACTTAGTCTCATTTACATTATCCACAATCATTCCCGAAGTTTCCTCAACACTATTAATCGTATCCTGAATCTGTTCTGTCTTTTCGAGCTGTACCTGAATGGATCGAACTGTCTCGTTCGTTCCTGCTGCCACCTCGCCCATCGAATCCTTGGTCTTATTGGCTGTAGTCTCTAATATATCAACCTTGCCGGATACAGTATTGATGTCATCGGTAATCTTCTCTGCCACCTCAAGAATCTCACCCATAAGAGCCGCATTATGCTCCTTTTCCTCCTCAACCTGCTCAAGCTGGGTATCGCTGCATTTCTTAGATACATAAGTCGCCATGAGAAGATAACCTGTAAAAAGCAGAACCGATGCAACCCTGATCTCAACATCCGCAAGCTGCGATGTATCCAGCTGTCCTGACAGGGCGCTGTAAGCAACCTGGATAATATTTCCAAGCGATACCGTTCCCATAAAACATGCCGCAACCTTAATATCATTGTAAGAGATAAGAATGACAGCGATAAGAAACGCATACACATATGCGACAGGCGATACCGTAGTAAAGATTATAAACAGGTAAAATATTACATACCCGCCCGATATAGCATATTTTAAATATTCCGTACCCTTGTCCTTTAAATACATTGCCAGACATAATACATAAGGCACCAGTGCAAAGATACAGAACACAGCAAAATATCCCATGCTTCTGCTTTTCTTGAGTACCTCAACAAGATAGCATACAACAAGAATAATATTCATTATACTGTATGCAATCATACTGGTTCTGTTCGACAGCTTCAATCCGTCAATCTTTTTGTCTTCCATACTGCTCCTCCATACCTTCATAAATACAAAATACATTGTGCTTAATTTTTCATAAGTCAAAACAACACATTTAATATGTTACATATTACCATTTTTTGTATCTATATTACAAGCTTATATTGCATTTTTCGACATAATTTTAGAACAAACATCTGCTTTCACAAATATTGGGTTTCTTCATATTATATTTATATAAAATATGCAAAAGGAGTCATATATGGCTTATTATAATGGCAATCACCGCATGGTGCAGCGTCAGCCTATGATGACCTGTCCGAATCAGGCACAGAACAGGCAGAGCAGCTCCGGATACGGTCGAAATACAGCTTCAGCACAGCCATGCTGTAATCAAAATGCCGATACGCCACATCAGGATATGCCTAATACTGCTGAAAAAAAGTGTATGATGCAGCCACGCATAACACCTGCCGATGGTGTTGCACAGTCATGTGTAATGCCTTCACCATACTGCCCTGTCGCAATGGCGTATGTACCATTTCAGGCATTCGAGGAATTATTCGAGGAATCAAAAGCATTTATGATTGGCACTGCCTTTCCTTCGCTTTTCAAACCGTTTATGAGAGGAGGCAGATGTCGATGAACGAAACATGCAATGACAGGAATGCCCTGTTTAGAAAAATCCATGAGTGTGAGTTCATGATGATTGACCTTGGCTTGTACCTTGACACTCATCCGGACTGCGTTCAGGCGCTTAATGCATTTCAAAAGCATCGCGCTTCATACCAAAAACATGCAGCCGAATATGAGCGTCTCTATGGCCCGCTCACATTCTACAGTGTAAGCTCAGATACTTGCTGGCCGTGGCAGCAGCTTCCATGGCCTTGGGAAATGGAGGCGTATAATTAATGTGGATTTATGAGAAAAAACTGGAATTTCCTGTGCACATCAAGGAACCTAATCCTAAGCTGGCACAGCTTATTATAAGCCAATATGGCGGTCCGGACGGCGAAGCCGGAGCATCTTTTAGATATCTGTCGCAGAGATATTCGATGAAAGACAGACGCGTAGCGGGAGTGCTTACCGATGTCGGCACGGAGGAATTGGCGCATCTTGAGATAGTCGGTGCCATGGTTCACCAGCTCACACGCGACCTCACACCTGAGGAGATAGAGAAATCAGGTTTTGCACCATACTATGTCGACCATACGCTTGGTGTCTGGCCGCAGGCAGCTGGCGGAATCCCCTTCAATGCATGTGAATTTCAGGTAAAGGGTGACCCTATAACAGATCTTATGGAGGATTTAGCCGCCGAGCAAAAAGCAAGAAGCGTATATGATAACCTATTGAGACTGATAAGTGAACCGGACATTGTTGAGCCGCTGCGCTTTTTGAGAGCGAGAGAGATTGTTCACTTCCAGCGCTTCGGTGAAGCGCTCAACATCACGCGGGAGGGACTTGACGCAAAGAACTTCTATGCATTCAATCCTTCGATAGATACATGAAATAGAATAATGCAATATTCAAGATATCAGGGGCAAAAGGTCAGAAGTCCGATGCGAGCTTGCCTGCGTGAGGATTTTTGACATTGTGACCCGCCAAAAACATGGAACCACCGCTTTGCGGATAAGATATTACGGCTACATCATAACTGATGTGTAATAAACTTCTGCAAAACGGTGGTTTCTTATATGCTGTTCATGTAAAAATCAACTGCTTTTATGTAAATTTTCACACTAAATTACTCATATTTTCTGCCGCAAATCGCACTAAACTACACAAATCCTTTTTTTCTACCTCCACAGCTCCCGCTATTTAATTATTTCCTAATTTAATTATTTTCTGTTCAATTATTTCTTATTCAGGAAATCATACTGCGACATATAAAGCTTGTAATACATTCCGTCCTTATTTTTCATAAGCTCGTCGTGGCTTCCCATCTCGACAATCTCGCCGTGGTCGACATACATAATACATGACGAATTTTTGATTGTTGAGAGACGATGGGCGATAATGAAGGAGGTTCTTCCCTTTAACAGCTCGTTAAGTCCCTTCTGCAGAAGTATCTCCGTCTCAGTGTCAATACTTGAGGTTGCCTCATCAAGTATGAGAATCTTAGGGTCTGCCAGAACAGCACGCGCAAATGAGATAAGCTGTCTCTGACCTGCCGACAGACGGCTTCCGCGCTCATTAACCTCGGTGTAGTAGCCGTTCTCAAGCCCCATGATAAAATCGTGAGCGCACACGGTCTTAGCCGCCTTTATGACATCCTCATCGCTCGCCTCCATATTGCCGTAGCGGATATTGTCCATGATCGTTCCCGCGAATATGAAGCTGTCCTGCATCATCACACCCATCTGGGTTCTGAGGGATTTGATTGTAACCCTGCTGATATCTATTCCGTCGATGAGTACCTGCCCTGAGGTGAGATTGTAAAAACGGCTTATGAGATTGACTATGGTTGTCTTACCGGCGCCCGTAGGACCTACTATCGCATAGCTCTCTCCGACTCCCGCCTTGAAGCTTACATTCTTAAGGACAGGCACACCGTCATCGTATGCGAAGCACACATCCTTAAATTCAACCTCACCCTTAATCTCAGGCATAGGCTTAGCATCCGGCGCGTCCGTAACCTTGACCGGTTCATCTATCGTCTCAAATATTCTCTCAAGATATGAAACCGCGGTGAGCACACTGTTATAAAAGTTCGCAAGTGTGGTAATCGGCGCCCAGAATCTTGAGATATAGCCGGTAAATGCAACAAGTGTACCGACTGTCATAGCCGCATAGCCGTCCGTAATCCACGCGACACCCAGAACATATATGATTGCCGTTGTCACAACCGTGATTGTCTGAACCACCGGGTTTAGGAGGAAGTTATACTTGACCGCATTCAGCCATGATTTTTTTGACTCCATGTTAAGTCTGTTAAATATATCCGTGTTAACGTCCTCGCGGACAAATGACTGTGTGACACGGATACCGTTGATGCTCTCCGCTATGTAAGCATTCAGGTTTGACTGCTTATTAGACTGTATCTGCCAGGCCCTTCTCTGTTTTTTCTTGATTATCCACACAAGCGCAGCCAGAATCGGCAATCCGCACAGACACACCAGCGTGAACTGCACATTCAACATTAACATGAAAATTATAATGAATATAAGACTGCACATATCCGTTATAGTGTTTACAATACCGTTTGAGAGCAGGTCGCTTAGGTTATTTACATAGTTGACCACACGCACCTGAATCTTGCCATGCGGCTTATCGTCATAGTAGGAAAACGGCAGCTCCTGCAAATGCACAAACAAATCACGGCGCAGTGCATGGATGACGCCCTGCCCGACCTCAGCCATCATCTTAATCTTGAATCTGAGTATGAGCACAACTATTATCGTCACGGCAAGCATCAGACAGCTCGCAACGATGACTCTCTGTGAAGCCGCGGCTTTGCTCATCGTGCCATGAATCGCGCACTGCTCAATCGTGTCCATTACATCCTTCAAAAACAGAGGATTGAGCATTGAAAGTGCACTTGAGATAAGCATGAGCACTATAACTGTAATCAAGGTCTTTTTATAATTGCCAACATATTTTCCAAGACGTTTTAACTGGTTTAAATCAAATTTACTCTCCAAAGTCTCATCTATATCGTATTTATTCCTTGCCATATTTATCCTCATTTCCAGGTAAAAACAAGCTGTCACACTTATATTTTACACCACATCTTTTTCCGGCAGCTTACCGCAAATACATTGAAAAATTCACAGCTTTACAACCGCCGGCAAAACAATCATTTTCTTCCTGACAAAACCGGATATCCGGGAGACTACGCCGCGTCATGCTCCCCATACTGGTGCATGAATACCGTATAATAATAGCCCTTCTTCTGTATAAGCTCATCATGATTGCCCATCTCAGCTATTTCACCATCTGAGAGAACTATAATCACATCAGCATCTTTTATTGATGAAATACGGTGTGCAATTATAAACACGGTCTCATTCTCTATCCTTGCAAGCGCATCCTGAATCTGCGATTCAGTCTCCATATCAACGGCGGAGGTTGTATCGTCAAGCACAAGGATTGACGGCTCCTTAAGGAGCGCCCTGGCAAGTGATATTCGCTGCTTCTGTCCACCGGACAGTCCGACGCCTCGTTCACCCACTATCGTGTCATAGCCCTCAGGCATCTGCATGATGAAATCGTGCGCATCGGCAACCTTTGCCGCCCACTCAACTCTCTCAAAAGGACAGTCCGGCTTCGCATAAGCTATATTTCCCTCAATCGTGTCCGAAAAGAGGAATACGTCCTGCATAGCCATTCCAATGCTCTGCCTCAATACTCGTAAATCCATGTCCTTGACATTCCTGCCGCCAACTAACACCTCGCCGCTGTCAACATCATAGAAGCGGCACATAAGGTTGATGAGCGATGTCTTTCCCGCTCCGGTCGCACCTATAATTCCGACCTTCTGACCCGGTTCAATCTTGAAATTGATATTTTTAAGTATCTGTTCACCATCAATACTATATGACACATTTTTAAATTCAACGCTGCCCTCCGGCTTCTTCATGTTCTCGTCAACCGATCCTGTCACAGGATTCTTTATCTCAGGCTCCACCTCGATTGTCGCATATATCTTCTCAACCGATGTTGTAAAACGGTGCCAGTCATTTACCAGCCAGCCCGCCATACGAAGAGGTGCATCAAGCATCCACAGATATCCATTAATCATCGCCATATTTCCAAGAGTCATCTGTCCGTTTATAACCATAAGACCGCCCGCAAGCATAAGCACAAAGGTGAGGAGATTGGCAAGAAGCTCAAATATCGGCACATGGCGCACCCATATTTTTGACGCCGCAAGCTCCGAATCCCTGTACTCCGTGTTCTCCGTGTCGAACTTTGAAATCTCATAGCCCTCCTTGGCAAATGCCTTGACCACTCTGTTACCGCTGATATTCTCCTGCGCAAATGCATTGAGGCTTGAAAAACGCTCTCTTACATTGCCGAACTTAGGCTTTACATTCTTAGACTGGATTATCGTGTTGATGAGTGTAAAAGGAAGCACCGCCAGCATGGCAAGTGCGATTCTCCAGTCGACAGTGAACATCATAAACAGCGATATCGAAAACAGCAGTATACATTCATAGGTTGAATAGCACACATACGACATAAAATGACGTATCGCCATCATATCTCCTGTCTGCCTCGACATCAGATCGCCAGTCCTGTGGCTGTTATAGAACGCAAAATCCTTTGCAAGCAGATTACGGTACACATCGTCCCTCATATCGTAGAGAAGTCCCTGTGAACAGTTCTCAAAATTCCATAAAAATATAAATCGCAGTCCCGCCCTTAACAGCGTAACGCCTATCATAAGAAGCAGGAACCTCGGAAGCAGGTCAAGCCTTATATTGCTTCCGTCCCCTATGATGTCATCCACTATAAATCCTGTTATCTTAGGATTTACGATGGCAAGCACGGAGGTAATCGTGACCATGACAAGTCCGATAATCATTCTCCACTGGTACTTTTTAAAGTACGAATAAAACCATTTCATTGCCGTCATTTTCTTAAGTCCTCCAAACTCGCTGCTAATGCAGTCGTTTTCATATATGCTTCATGTAAATATTTATATGGACATTCCATATACACCTCACAACAGCAACATATGTTCTCTTTAGGTACAACCTAATATAATGACTTTTCAAACAAATCTCAATGATGTATACTGTTAAAAAATTGATTTTTTCTGCTTTTTACTTTTTGAAGCAGACTATACGGACTTCATCGTGAACTTCACTATATGTGGGTATAAAAGAGAGAGCTTTTCATTCTATACCCACATTAAGACTATTTTTTATGTACTTAGTCTCTGTTTTGGGGATTTTTTTTACATTTTTTAATTCCATACCCATAAAGGAACTAATTTTAAACTGTTTTTGGGTATTTTTATTGTATTTAGTTATTTATACCCAAAATACATTTTCGAATGCTTATTTCGCCGACCTATAAGGGTATATTTAGAAACATCTGTGCTCTATACCCTTAGACGCATACGATATCTTGATAAATATTTTCTGTGTGTTCTATTATTAACTGCACAGGTAAGGTAATTGTGAAACGTGAATTTGCCGGTAAAATTGCACAACGTCCGGTTATCGCAAGTGCACATATCAACTATATTTATGGAGGAATATACATCATGTTAAAAATACGCTATATGGGCTATAACAACACCCACCCTGATGGAATCAATATGGAACGTCCCGGCGGAATGGGGCATTATCTCATGCTCCTTGTAAAAAGTGACGCGTACTTTGAATTTCCTGAGGAAACAATATACCAGCAATATTGCTGCGATGAGCATGAAAATAGAACAACCGCTGATGAACTTCTAAAGGGCAACCTGCCATTCGACAGGAATGCAAGGCACCCTGGGCTGATAAGACAGTACGTGAACACACCCGCCTTTATAATATACACAAAGGATGCGCCTATTTATTACTACAATGACAATGAATATGTGAATGACTGGATAAGCTTTGACGATGTTCCAGATGAGAATACGTGCAAGGATGAGAATACACGAAAGGATAAGACTACATTCAAAAATAAGAATACATGCAAGGATATAAATAGAAATTCTTCCAATAATAGTTCAAATGCCGACACAGACAACTCAAGCAACAGTAATGCTGCTACCGCCGGCAATGCAGATAATTATATAGATAATTCAATAAGTGATTTCATGCTAAGCCTCGACGTCCCATTCAACCGACTCACGCTTCTGTCCGACTACACGGAGCTAAGCCAGCTCATCCGCGACCTAAGACAGGAGTTCCACCAGACCGGCTCACACCATGAGGAGATTCTTGACGCGAAGCTTAGAACCATACTGTACAAATATAGCGATGCCTACCACCTTGAGACACAGCTTTCTGACAAGCTGAAGGTTCACAGACCGCTTTTCCATGAAATAAGAAACGGCATCTACAGCCAGCACTCGCCCAAAAAGACGGTGAGTGAGCTAGCTGAAGATGCCTCCCTGAGTGTATCATATTTCCAACATATTTATAAGGAGCTGTTCGGCGTCCCGGTAATTCAGGATATAATAAGAAGCCGCATTGAGCGTGCCTGCTACCTGCTCACCATGACGCCCGACTCTGTCGCGCACATCGCAGAGAGCTGCGGCTATGAGAATGTGGAACACTTTAACCGGCAGTTCAAGGAGATTACGGGGTTCAGTCCGAATCAGTATAGGAAGAAGAAATAAGCGCTACTTCGCCCCCTCAAACGTGACCGTGATACATGTCCCCTTTCCAAGCTCACTCTCAAGCTCAAGCTGTGCACCATGGCTGGTGAGGATATGCTTGACTATGGCAAGTCCAAGTCCGGTTCCGCCGCTCTCTCTTGAACGGCTCTTGTCAACGCGGTAGAATCGCTCAAATATGCGCTCCTGGTGTTCCTTTCCTATGCCTATTCCGTCATCCTTGACGGTGAGCTTCACCTTGCCGTCGAGGGTACTGCTGACATCGACAATCACATTTCCGCCCTTATCCTTGTTATTGTAGCGGATGGCATTGTCACACAGGTTGTAGAGCACCTCATCCATCATCGCCTTGTCGGCATTTATATAGGCGGAGGTTCCAAGGAGCATCAGCTTCACATTGTTCTTCGCGGCGGCTACTTCAAGATTCTTCACGCAGTTCTTCGCCGCCTCATATAAATCCATCCTCTCAAGATTTAACTTCACGCCGTCATCAAGCTCCGACAGATTGATGATGTCATTTATAAGTGAGAGAAGTCTTGTGGAATTTTTTCTGATTTCCCCGGCAAAACGCACGCTGTCATCGCCCTTTACCATGCCGTTCTCTATCAGCTCGGCGTAGCCCGATATCGCGGTGAGGGGGGTCTTCAGCTCATGCGATACATTCGCGGTGAACTCCTGCCGCATTGTGGCGCTTCTTAAAATATCCTCACGCTGCTCCTTCAGCGCACCGACAAATGGTATCAGCTCCTTGTACTCCGGAACAAGTGATGGATTTGCGCTGTTGTTTACAAGCTCCTCTATAGGCTTTACCATGCGCTTTGTAAGGTGCTTTGACAGGAAGAAGCACATCACATACAGGATAAGCGACAGACCGATGATTATAGGAATTGCAGACATGAATATGGTCCATATACTGTTCGCTTCCTTGGCGATACGGATGACTGAGCCGTCCTCAAGCTTCATCGCATAGTAGAAAATTCTTCTCGAAAGTGTGTCCGAATTCCGCACACATCTGCCCTCGCCGGTCTTAAGCGCTTCAATATACTCCGGTCTGTCTGAGTGGTTCTCAAGCGAACCTGCCTCATTGTCATAGAGCACGCTTCCGTCACCGGCTATCCAGGTAACACGCACATCGAACTCATCCTCACCGGAAAAATCATTTATCAGGTATCTTGCAAACTCCGCGTCGGTTTTCAAATCATCAAAAACCTGCTTTTTGAAAAGCTCATAGAACACCATAACCGACATAAAGAGTGTCACCACAATGGCGAACAATGTCATCCTCAAAAACTGGCTTAATATCTTCTCTTTCATGGCTCTAATACATACCCCACATTGCGGACTGTCTTAATCATGGCACCCGCATTTCCAAGCTTCTGCCTCAGTGTCTTGATATGCATATCGAGGGTTCTTGATTCACCCTCGAAATCCACGCCCCACACCAGCTCCATAATTCTGTCGCGGTGCATGGCAACGCCGCTGTTATTCATGAGACAGCGAAGCAGCTCATACTCCTTGAAGGTCAGCTCCTTCGGCTCATCATCCACATACACGATATGTCTGTCGCTGTCAAGAAATATATTTCCCACGCGGATACTTTTGTCAGCTCCGGTGTCCATGCTTCTTCTTATCAGCGCTCTCACCCTCGATATCAGCTCCATAACCCCGAATGGCTTGGTTATATAGTCATCCGCTCCGATATCAAGTCCCTTCACCTTGTCAAGCTCGGTTGACTTCGCAGTGACAAGGATAACCGGAATCTTCTTCGTCTCGCCGGAAGCGCGCAGCTTCTTCAATATCTCTATGCCATCCTCATCCGGAAGCATGATATCCAGTAAAATCAAGTCCGGCTTTCTCTTTGCAAGCTCCTTCTTAAAATCCTTGCCGCATGCAAACCCGCTCACATCATGCCCGCTGTTGCTGAGGGCTATGCTCTCAATCTCTCTTATGTTGTCGTCATCTTCAACTATATATATCAATGCCATGTTCTTTACCTTCTTTCATGTTTTCTCTGCCCTTATCGGAATTTTTGTCACACTTGGACTGATAAAAAGCCCTATCTTTCAAGAATTTCCTTGCTTTCTCTGCCCTTCTCGGAATTTTTGTCACTTTTAGACTGAGAAAAAGCACTGTTTTTTCAAGAATTCTCATGTTTTCTCTGCCCTTATCGGAATTTTTGTCACACTTGGACCGATAAAAAGCCCTGTCTTTCAAGAATTTCCTTGCTTTCTCTGCCTTTCTCGGAATTTTTGTCACATTTAGACTGAGAAAAAGCCTTGTCTTTCAAGAATTTCCTTGCTTTCTCTGTCTTTTCCGGAATTTTTGTCACTTTTAGACTGAGAAAAAGCCTTGTCTTTCAAGAATTTCCTTGCTTTCTCTGCCCTTCTCGGAATTTTTGTCACTTTTA
>ERZ791893.990-NODE-990-length-16543-cov-2.509037_pt1 | contig 16543 bp, 10 predicted proteins | sample MGYA00510154_ERZ791893 | MGnify/ENA primary metagenome ERZ791893 (study PRJEB30046, sample SAMN00792068) | human gut metagenome | study: EMG produced TPA metagenomics assembly of the A metagenome-wide association study of gut microbiota in type 2...
CGGCTGCGGTGGAGTTTTGTCTGCGCCTGCTCCAAGGTGAAGTACAGCCGGATCGTGCCGTCCGGCTCGACGTAGCCGTTCTGCCGGGAAATGCTGGCCCGGTCCAGCAGTAGGGCATAGAGGACTTTGGCGTCGTTGCTGATGTCCCACAGCGCTTCGTCTTGCAGCAAAAACCGTGGAAGCGGCACATAGGATGCCGCTGGGCTATCGGTGGTAAGCTTACAGAATGTTTTCATCTGACCTCCTGTCCCATCCATCCTATCCCTCTGCGTATTGATTGGATTGATGGATGGTTCTCTTGTATTTGATTTATTTCTTATTGATTAGGGGATGAGTTTGAGCCCCGATGAACGTCGCGGAAACCGGCGTCCTGAAATCCGATTTCGGAACCCTCCGGAGCGTCAGCCTGTCCACCGTCTGAAAAACCGGCGACGGAAAATCCCGTTATGGTCACAGCTCCTCCTTCTGCCGTGCTTTCAGCAGCTCCCACACGTCGCCGAGCCGGTCTTTCAGGTCGGCAACGTCGGCCTCGTAGAAGTGTCCCGTGCTGTTGATGCGGCGGCAAATCTGGCTGATGTTCGATGCAATGCGGTTCACGGCGGCGGCCAGCTTTTTCTGTTCGGTGTAGTCCACCTTGATGATGTACCCATCGATGAGCATCTTCCGGGCGTAGGCTCCGAAATTATGAGTTCCCAGCTGGCGCATCTTGTGCTGAATGAGATTCAGCTCTGTCTCGTTCAGACAGATTTCCTTGCGGATGGGTCGTGTGCGGTCTGGCATGGTCACATCCCCCTCAGCTTCAGATGGAAGTCGTCGCCCTCTTCCCGGACGTCCAGATAGCACATGTCGTAAAGCTCCATGAGCGCGCAGAAGATTCGCTCGTCCGACAGGTTATCCCGCAGCTGGTCAGCCAACTCGGACAGCTCGAAGGCATCCTTGCCGAAGGAACAGAGGATAGCAGCAAGGCCCTTGGCATCGACCGAGAGATACAGGTCTTGCAGCAGCTCCGTGGGGACGGCGGTTTTGTGGGAATGATCAAAGTGCATGGTGTACATAGCGGTTCTCCTTTCAATTTTGAAAAAGTTTCGTGGTTTGCTGCGGCTGGAGCATTGGCTCAAAATTCTCCTTTCACTATCCAACGGACAAAATGAAGCGGACTGTCACGGATCTGTCACAAATCCAGTTCGCAGGGGGTGACACCTTTCTGGAATTTGCGCTGAAAACCTCCTTCATATCACCTGCGGACAACATAAAGCGAACTGTCACGGTTCTGTCATGAAATCGATTTGCGGACGATCATGCCGCAGCCTCACTGACTTTTGCCCCTCTACATGACAACGGACATTTTTGCGAAAAACTTGGTAGCCTTCTGAAAAAAATCTTCTACTTTACAACGCGCATTTTTGCCCTTGCTGGGGGGGACAGGCAAAATTTTCGGCTCTGAAACTCTTCTGCTATCCAACGGACAAATCGAGGCGATTTGTCTCACACTTGGCACGGAAAGAGCAAAAAAGAAGCGCCTGTCTGCATGACAGGCGCTTCCGGGAAGCTGCTGCTATTCAGTTGTGTCCAGGTAATCTTCGTCGGTTTCCTGCGATAACCGGCAAGTGCCGTCCGCTTCATCTCGCTGCCGCAGAAGCACGGCAAACGCAAGATACAGCGCGCTCTGCCGCCGCTCGACCGCCCCGCGATTCATTTGCAAGGCATCCGCTGTCTTGCGGATGGACAGTCCCTCGGAAAAGCGTTTTTTGAAGATCTCCGCGTAGTCGTGGAGCACGGTCTTGAGGGACTGCTGGAGAAATGCCAGATCCTCGCGCATGGCCAGATATTCCTCCCGGTCATGAACGCCGATGTACTGCTTCCGTTCCCGGATGAGCCGGTAGCGCTGCAAGTCCATGCGGTAATTTTCGCAGATGTCCTTGGCGTAGTCGTAGTAGGTTTTGCTGCAACGGATGAAGCGATCTTCATACTCGTCGTCAACGTAAGTGAAGCGCTTGCTCTTGGGCTCCGGAAAGCCGTCTTCGTACACCTCGCGGACGATGGAGGTGTCGATTTCACGCCGGGTCTGGCGCACATATTTGTCCCGCAGCTCGCCGTCTACCTCGACCTTTTCGCAGAAGGACGCATAGTGGATGAGGTAGTAATGCTCGTTATCCTCGCGGGAAAAGCTGGCGTCCTTGCAGACCGCGATGGCCTCGCCGGTGTCGATGTCCCTGAGCACCCGGACGACGAAAATGGGCTTGCCGTCGCAGCGTTTGTAATAACCGGCAAACACCCGTCTCTCTGCCATGCGCAGCCCTCCCTTCGGCGATTTTCCTAAAGTATACCACAGTTCGCGGCGAAGGAAAAGTGCGGCGCGAGGACGGAGAAAACTGGGATTTTGGAGAATAGCAAGCACATCCGGTGTCCGGACACACGGCGATTTTTGGATAATCCCAAGCCCTTATGATGTTGACGGCGAGCAGAAAACGCCGGTGCATATTACAATCAAAATTGACGAACAGAACTCAGAATACGGATACGGAAAATGTGAATGGGAGTTGCTTCACAGGTGGAGAAGTCGTATAATAAAGTCAATGTTTGCGGCCACATCTTGAATGATAATAGCTGTTTTGCACAACAGTCCATAATTCTTACGTACCGCCAAAAAGCAATTAGGCAAGAAAAAGGAGATATACTGATGCTATATCCCGGCTTATACGAACAAGTCATCAACAACGCCCTGACCGGCGAGCTTGCGGAGATTCCGGAGGCTCGCAAGGCTGTTGCGCCTATTGACAAAGCCGAAGCTTCCAAGGTGCTGGCGCAGTATCTGGCGGATGTGGTTCAGAAGGGGCTGGATAACGTACTGGACAACGGCGGGGGTATTTCAACTCAAATCGAGCTTACCAATCAGATTGTAGCCCTGATTCAAGATACGACAAAAGAAGCTGACTTTGCAGCACTGGGGGTTGACCAGCGGGCAGAGCAGCTTCTTGCGCTTTTGCGGGACGCTGATCCGCGTCTGGCCGTGGGAAAGACCGCTGCGGACATGGAACGTCCGGAAACATCTATTGCGCAGAGCTCGCTTTTCACTGGGGCCGTGCATGAGCCGCAGATGTTCACGGAACTCAAGAAAGAGATCGTATCGGCCGACCGGATTGACATGCTGGTGTCCTTCATCAAATGGAGCGGCCTGCGGCTGATTATGGATGAGCTGAGGGAGTTTACACAGAATGGCGGCGAGCTTCGCATCATCACAACCTCCTACATGGGCGCTACCGATGTGAAGGCCATCGAGGAGCTTCGCCAACTGCCCAATACGCAGGTCAAGGTCAGCTACAACACCAAGACTACCCGCCTCCATGCCAAGGCGTACATCTTCTACCGCAACACGGGCTTTACGACGGCGTATGTCGGCTCATCCAATCTGTCCAATGCCGCATTGACCAGCGGTCTTGAATGGAATACCAAGGTGACAAAGCGTGACCTGCCTGAAACCATCGACAAAATTGTAGCAACCTTCGAATATTATTGGAATGACCGCGAGTTCGAGTATTACGATGAGGGGCAGAAGGAGCGTCTGGCCCGTGCGCTGAAGGCGGAAAAATACTTTGACACCAACGATGCCGACGCCTACACCATGGACATCCATCCCTATTCCTATCAGCAGGAGATTCTGGACAAGCTGGAGGCGGAGCGCACTGTCCATGGCTATACACGCAATCTGGTGGTGGCTGCCACCGGTACCGGCAAAACGGTGATCTCTGCGCTGGATTATAAGCGCTTCCGCAAGCAAAATCCGGACAAGCCCTGCCGCCTGCTCTTTGTGGCACACCGGGAGGAAATTCTCAAGCAGAGCTTGTACACCTTCCGCGCCGTGCTCAAGGATGCCAACTTCGGTGAGCTATTTGTGGGCAGCTATAAGCCGGAGAGCATCGACAACCTATTTCTGTCTATTCAGACCTTCAACTCACAGAGCTTTATAGAAAAGACTGCGCCCGATTTTTATGACTACATCATCGTGGACGAGTTCCACCACGCGGCGGCGCCTACTTATCAGAAGCTGCTGAACTACTATCACCCCTGCATTTTGCTGGGGTTGACCGCCACGCCGGAGCGCATGGACGGCAAGAGTATCCTGCCATATTTCGGCAACCGCATCTCGGCGGAGATCCGCCTACCGGAAGCCATTGACCGTAAGCTCCTGTGCCCGTTTCAATATTTCGGCGTCACCGATACTGTAGATCTTGACACGCTGAAATGGTCTGCCGGTGGTTACCAAAAGAGCGAGCTGGAACAGATCTATACGTTCAGCGGGGCGATTGCCAACCGCCGTGCCGACCATGTGGTGTCGTCACTCCTGAAATATGTCACTGACATGGACGAGGTGAAGGGGCTGGGGTTCTGTGTGACGGTCGATCACGCGGAATTCATGTGCCGCTATTTTAATGAGCATCATATTCCGTCCATGTTCCTGACCGGCAATTCCCCAGACGAGGAGAGAAAGACCGCCAAGCAGCGCTTGGTAGCCGGTGAGGTACGCTTTATTTTTGTTGTGGACATCTACAACGAGGGCGTGGACATTCCGGAAGTCAATACGGTACTCTTCCTACGTCCTACGGAATCCCTGACGATCTTCTTGCAGCAGCTCGGCCGTGGTCTGCGTTTGGCTGAGGATAAAGATTGCCTGACCGTGCTGGACTTTATCGGTCAGGCGAACCGGAAGTACAATTTCGAGGATAAGTTTGCAGCACTCCTGTCGAACACAACCCGCAGCGTGAGCCGAGAGATCAAGGACGGATTCATTTCCGTCCCCAAGGGCTGCTATATCCAACTGGAGAAGAAAGCGGCCAAGTACATTTTGGACAACATCCGTGCCTCCTATGGCAATACTGCCGGATTGGTGTCGCGCGTTGCCTCTTTTACGGAGGATAGCGGGCTGGAGCTGACGATTGCAAATTTTTTGGACTATTACCATCTCGATCCGAGGGCGATTTATAAGTTTTCTTCATTCTCTCGCATTTGCGCCAGAGCGGATCTCATTTCGGATTTTGCAGAGCCGCTGGAAGAAACCATGACTAAGGCGCTTGCCAAACTCGCCGTGATTGACTCCCGTCGCTGGATTTCTTTCCTGCTGGACATTTTGCCGCGGTTGGATGATGTGAACTTTGCCGCTCTTTCAGACGCCCAAAAGCGTATGATGCAGATGTTTTACATCACCGTCTGGGGAAAGGCGGCAGATGACTGGGACGGCGAAGAAGTGCTGGACAATCTCTACGCCCTGTCTGACAGCACTGTCCTGCTGAATGAGCTTTTGGAGCTGCTGCGCTATCGCTTCGAGCAAATTGACTTCATCGACGAGCCGGTAGATTTGGGCTTTGATTGCCCGCTGGATCTGCACTGCACCTACACCCGCGACCAGATTCTGGTTGCCATGGACTTTATGAAGCCTGCAACAGTGCGCGAAGGTGTCAAATGGCTGCCGGATAAGCAGTTGGATGTGTTTTTTGTAACGCTGAATAAAGCAGACAAAGACTATTCTCCAACGACTATGTACAACGATTATTCCATCAATGAGAGCCTGTTTCACTGGCAGAGCCAGAGCACCACGGCGGAGACTTCATCCACCGGCCAGCGCTATATCCACCACAAAGAGCGCGGCAGCAAGGTACTGCTGTTCGTCCGTGAGTTTAAGGCCGACCGTGTGACCGGCGGTGCGGAGGCATATACCTATCTGGGTACGGCACGCTACGTCAAGCACGAAGGCAGCAGACCGATGAATATAACTTGGCAGCTGGATCGTCCGATCCCGGCGAAGTTTTTGAAGAAGACAAATAAGTTGGTGGTGGGATGATCAAATCCGAACAAGAACGCCATAGCGAATCGGTATAGAGCCGTCGCTATGGATCAATACCCAGTCGTTGGCATATTCAAGGCGGACATTGAGCCACCGCTCGTCCACCCGGCATTGAAAGCAGTCTCCGCAGTGCAGTCCGCCATACAGTGCGCCTGTATCGAATGCGATATCCGGCCTGTCATGATTCCAAATCAATTGTCCAATCATTGTTGTCTCCTGTAGGAGGAAGTTTCATGAGATTCTTTGAAGCGATACCGAGTGAGCTTTTTTCACCTCTTGCCTCGCCGAACCGTGCGCTATATGCAGATGCGCTGGACGTGCTGTACAGTGCATACCGCGATAACCTGAAAATACGCGAGGACGCATTGTATTCCATGCTGCGCAGCAAATTGGAGGAGCAGCTGGCGGACGCAACATTTGAAGGGGAGGATATCGACGAGGAGGAACTGCGTGATATCTCCGGCAGGGCCCGCTTCCTGATCCGAAAGCTCTGCGGCAAGGGCTGGTTTGAGAAAGAACGGGGTGACGACTTTGAGGAGTACATCACTGTTCCCAGTTACAGCAGCCGTCTGCTGGAGCTGTTTCACCAGCTGCGGGATGACAGTTCCGTTCGCGGCTATTCCTATGTGTTCAACACTTATTCTTCATTAAAAGTGGCGCATGAGAGCGGAAGCGTATATGAGAAGATGTCCGCTGTATACAGCGCCTATGATAACACCAGCGCGCTGATAAATTTGTTGCAAATGGTCTATCACAATGTGAAGCACTATTTCCAGATGCAGATCGACATGCAGGACGTGAATCAGGTGCTGGCGTCCCACTTCAATGATTTTGGGCAGAAAGTGATCGAGGCATACATACGCCCCTTGAAAATTAAGGACTCCGTTCCCAAATACCGCGTTCCCATCCAGTCGGTTTTGAGAAGCTGGGCAGAGAATGATGCATTGCTGCTTGCCATGGCCAACACGGCATTGCAGGATAAGCGCGGCGACACCGTGGCGAAGTGCCGTGCCGATCTGCTGCGGAAAATTTTCTGGATCGATGAACGATACGATAACATGGAGCATGACTATCTCGATGAGATCGACGCGCAGGTTCGCCGCTATACGAGAGCAGCGACGCAAAAAGTGGAAAATCTGACGAATCGGGATCAAAACGTCCGTGGAAACCTGAATGTTTTGCTTACGGCATTGTCACGAAATCGCCGCGCGGGTGATTTAGTGGACCAGATACAGCCTGTGTTTCAGTTCTATGAACAGTCATTTCTTTCTGAAAAGAGCTTGTGGTACCGGAAACGTCCCGGGAAACGGACAAAGGCTGTGCCGGTCCTTATCCGGGAGGCGGATTCTGATGCGGATGCTGCCGCTCAGGCCGCGAAGCTGCTGCGCTCTGAATATGGCCGCACGGCCATAGCGGCTTACGTGCGAGGGTGGTTGGGAGATGCGGATATTCGTTATTCCAAGGATTTGGAAATTCGGGATGATAAAGGATATATCATGAGCCTGCTGGCTGTGTTGACAAGTGAAGATCCCACTGCTGGGTATCAAATCAAAGAGTTAGGTGGTACCTTCAACGAAAATGGCTACTCCATCCCTCAGATGCAGATTCGCCGGAAGGAGAAAAAGAAATGAATTTCGACTTTATTCAGCAGGCAACCTCCAAGGAGCTGGAACAGTTTAAGTCTGTATGCAACCAGCTCCTTAGCCGGACCTATGTGGTGCGGACCCTGTATCGCCCCGGGAAAGGACGGGTGAACAATCCGGACTATACGTTTCTGTCGCTGCATTATGAGGCCGTGCAGGACTATCTTGGCCTTATGGATTGGGATTTGCGCAAAGATACGCTGAATGGCTATTTCTATGTGGTCAACACCGACGAGGCAAACCGCTGTAATCTGAACAAAAAGGAAACAGCCATCCTGCTGGCTTTGCGCATGATCTATGAGGAGAATCAGGAGCGGCTGGGCTTGGAACAGGATGCCATCTGTACCGTGCGTGATGTTTTGGAAAAGGTCGTAACAGACTATGCGATCCTGCCTGCAAAGCCAAATATGGACGAGGTGAAGCGGGCGCTGACCCTGCTGGAAAACCACGCCATTATTCAGCGCATTGACGGGAAGTTCAATCAAAGCAGCTGCAAATTCGCCATACTTCCGACGGTGCTGGCTGCCGTATCCGGCGAGAAGCTGAATGCCGTTGTATCCGTGCTGCGAAAGGAGGACGCCGATGAAGAAGTTGAAGAAGATCCTGCTGATTAATTGGCTGTATTTCAGCAAGGAACTCATCGAGGTGAGCGACGTGAACTTCCTGACAGGAAAGAATGGCGCAGGAAAATCAACGGTGATCGACGCACTTCAGATTGTGCTGTTGGGCGAAACGAATGCCCGTAATTTCAATCAGGCGGCCAATGAAAAGTCCCAGCGCACGCTTGACGGTTATCTTCGGGCGGATATGGATGAAAATAACCCCTATTCCCGCCGCGGAAAGGATTTTTCCAGCTATATCGCCTGCGAATTTCAGGACGAGGTGGAAGGGACCAGCTTCGTCACCGGTGTTGTTTTCGATTGCCGCAGTGATGGCAGCAGACAGGAACGCTTTTTCATTTACGTGGGGACTTTGCCGGAAAATTGCTTTATCGAGAATGGGGAGGCAATGGAGATTCCCGCACTGCGCCGCTATCTGAAACAAAACTATGCCAAAGCGGAAATCTATGATACGCAGAAGGAATATCGCCGGAACATGCTCTCCCGCTGGAATGTTCACAATGAACAGGTCCTCCGGATGATGAAAAAAGCGGTGTCTTTCCGGCCGATAGTGGATATTCAAAAATTTATCACGGAGAACATCTGCGACATACCGGATAAGCCTGATATTGAGGCCATGCAGCAGAATATCCGGGATTATAAGCGCCACGAGCTGCTGGCGCAGCGGCAGGAGGAGAAACTGGCCGCCCTGCAGGAGATTGGCAGACTATATCGCGAGATGCATCAGGCGATCGACCGCTGGCAGGTGCAGTCCTTTTTGGTGCTGTGGGCCCAGAAGGAGGTCAAGCGGTCTCAGATTCACCGTCTCGAGCTGGAAAAGGCTGAGTGTACCGCAAATTTAACCGCCGCCGGCGAGAGGATCCGGGAAATCACAACGCAGATCACGCAGAAAGAGGACCGCAGGCGCGAGCTTGAATTGGCTTGTGCGCAGAGCAGCGTATTTCAGGAGGAGGAGAAGCTGCGCGGCCGGAAACAGGCCCTGCTGGATGAGCGGGGACAGCTGCATCGGGAAATGCGATCCCTGACTCAGGAAATCAAAAAGGAAGCGCTTCGGCTGAATAACCTGTGCAGTGCGATACTGGAGCAGGAAGCGGAAGAAAATCTTTTGCCTGTGCAGGATGCGGCCCAGGGCGTCCTGAAGGCATATGCGGTTTTTGCGTTGGAAAACCATGAGATGTTTTCTCATTCCCTGGCGCCTTTTGAAAATGCCCGGCAGGCGGCTGCTGTGCTTTCGGAGGCGGTCCGGGACGCCCGACACAAAATAGAAGACCGTCTGGCGGAATTGAAAGAGCAGCAGGACCAGAAACGCGTTGCCCTTGCGAATCTCCGGAAAAATATCAAAGACTACCCAAAAGGGTTGCTGCAATTTAAGGAGAGCTTGGCCGACGAGCTGGAGCATCAGTTGGGAAGCCCGGTTACAATCGATATTCTGGCGGACGTGTTGGAGGTTGCAGACGAACGTTGGCGCGGAGCGGTAGAGGGCTATCTTCATGCGCAGAAGTTTTACCTACTGATCGATCCGGCGTACTACCAAAGAGCGCTGCCTGTGTTTGACCGGATCAAAAGAGATTTCGGCTCTGCTTCCTTTGGACTGGTGGATATCGGTAAGCTCCGTGAACGAGAGACGATCCGTCCTCGGGACGACAGTCTTGCGAAGAAAGTGGAGACAGAGAATCCGCTGGCGCGCAGCTATATGGATTACTTACTGGGGCGTGTGGTGTGCTGCAACAGGGTCGAGCAGCTGTGCAATTTCAAGATTGCCCTTACGGCGGACGGCATGCTTTATCAGGGCTATGTGGCCCGTTCCATGCGGCGAGAGTGGATGGACGACGCATTCATCGGCCGCCGGGCAGTCAGTCTGCGTATTTCCCGATTGGAAGGTGAGCTGAAGCAGATTGAGGATGAGTTGCATAAGCGGGCCCCCATCCGCCAGCTTTTGACACAGTCAAAAGACCCGCTGTTTACGCATTTCTTTGTTCAGAATACCGTAGCGGAAAAGCAAACTGCATATCTGCGGGGCATGGAGATTACCGATGAGGTGGCCGGTATCGACGAACGGCTTTCAAAGCTGGATCTCCTGTGGCTGGACGAACAGCGTCGCACGATTTCCACGCTGGGGAATGAAGTCATAGCACTAAATAAAGAAAAAGAGCAGAAAGGGATTCAGATTGGCCAACAAAAAGAGCGCATTCGCCAGCTGGACTATGAGGTGCTGCCGGATCATTACCAGCAGCTGACCTATGTGGAGGACTGTATTGAGGCAGAGTTTTCTCCTGAGTACCGGGAAAAAACCGGCATTCCCCGATATCAAAAAGAATTTGACCGCTTGAAGCGCGCGGATGTTGTCCACAAGAATTTCAGCAGCCGCTTGGAGCAAAGCACCAATGAGCGTGATGCCGCGCAAAAAAAGCTGTTTGAGGCGCGCAGAGGATACAATGACCAGTTCAAGCCGTGCTCCTTCCGCGTCGAGTCCATGGACAATGGGGAATACGAAGCGGAGCAAAGGCTTTTGGAGGAAAGCGAGCTGCCCCGGTACCGTGAAAAGATCATAACGGCGCGGGAGAGCGCCATGGAGCAATTCCAGAATGATTTCCTGGCAAAATTGAAATCCAGCATCGATCAAGTGCAGGATCAGGTGAGAAATCTGAATCGCGCACTGCGTCAGGCGCAGTTTGGCACAGACAGCTACCAGTTCCGCGTGGAGCGCAATCCGGATTATGCAGAATACTATGACATGATTATGGCTCCGGAGCTTATGGAAGGAGACATGGGCTTGTTTGCGCTGCCGTTTCAGGAAAAATATGGCCAGCTGATAGAGAAGCTGTTCAGCCAAATCACCATGGCGGACGATACGCAGCTGAATGCCAGAAAGCAGAGTGAATTGCAGGAAAACATCCAGCGATATACAGACTTCAGGACCTACCTGAAGTTCGATCTGGAAACGACCGACCAGAATGGAGCAAAGCAGCTGCTTTCGCAGACGCTGAACACAAAATCCGGCGGCGAAACGCAGACCCCTTTCTATATTGCGGTTTTGGCGTCATTTGCCCAGCTTTATCGCGTGAATGACACCTCCAGCTTTGGTAATACCGTTCGACTGGCGGTATTTGATGAGGCGTTCAATAAGATGGACAGTGACCGCATTATTGAAAGCGTCCGCCTTCTGCGAAAGATGGGCTTGCAGGCTATTATCTGCACACCACCTGATAAGGTTTCGGATATTATGCCAATCGCAGACCGCACGCTGCTGGTGAGCAAAGACAAGTACAGAATGCACATTCTGCCATTTGGCAAGGAGATTACGCCATGACAGAACAGGGCGTTATTCTGAACCGGCTGTTGGACAAGTATGAAAACAGCAAGCATCTCTCCGAACCCGGAACATCCACCCAGCGGGTTATGCTGAGAGTAGGAAAGAAAGAGCTGCCTGAGTACATCTACGAGGACGCGGCTATACGGGATTCCTATAATGAAGCGGCCTTGGAGCTGGAAAAGCAGCATTTGGTGCAGCTCGAATGGGTTAAGGCGCGTCCCGTGCTTTCGACCGTTATACTGCGCTTGGACCGGATCATGCCGTGCTATGCCGCGGCTGAACGAGTGCATCCCCGGGTGAGGGCAAAGCAGGTCACTGACGCGGTTCGCATTGGCCTGGACGGCGTTGCGGTTCCATGGATCGCGGCATGGAGGGAAGACGTTTGCAAGTCTGCCGATGAGCAAATGAAGGTTCCGGCATTCTGCAAGAAGGATGATGCAAGTTTGCGCGATTTGCTCGGTGCACTTCGTGGTTATGCTGCACTGTCTGGCAGCATAACCATGCGGGCCTTCAGCAGCAGGTGTTTTTCTGACACAAAGTACTTTGAGCGAAATGTTCGCGATTTGTTTTTGACCATTGCAAGAAAATATGACACAGAGTTAGCGCTGGCCTGCGATGAAAATGAACTGGGTGAAAGAGAGCAGCTGGCATTTCTGGGCATTTACGCCCGCCCGGAGCTTTATGAGCTTGCCGGGAACTGCACGATCCAGACAAGTCAGGGAAGTATTTGCATTGGAGCCGCGCCGTATGGGCTGGCTTTACCCAGCACGCTGGTGGATTTCATTATGGAAATAGACCTGACAGCCATCCGAAGCATCACGTTCATTGAGAACAAGACCAACTATGATGCGTATGTGATGTCGGAAAAGCAGCCGGAAGAGCTGGTGGTCTATCATGGCGGATTTCTCAGCCCCCAAAAGAAAAGACTGATCGCGTCGATTGCCCATGCGGCGTCCGAAACCATGAAGATACGCTTCTGGGCGGATATCGACACCGGCGGATTCCGAATGTTCCGCCATTTGCAGGAACTGATTCCTTCGCTGACACCCATGCGTATGTCCGGCGAATTTGTGGATTCCTTTCACGAGCATGGCTTAGCGCGTTCCGAAGCGTATTTATCATCCCTGCGAATTGATGTGGAGAACGGAAAATATCCGTTGTTCCGAGATGCCATAGAGAGAATCCTAAACTATGGTGTCACAATCGAGCAGGAGACGTTTTTGAATGAATAGGCTGTGCAGAAGAGCTCCTACCGCTGCAACAAAGTGGGCGGGTTATAAGTCAACAGCTTGCGTTCTTGAGAGAAAGGATAGCCTATGGACGCGCGAAAGCACTTAATTATCATAAAGGGAAAAGACCAGACAGACTCAGTGGCAAGTTTTCGGTTTCATGACGGAAAGTGTGAGGTTATCTATACCAGTGAGCCCAATAAGGTATATGACTTTCAGAGCGGCAATGTAGAGATTCTGCCATTGCAGAAGATAATCGATCCAGCGAAGGTGATCGTCACCGCAAACGGGCAGACTATCAGCGGGATCGATGAACTTCTCGATTTTGGTGCGTATTATCGCATTATCCGCAGCGGAAAGAAAGACTTGTTGTTCCGTAGGAGTGAAGTGCAGCTCCAGCAGAATTGCCTGACAGACGGCAAAAATCAGGCAGTATTTCAATACTTCAAAGAGACTGCCGCGGTAATCAGTCTTGTGGCTGAAAACGGCAGCAATATTCTGAGCATGCAGTACGACAAGATTCAGCAGGTCAGCGAGGATACCGTACTGTCAAGCTATCTTGCGCCGCAGAAAGAAATCAAAGCACCTCGGATGCCGGAGGCGATCATCTATCCGTTCGGCCTGAACCAAAGCCAGAAACTGGCGGTAGAACGGGCACTTTCCTCTAAAATCAGCATCATTCAAGGCCCGCCGGGGACAGGAAAGACGCAGACGATCCTGAATATCATCGCCAATGTTGTCCGTAGTGAAAAGACTGTGGCGGTGGCCTCCAATAATAACTCCGCAACGCATAATGTTGCGGAAAAGTTGGAGAAGAAAAAGGTTGCCTTTCTGACCGCATTCCTTGGAAATCTCACCAACAAGCAAAAATTTTTAGATGCCCAGACAGGCGCCTATCCGGATATGAGCGATTGGGAGATGCAGCCGGAGGAACGGCAGCAATTAGAGCAGGAAACGACTGCGCTTTCCGAAGAATTGAACGAAATGCTCAATGCAAAGAATCGTATCGCGGAAATTGAGCAGGAATTCTTGCAGCTAACACCGGAGCAGCACTATTTTGAGGAATACTATGCGACTTACCGTGATGTGCCGTCTGAAAGTCTGAATAAGTTGTCCTCGCAGAAAATTCTCGCCCTCTGGATGGAGTTTGAACAGCACGCAAAGCATGAGACTCGCTTAGGCCTTTTGCAAAAACTCTCCATCATGTTCCGGTTCAATCGCGGCGCACTCAAACTATTTCTCCGCTCCCCGGAACTGGTCATTCCCTATTTGCAAAATCAATTCTATTTCGTAAAAAAGCAGGAGTTGGAGAATGAGAAAGATACGCTGAACCGCAAGCTGGAACACTATTCTTTCGATGAAAAGATGGACGAGCTTGCGCAGAAGTCACTGCGACTGTTCCGGGCAGAGCTAGCAACGAGGTATCCGTGGAAAAGTGAACGAAAGCGCTTTGAAAAGAGTGATTTCCGGCGAGAATCTGCCGCGTTTACGAACGAATACCCGGTGGTGCTCAGCACAACCTATTCCATCAAAGGGACGCTGGGCATCGATCATATCTACGATTATCTTATCGTGGACGAGGCCTCGCAGGTCGATCTGGCTACCGGCGTATTGGCCTTTTCCTGCGCACGCAATATCGTGATTGTCGGCGATCTGAAGCAGCTTCCCAATGTGCTGACAGAGAACGATATTCGCACCAGTGATGCCATTTGGCAAAAGTATTCCTTAGATGAACGATATCGCTTTTCAACTCACAGCCTGCTTTCTTCTGCACTGGGAATATGGCGGGATGCACCGGTCACGCTGCTGCGTGAACACTACCGCTGCCATCCGAAGATCATTAACTTCTGCAATCAGAAGTTCTATCATGGGCAGTTGATTGTCATGACTCAGGATCACAATGAGCCGGATGTGTTGACCATGTACCGGACAACCGCAGGCAACCATGCTCGTGGACATCTCAACCAGCGTCAGATCGACGTGATTCAGCAGGAGGTGCTTCCGCGACTTCAGCAGGAGAACTACCAGAGCGTCGGCATTATTACGCCCTACCGGGATCAAGTGGCAGCTATCCGCAAGCAGTTGGGTGATACCTATGAAGTGGACACCGTCCATAAATTTCAAGGGCGAGAACAGGACGCCATCATTTTAACCTCGGTGGATAATGTCATTACAGATTTTGTGGATGATCCCCACATGCTGAATGTCGCAGTTTCCCGCGCGGTTCATTCACTGGCGGTGGTCACCTCACAGGACCCACGCAATGACCGGACCAACTACGGGGATCTGACACGATACATCGAGTACAACAATTTTGAGGTGATCCAGAGTCAGGTCTACTCCGTATTCGATATGCTCTATCAGGGCTATGCCGAGCAGCGCCGGGCATATCTTCAAAAACATAAGAGAGTATCTGAGTATGATTCCGAGAATCTCATGTACTCTGTGATTCAAGAGGTGCTGTCTGAGGAAGCCTTTTTAACCATTGGCTGCGCTGTACATGTTTCTCTTGCAACGCTGGTAAAGGACTATGAACCGTTGACAGAGGAAGAACGCAAATATGCCAGAAATCCATTGACACATGTTGATTTTCTGCTGTTCAATCAGATGGATAAGCAGCCTGTACTGGCGATTGAAGTGGACGGAACTGGCTTCCATGAGGCTGGGAGCAAACAGGCCGAGCGGGATATAAAGAAGAACTCTATTCTGGAGAAATGTGCTGTTCCTTTGCTGCGCCTCCGTACAGACGGCAGCGGAGAAAAAGAGAGAATCCGGGATAAGCTGCAAAGCTCATTGCACAAGCAAAAATTGTAATCAAGAAAAAACTCTTATCAGTATTTTTTATCGCAAGCAACTATACCCTATTATACCCTTGGTTTTGTGGGTATAATAGGGTATAATTCTACATAAAATAGTATCTCATGGGAGGTGCGCTATGGAGTTATCTGAGATGCAGGCACGTGTGGCGGAGCTGGAACAGCAGATTTTCGCTTTGCCAACCGGTTCTATTACGAAGAAAACCGTCAACGGTAAGGAATATTTCTACCATCGTTGGACAGAGAACAAAAAACGACGGGAGAAGTATATCCCTGTGGATGAACTGGTGGATTTTCGCGCTCAAATCGAGCGGCGGAAGGAACTGGAGCAGGAACTGAAAGCGCTGAAAAAGCAGCTGCCAAAAGCAAAAACTAAAAACTATGGATACCTCTGCGTTTACCACCAATGTCCGCACCGGCGAGGCGTTGCGCTCCTTTGCATCCCCTGTTCGAGTCTATCGCAAGCGCGAGTGCTTCCGCCAACTGCACGACTACATTTATGGCGGGCAGCAGGACAAGGTGTTTATCCTCTACGGTCTGCGCCGGACGGGCAAAACCACCATGATCCGCCAGATTTTTGCGGAGATGAGTGAGGCGGACTTAGGTAAGGCTGCGTTCATCCAGATCACCGCAAGAGATACGCTGGCAGATGTGAACCGCGACCTCAAGGCATTGGAAACGCAGGGCTTCCGCTATGTGTTCCTCGATGAAGTGACGCTGATGGAGGATTTCATCGAGGGTGCGGCGCTGTTTTCCGACGTGTTTGCGGCCTGCGGCATGAAAATCGTGCTCTCCGGAACGGACTCACTGGGCTTTCTCTTTACTGAGGATGAGCAGCTCTATGACCGCTGCATCCTGCTGCACACCACGTTCATCCCTTACTGCGAGTTTGAGTCCGTTCTCGGCATCCATGGCATCGACGAGTATATCCGTTACGGCGGCACCATGAGTCTCGGCGGCGTCCATTACAACGAGACCTCCACCTTCGCCAGCAAGGAAAGTGCCGACGAGTATGTGGACACGGCCATTGCCCGCAACATCCAGCACTCCCTGCGCTGCTATCAGTACGAGGGGCACTTCCGC
>ERZ791893.1035-NODE-1035-length-15966-cov-3.294827_pt1 | contig 15966 bp, 14 predicted proteins | sample MGYA00510154_ERZ791893 | MGnify/ENA primary metagenome ERZ791893 (study PRJEB30046, sample SAMN00792068) | human gut metagenome | study: EMG produced TPA metagenomics assembly of the A metagenome-wide association study of gut microbiota in type 2...
TTACATGTATCGTTCCTTACGATGCAGGCGGCGGTACCGATACAGTTATGCGTGCTTTAGCAGACGCAGCGAAGGGTTCCTTCAAAAACATCTCCGTAGAGAACCGTTCCGGCGGCGGCGGAGCAACCGGTATGCTCGCTGGCGCAAACGCTAAGGCTGATGGCACAACCGTTACCATGATCACAGTAGAGCTTGCAACTCTTGAGGCTATGGGAACAAACGCTGGTCTTACATATTCCATGTTCAAACCGATCATGATGGTAAACAGCGCATGTGCAGCGATCACAGTAAACGCAAAAGATGACCGTTTCAACACGATCGAAGACTTCATCAACTACGCAAAAGAGAACGAGGTTTCCATGGGTAACTCCGGTAACGGCGCGATCTGGCACCTTGCAGCAGCAGGTCTTGCAAAAGAGACAGGCGCTCAGTTCAAACACGTTGCTTACGATGGAGCAGCAGGTGCGATCACAGACCTTCTTGGTGAGCATATTGACGCAGTAGCAGTTTCCTACGCTGAGGTTGCTAACTACGTTGAGTCCGGCGATTTAAAGGTTCTTGCAGTTATGAACGACAAACGTCTTGATTCCATTCCGGACGTTCCGACATGCCAGGAAGCTGGTTACGATGTAGTTCTTGGTACATGGAGAGGTCTTGGTGTTCCGAAGGATACTCCGGACGAGGTTGTTGACCAGCTCTATGAGATCTTCTCTCAGGCAGCACAGTCTGACGCATTCGTTGACTTCATGAACAAGTCCAACAACGTGATCGACGTTCTTGACGGCGCTACATTTGAGGAGCGTATCAAATCTGACCTTGAGACATACACAGCTCTGGTTACAGATCTTGGTCTGAAAGTACAGTAATGTAAACTGACTTAACGGGGAGTGGGAAACCCACTCCCCGGTTTTGTCTGCGAGGGCTTTCCCCAGGGAGACCTCTGTGAGACAGTTGTTTTAGAATGGAGTTTCAATATGAGAAAAGGAAATATTATCGCAGGTCTGATCTGCGCAGCTTTAGCTGTTTATGTGATCGTTACCTGTCTTGGCTATCCGAGAGCAGAAGCTTACGGTACAGGCGTTCCGGGTCCGGGACTCTGGCCGGGCATCATCGCAGCACTTCTTCTGATCTGTTCCGTAGGCCTTATCGTCGTTACCCTGATGATGAAAAAAGACCAGTTCCCGGAGCTTCCGATGTGGACACCGGGTACAAAACGTGTATACATTTCCATGGCGATCCTGCTTGTATACATGCTGGTATTATCTACACTTGGATTTATCATCCCGTCAGTGATCATGCTGTTCGCTTTCTGCCAGTGGTTCCATAAAGGCGCTTTCTGGAAAAACGCACTGATCTCCGTGATCGTAGTCCTGGCAATTTACTTTGTTTTCAAGAACTTCCTGAATGTGCCGATCGACTTCGGTATGTTCAGCATTTAAAGAAAGGGGTAGCAGAATGAGTTTCTTTTTAGAAGTATTTCAGAGCGCGTTCAGCCCCATGGTACTGTTCTACATGATCGCAGGCGTAGCAGCCGGAATCTGTATCGGAGCACTGCCGGGACTTACCGCAACTATGGGTGTAGCCCTTCTTCTGCCGCTTACATTCGGTATGGATGCCACAGCAGGTATCCTCATGTTACTTGGAATTTACGTGGGAGCAATCTATGGCGGATCTATTTCCGCGATCCTTTTACATACACCGGGTACACCGGCCTCTGCTGCAACCGCTATTGATGGATATCAGTTCTCCAAGCGCGGTGAGGCAGGACGTGCACTCGGTATCGCAACACTTTCCAGTTATGTGGGCGGTGTTGTCAGCGTTCTCTGCTTATGGCTCATCAGCCCGCAGCTTGCGAAGCTTGCATTAAAGTTCAGCTCTGCTGAGTTCTTCTTACTCGCGGTATTCGGACTCTGTATCATTGCCAACATCTCCGGCGAGAATATGGCAAAGGGCTTGATCTGCGGATTCTTAGGAATCTTAACAGCTACTGTCGGTATCGACAGCGTAACAAGCTACATCCGTTTCACAGACAACGCAAACCTTCTCTCCGGTATCCAGTACATTCCGGTCATGATCGGCCTCTTCGCGATGAGCCAGGCTTTCGAGACCATTGAGGATATCTACAGCACGGATGAGATCGATGCGAGCGTAACAAGACTTCTTCCGACAAAGGAGGATGTGAAGACGATCCTTCGTGTTGCTCCGGTTACGGGCCTCATCGGAACCATGATCGGTATCATCCCTGGTGCCGGTGCCGATATCGGATCCTTCGTTGGATACAACACTGCCCGCGGCATGTCCAAACATCCGGAACAGTTCGGTAAAGGAAGCCCGGAGGCAGTAGCTGCTTCTGAGGGTGGCAACAACGGTGTAACCGGTGGTGCCATGATCCCGATGCTGACACTCGGTGTTCCGGGTGATGCCGTAGCAGCCATCATGATCGGTGCGTTGACGATCCAGGGTCTTACCCCGGGACCGATGCTCTTTAAGACAAACAAGGTCCTCGTTTATACGATCTTCCTTGGAATGTTTGTGGCAAACACCATCATGGTACTCCTCGGATTCTCCTGCATCCGCCTTTTCACAAAGGTATTGAGCGTTCCAAAGACGATCCTTACACCGGTCATTTTCATCCTCTGCGTCGTAGGAAGCTACGCGATGAGAAGTAACTTCTACGATGTGGGAACGATGTTGATTGCAGGCGTGATCGGCTGGCTCATGGGTAAAGTAAAGATCCCGACAAGCCCGGCGATCCTCGGCCTGATCTTAGGGCCGATGGCTGAGAAGAATTTCCGTACCGCACTGTTAAAGTCCAGTGGTAACCCGGTCGTATTCTTCAACACCCCGATCTGCTGGTTCTTTCTTGCCCTGATCGCGTTCACACTGTTTGGTGCGATCCGCGGACAGTTAAAGAAGAAAACAAATTAAAAACTGTGGATTTTTAAGCCGCATCTGCTTTCCGGTTTTGTGCCGGGGAGAGAGGCGGCTTTTTTATGTAACAGGAAATTCCGAGGAATTCCCTGCATTTGGCGGAAGGATTCCGGTTACAAAAGACAGAATTGAATAATGGTAAGGCATGGCGCATAAGATTTTGCAAGGCATAATTCGGCGGAGCAAGGTATGAGAGGGCAGAAAAACGATGATGTTACCCGGACGGACTCTGCCGGGATGTTTGCGGATGCGATGAAGGGGGAGACAATTTTGACGCTCATCGGGATGAGAGCGGTACATATTGAAAATTACAGGAGTATTCTTGTATACACGGATTCGGAGATCCGGATCCAGTGCAGGCATTATATTCTTTCTGTCTCAGGGAAAAAATTAAAGATCTGTTATTATGATAAGGATGAGATGAAGATATCCGGCCGCCTGGAGGTGATCCGGTTTGAATAGATTTGAAAAATTCCGTGAGGGAAGCGTGAAAGTCCGGATCGAGGGGAGAGGGATAGAGCGCTTTTTTAATATCGCAGCTCAGAGAGGGATCATGATCGAGAAAATCGAGACAAAAGAGATTCCTGCTGCGGAGCATGACCGATATGATAATCGCGTTGAAAAGAATGAATTGGAAAATGAGGAAAGAAAGCAGGGGAAAACAGTCTGCTTTCAGACCTCGCCGAAAGATTTCAAGCGCCTGAAATCCATCGCCCGAAAAACGAATGTTCTCCTGCGAATCACAGAGAAGCACGGTTTTCCATTTCTGCTGATTCTTGGACGCCGCAGGAGTCTCTGGGTCGGCGGTCTGGCGGCATTTTTTCTGTTGATCTGCCTCTCATCCTTCTACGTGTGGGACATCTCCTTTGAAGGAAATCACCGCTTTACAGATGAGACCTTGCTGCACTTTATGGCCACAGTCCCGGTGCAGTGCGGGATGAGAAAGAGCCGGATCTCCTGCACAGAACTGGAAAAAAGAATCCGGAACGCGTTCCCTGAGATCAGCTGGGTGTCAGCGGAACTGACCGGCACGAGACTCACGATCCATTTGCGGGAGAATAACAGGATCCTACAGGCAAGGCTTGAACCGGAAAGTCCATGTGAGCTCACAGCCGGGACAGACGGCACCGTGACAAGGATCATCGTCCGGAACGGAAAAGCCAGAGTGAAGGTCGGAGACACGGTGAAAGCCGGGGATGTTCTGGTATCGGGGGAACTCCCGCTCTATGATGATTTCGAGGCCCTTGTGAAGATCAATAAAGTCCATGCAGATGCCGAAGTATACGCGAAAACCACAAGGACAGTCGAATGGAAGTGCCCGGAAACAAAGGAGATCCGCGCAAGGACAGGAAAGAGACGCAGAGGTATCTTTTTTAAATTTCTGGATCTGGAATTCTGTTTTCTGACGCCAGGTCTCAAAAAAGAAAACACATGGGAACTTTTTATGGAAGAATTCCAGCTGAAGCTTTCGAAAAATTTTTATCTCCCGGTCTACGGCGGGATCCTCACCGCAGAGGAATATGTTCCCTACGAAAAAGTCCTCACGGAAGCAGAGATCTCGGAGTCTGCGGACCGATATTTGAACGAATATTTACAAAATTTTACCGAAAAAGGTATACAAATCCTTGGTAGTGATGTTAGAATAGAGAGAAGTGAATCGCACTGGACGATTCATGGAACACTGACGGTGGTGGAGGACATCGCGAAGGAATCCCCCATCCCGGAAGATCAGGAGGAGATTCAGACAGTAGATGAGCATCATTGAGACAATCATAGATATTCCTGCAGAGCATGAACGGAAGGTCTGCGGACAGTTTGACAGTTATCTGAAGAAAATCGAGCGGACGCTTCACGTATCCATGGTGGCGCGGGATGGGGAGATCAAGGTCATTGGACCGGATCATGCCGTAAAACGTGCCAAGAGCGTGTTTTCGACGCTTCTGGAGCTTTCGAAGCGGGGCGAAGAGATCGGGGAACAGAACGTGGATTACGCCCTGGCTCTTTCCTTTGAAGATAAGGACACGGAAATGCTTTCCCTGGACCGCGATATCATCTGTCACACCATAAATGGAAAACCGGTAAAACCGAAGACACTGGGACAGAAGCAGTATATCGATCTGATCCGGAAAAAAATGATCGTGTTCGGCGTGGGGCCTGCGGGAACCGGAAAAACGTATCTTGGCATGTCCATGGCGATTCAGGCATTTAAAAATGGGGAAGTGGGCAGGATCATTCTGACGCGTCCGGCCATCGAGGCGGGAGAGAAGCTTGGCTTCCTTCCGGGAGATCTTCAGAGCAAGATCGATCCGTACCTGCGTCCGCTTTACGATGCCCTGTACCAGATCATGGGCGCGGACAGCTATCTTCACAACTCGGAGAAAGGCCTGATCGAGGTGGCACCGCTCGCCTACATGCGTGGGCGTACCCTGGACAACGCCTTTATTATCCTTGATGAGGCTCAGAATACGACCCAGGCCCAGATGAAGATGTTCCTTACAAGGATCGGTTTCGGTTCTAAGGTTATTATCACCGGCGACCAGTCCCAGAAAGACCTGCCTGCGGGTCAGGTATCTGGTCTCGACGTGGCACTCAAGGTGTTAAAGAATATTGACGATATCGGGATCTGCAGGTTCTCCAACGAGGACGTGGTAAGACATCCGCTTGTTCAGAAGATCGTGAAAGCATATGATGAATATGAAGGCCGCGAGAAGCCGGATAGAATATCCCGCGCGGAACATGGGAAGAGCGGCCGGGAAGGACGGGAACAGAGATGACAGTGACAGTGGAGTACGAAGCAGAAGAAAAGCTGGATCTTCCCTATGAGGAGATCATCAAAAATGTGATCGAGGAGTCCCTGGATTATGTGGAGTGCCCGTATGACGCGGAGGTAAATGTTCTCCTGACGGATAATGCCGGGATCCACCAGATCAACCTTGATATGCGCGGGATCGACAACCCGACAGACGTTTTGTCGTTCCCGATGTGTGATTTTGAGACACCGGGCGACTTTTCCCATCTGGAAGAGACGCCGGAGGAATACTTCGACCCGGATACAGGGGAATTACTTATGGGGGATATCGTAATTTCCGTGGATAAGGTGAAAGAGCAGGCTGAGAAGTATGGCCACTCTCAGACGAGAGAGCTGGCATTCTTAGTAGCGCACAGCATGCTTCATTTATCCGGCTACGACCATATGGAGGATGAGGAGCGGATCCAGATGGAGGACATGCAGAGAGAAATTCTGGAACGGAGGGGTTACAGGAGATGAGAAAACGGGGCAGAGCATTTATTATTGGTATTGGAATCATGATGGCAGCGGCAGCTCTTTCCGGGTGCGGAAAGAAGGCTGAGGAAGCAGCTGTGACAACGGAGGCGCCCACAGAGACGCCGGAAGAGACGAAGACCATCGTTCTTGAGACAGAACCGACGACGGAGGCGGAGACGGAGCCGGAAGGCCCGGAGGAGCGCAAAGAGGTCGACGGAAAGATCCAGAGTTACCTGACCGGTGAGATGGTGGACGTGGCGAAGGCCAACAGACGGCCTGTCGCGGTCATGATGAGCAATGATAAGGCATCCCTGCCTCAGTACGGCATCAACCGGGCAGATGTGGTCTACGAGGCGCCGGTGGAGGGCGATATGAACCGCTACATGGCGATCTTCGAGGACTATGATGATATCGAGCGGATCGGTTCCGTCAGAAGCTGCCGTACCTATTATACATATTTCGCAAGAGAGTACGATGCGATCTATGCCCATTACGGACAGAGCACCTTCGCAGTTCCGTATCTGAAAAGTGTGGACAACATCAACGGTGTCGATGGCACAGGCGGAAATGCGTTCTACCGCACAAAGGACAAGAAGGCACCGCATAACGCCTATACAAGTGGCGCGAAATTAAATAAGACCATCGGCCAGCTGGGCTACCGCACTTCCTACAGCAATACCTACACGGGACATTTCCAGTTCTCAAAGAATGCTTATGTCCCAGCGGAATCCGACGCGAAGGACGCGTACAAGTTCTACCCGTCCTACACGATGAATAATCCGTGGTTCGAGTACAATGAGAGTGACGGAAAGTATCACCGTTTCCAGTACGGCGGAAAGCACAACGGCGACGGCGGGCAGATTGCGGTCAATAATGTCATTTTCCAGTATGTGGAGTGGGGACATTACGCCAGCACCGATTATCTCAATATCAACGTTCACAAGGGTGGAGCGGGTTATGTATTTACAGGCGGAAAGTGCGTTCCTGTGTCCTGGAAGAAGGACGGGGACTTCGGACCGACCCGCTACTATGACTCTGAAGGAAAGGAAGTCATGCTTAACAAAGGAAAGACCTGGATCTGCATTGTAGGCGCAGACAGGTACAGTAAAGCTGAGATTTATGGAAAGTAACAGACAGAAAAAGAAAAAGGAATCCAATTTCGTTGTCCAGGGAAGTATCCTGGCAGTGGCATCTATCGTCGTGAGGATCATCGGAATCGCTTACCGTATTCCGATGATCAACATCATCGGCGATGAAGGAATGGGATATTACGGAACAGCATTTAATGTATACAATATTGCACTGCTTCTCTCATCCTACAGCCTGCCGCTCGCTGTGTCGAAAATGGTTTCCGCGAGACTTGCGGGAAAGCAGTACCGGAACGCAGCGAGAATCTTACGCGCGGCGCTCTGTTATGCCACCATCGTGGGTGCCTTTGCGGCTGCGGTGATCTGGTTCGGTGCTGATTTCTTCGCGAAAGACGTATTTTTTATGCCCTATGCGGCATTCGCGCTAAGGACATTAGCCCCGACGGTATGGATCATGGCCTATCTCGGCGTGTTCCGCGGATATTTCCAGGGACAGGGCACCATGGTGCCCACCGCCTTTTCCCAGGTCTTTGAGCAGATCGTAAACGCCATCGTCAGCGTTGCGGCGGGAAGCTTCCTCTTTAACGAGGCGTTAAAGACAGAAGTGTTAAAGAATCAGACGGGAGACGGATATTCCAACGCCTGGGGCGCTGCCGGCGGCACCATCGGTACAGGTGCGGGCGCGTTTACCGCATTGATCTTCCTGCTGTTTTTATTTGCAGCCTGCGCAAAGATGAGAAAGCGCCAGATCAGGAGAGACCAGACGGAGATCCTGGAGAGCTACAGGGACATCACAAGAATCCTGTTCTTCACGGTAGTTCCGGTCATCTTGAGCTCCGCGATCTACAACTTAAACAGCGTGCTGGACAACGGAATCCTTGCGTACAATTTTAAGACTCTCGGACAGGGGGATGAGTTTGCCTCCATTTGGGGTGTGTATACAGGAAAATACCATCTGCTGATCAACGTGCCGATGGCGATCTCAAATGCCCTTTCTTCCTCTCTGATCCCGTCCGTATCAAGGGCGGTGGCTATGGGAGATAAGAAACTTGTGAGAGAGCGCGTGGCATCCGCGATCCGGTTCTCCTGTATCGTTGCGATCCCGTCTACGGTGGGACTCACGGTGCTTGCGGGACCGGTAAACAACCTTTTGTTCTCCGGGGATAATTCCCTGGCGATCCGGATGACGATTTACGGTTCCCTTGCGGTGGTATTCTACTCCGTGTCCACGGTCACAAACGCGATCCTTCAGGGCATCGATAAAATGCGCCTTCCGATCTTCCACGCGGTGATCTCCCTGGTGCTTCACCTGATCGCCCTGGAGATCATGGCTCTCGGATTCCACATGGGAATCTACAGCATGGTATTCTCGAATATCCTGTTCGCGCTCTTCATGGTCTTGATGAACGCGAGATCAATCCGGAAGCTTCTCGGCTACCGGCAGGAGATGAAGAAAACGGTGATCATTCCGGTGATCGCCTCCGCGGTGATGGGAATCTTCACCTTCGGTTCCTACCAGCTCGCGCATCTCGCGGTGAAGAGCAACGCGATTTCTACGTTGTTTGCGATGATGATCGCAGTAGTTGTTTATGGCGTGCTGCTTATTAAGCTTGGGGCATTGTCCGCGGCAGAGTTAAAGACGATGCCGGGCGGAACGAAGCTCCTGAGAGTGTTCAGAAAACTGCATCTGATGTAGAGGCGGAAAGTACAGAAATAAACCGGGACAGCTGACTGTCAGTGTATGGACAAAAATTTGGTTTTTATGTGTTTAAAAATAGAAAAGAAAGCAGATAATACTTTCAAAGGAGGAATATTCCTATGAAAAAGTATGTATCCTGCTTTCTTTTCTTTTTCTTACTGACATCCGCGAGCTTGATCACATTGTTTCTCATGACGGTCGGGGAGGAAGCCCAGAGGGCGGAAGAGGTACAGATGCAGGAATCTGTGGAGGAACCGGTATTTGCGAAGGAGACAAAAGAGGAGATCCATGTGGTCTTGAATATGGAGCAGGTTGAAAATCAGACCGTGGCGGAGGATGAGGAACGGTATTTCCTTGTGGCGGAGGAAGGTTATCTCATCGTTTATGATAAAGGACAGGAGACCACAGACCTCTTCACCCATATGCCCCTGGCGGAATTCCCGGCGGAGGAGCAGGAGCGGCTGATGACGGGGATCTGGTTTCCGACAATGGCTGAAATTTTCAGTTATCTGGAGTCTTACAGCAGTTAAAATTCCGCCCGGAAAGTCAATTTGAGGTACTTTTTGCCTGAAATGGGTAAGATGCGGAACAGTTACTACTTGAAATTTTTGCGTCAGGTCGATATACTAGTATAAAAATTGTGTAATTGCCTGGCAGGTCTGCGCATTTGCTGCGCTGACTGTGAGAAAACTTGGCGAAATTGTTTGATACTGGGGCAGTAGTCTTAAAGTCTGGAAATCGGTCTCAGATCACAGGAAAAACCGGAGACAGGGAGAAAAAGAATGGCGGAGAACTTTAGAGGACGGAAAGGAATCATTATCGGCGGCGGCGCATCGGGACTTATGGCTGCGATCACGGCGGCAGAGCAGGGCGCGGCTGTTACAGTAATCGAGCACACGGCCCGTCCGGGAAAGAAGATCCTGTCCACAGGAAACGGAAAATGCAATCTGACGAACCTCTATATGGATCCGTCCTTCTACCGGAGCGATGAAAAGGGCTTTTGGGGGACTGCGATCCGAAATTTCCCGCCGAAGGCAGCAGTCGCGTTCTTTCGGAATCTCGGAGTCCTGACCATGGACCGCGGCGGATATGTCTACCCTATGTCCGGTCAGGCGCAGACGGTTCTGGATGCACTTTTAAGGGGTGCGAAAAGAGCCGGCGTTAAGATCGTCACCGGGTGCGAAGTGGAAAAGGCGGGAAGAAAAAAAGAACACTTTGAGGTCACAACGAATCTGGGAACCTTCACAGGGGATTTCCTGATCCTCGCCTGTGGATCGAAGGCAGCAAAGGCTACCGGATCCGACGGCAGCGGCTATGAGCTGGCGAAGCAGTTCGGACACCGGATCATAAAGCCTCTCCCGGCGCTCGTACAGCTCCGCTGTGAGGGAGATCTTCTCCCAAAAGCGTCCGGTGTCCGGGTGGATGCTCTTGTGAGCATCCAGACGGCGGATGGAAAGACGGCAGCAAAGGACCGCGGGGAACTGCAGATTACAGACTACGGAATCTCCGGCATTCCGGTATTTCAGGTGAGCCGGTACGCCGCAAAACTGCTGGACCAGAAAAAGAAAGTTCTGGCATCTTTAAATTTTCTGCCGGATCTTGATGAGACGAAGGTCCGGTATCTCTTGAGAGAACAGCGGGAAGTCCTTTCCGGGGAAACGGCGGAGGACTTTTTAAGCGGTATTTTTAATAAGAAATTAGCGTCGGTGCTTTTGAAGGCGGCGAAGATCCAGACGGACAAAAAAGCGGGTCTTCTGACATCGGAGGAGCTGGAACGTCTGGGTGCCACGATCCGGGAATTTAAGATCCCGGTGAAGGAGACAAATTCCTTTGAACAGGCCCAGATCTGCACCGGTGGTGTCGACACGGCAGAGATAGAAGCGGAGACCATGCAGTCGAAACGTGTTCCCGGCCTTTATATAGTCGGGGAGCTCCTGGATGTAGATGGAATCTGCGGCGGATATAATTTACAGTGGGCATGGTCCTCCGGGTACGCAGCCGGATGCCATGTGGCAGCAGGAATCGTTCCCGGGTATTTAAAAAACAGCCGTGCAGCAGGAAAAACGATGACGTTTTCCGGTGCGGAGGGAAACAGGACCCAGGGAAAACAGGAAAGGAAAAAACATACATATGATCCGGATCAATCAGCTCACACTTCCCGTGGACCACGGGGAAGAGGCCATAAAGAAAAAGGCGGCAAAGCTTCTAAAAGTCGATGAATCGGCGATCGGGGAGATCAGGATCGTCCATAGATCCATCGACGCGAGAAAGAAGCCGCAGCTGTTATTCAGCTATATTGTAGATGTGATGCTCGCGAACAGTAAAAGAGAAGGTACTGTCATCAAAAAGGCGGCGAACCAGAACATCCGGGCCGAAGGCTTCCGTCCATATGCGTACCCGGAGCACGGAACTGCGGAAATGAAAAAGCGCCCGGTGATCATCGGCGCCGGTCCTGCCGGAATGTTCGCGGCCCTGGCACTCTCCGAGAACGGCTGCGCTCCGATCCTTTTGGAGCAGGGAGATGCCGTGGAGGAGAGGACGAAAAGAGTAGAAGATTTCTGGAAGAACGGGGATGAGGCCCTGGATATCCGATCCAACGTCCAGTTCGGAGAGGGCGGAGCCGGAACATTCTCCGACGGAAAGTTAAATACACTGGTAAAGGATACCTCGGGAAGAAACGGGAAAGTTCTCTCCACGTTTGTGGAGATGGGAGCCGATCCTTCGATCCTTTACGACCATGCCCCACATATCGGAACAGATGTGCTGCGGGGTGTGGTTAAAAATATAAGAAACCGGATCATCGCCGGCGGCGGAGAGGTGCATTTCCGGACGGAAGTCACGAAAATTCTGGAAGAGAATGGAAGAGTCACCGGCGTGATGACTGCAGATGGCGCTGTGATTGAGACAGATCATGTGATCCTGTCCGTAGGACACAGTGCGAGAGACCTGTTCGCGGAGCTTGATCGGATGAAGGTCTTTATGGAACCGAAGCCGTTCGCGGTGGGACTCCGGATCCAGCACCCCCAGGCGCAGATCAATAAGAACCAGTATGGAATGGAGGACGCCGGAAAGCTCGGAGCGGCGCCCTATAAAGTGACGGCAAAGACCACCAGTGGCCGCGGTGTGTATTCATTCTGCATGTGCCCGGGCGGAATGGTGGTGAACGCGTCCTCAGAAAAGGGACATCTCGCTGTCAATGGAATGAGCAATTTTAAGAGAGACAGCGGTATCGCGAACAGTGCCCTGATCGTGGCTATCACCCCGGCGGATTTCCCGGAAGCAGGACCTTTGGGCGGCATCGCGTTCCAGAGAAGCCTGGAAGAGCGTGCGTTCGCCCTCGGCGGAGGAAAGATCCCGATCCAGCTCTACGGCGATTTCGCCGCGAACCGACCGACGGTGGCCCTGGGAGACGTAAATCCTGTGTTTTGCGGAGGTTTCTCCTTCGCGAACTTGCGGGAGCTGATGCCAGAGGCCTTAAACGGAGCGTTTCTGGAAGGAATGGAACAGTTCGGAAGACGGATCAAAGGGTTTGACCGTGCCGATGCTGTCCTTGCGGGAATCGAGAGCCGTACGTCATCACCGCTCAGGATCTGCCGCGATGAGAGCCTTCAGAGCAGTTTGAAAGGGCTTTATCCATGCGGCGAGGGAGCCGGGTACGCCGGGGGGATCACATCGGCGGCCATGGACGGCCTGAAGGTTGCGGAAGAGATCATAAAGCGATATGCGGCGGCTGAGTAGTCAAACGTAAACAGTCAGCAGTGCGTTAAATAGCACTGAGGATTCCGCTGAAAGGAGACTTTTCATATGACAGAGAGAGAATTATTAAAAGATAAAAAGAGAATCGTGATCAAGATCGGATCTTCTTCACTGACACACGCGGAGACAGGCGATCTGAATCTTGCAAAGATCGAGAAGCTTGTCCGCATCATCAGTGACATGAGAGGCATGGGAAAAGAAGTGATCCTTGTTTCCTCCGGTGCCATCGCCACAGGACGCCAGACTCTCGGCGGAAAGAAACCGGAGACGGTTGCCGAGAAACAGGCATACGCAGCTGTGGGCCAGGCACGTCTCATGATGGTGTACCAGAAGCTTTTCTCCGAGTACAACCAGACTGCGGCACAGATCCTGATCACAAAGGCGACGATCCTGGATGATACCTCCCGCACGAACGCGAAGAACACGTTCAATGAACTTTTAAAGCTCGGAACGGTGCCGATCGTAAATGAGAACGATACCGTATCTACATATGAAATTAAATTCGGTGATAACGACAGACTGTCTGCCATCGTTGCAGCCCTCGTGGAAGGCGACCTGCTATTCCTTCTCTCCGATATCGACGGCCTCTACACCGACGATCCGAAGAAAAACCCGGACGCGAAGTTCATCAGCCAGGTGGATGATCTTACCGATGAATTTATGGCTATGGGTAAGGGAACCACAGGAAGTGACGTGGGAACCGGTGGAATGGCGACGAAGCTCCATGCGGCAAAGATCGCGACGGAGAGCGGAGCCGACATGGTGATCGCCAACGCGGACGATCTGGAAGTTATGTGGCGGATCTTAAAGGGCGAGGAGATCGGAACGCTCTTTAAAGCGAATAAGAGCAGTGAATTTGCGCTGTTGGATTATATCCAGAGCATTCACGCGTAATATGGGCTCTGAAAAGAAACTGAGAGGACAAGAGAAACAAATATGAAACAGGAACAGATCGACAGAATCAATGAGCTTTACCATAAATCCCAGGCCGTAGGACTTACGGACGCGGAAAAAGAGGAACAGGCAGCTTTGAGAAAACAGTATGTTGCCGATATCAAGGCGAGCCTCAGAGGCCATTTAAACAATATCTCCATCGTTGAGAAGGATGGCTCCGTGACAGATCTTGGAAAGAAATACGGAAATGTTGGAAAAACAGAAAGCTGATCTTAGAAAAGAAATACGAGGCCAGTTAAGGTTACTGCCGGAGGAAGAAAAAGAGATTCTGGACCGCCAGATCGCGGAGCGGGTCCTGACTCTTCCCGCGGTCACTGATGCCGGGGCAGTTTACGGATATGCGTCTTTAAACTGGGAGACTGGGACTGCGGAGATCTTAAAAGAGCTTTGGAAGAAAAAATGCATTGTCTGCCTTCCAAGAGTCATGGGTGAGACAATGGAGTTTTTCGTGACTGACTCAGAGGATGATCTCACTGAGGGCGCGTTTCACATTATGGAGCCTAAGAACGGATGCCGGAGCGCAGAGGAGTACCATTCGGAAATAGCTTCGGAAAAGATGGACCAGGAATTTCATCAGAAATCCAGGTATATTTTTCCGACAGCACCGATCCTGGTGCCGGGCATGGGATTTACGGAAAACGGCGTCCGCCTTGGAAAAGGCGGCGGATATTATGACCGGTATCTGGAGACGCATCCCGGTCATAAGACCATTGCCCTGGCATACGAGTTCCAGATCCTTCATGAGCTCCCGGCGGAGCCGTATGACAAGAGCGTGGATATGATCGTGACAGAAAAACGGGTGATCCGGTGCAGCATGAAGTAACAACATACAGACTGATATTTTTTGGACCGAAAATACCGTATGATACATTGCATGATCAGGCTCATAAATCAGGGAGGAAACAGTCATGTTAATAGAAATCGGACAGAAAGCAAAAGAAACTTCCTATATCCTCGGAAAAATGGGGACAGACTTAAAGAACGCGGGACTTCTGGCTGCGGCCCAGGAGATCTTGGATGAAGAGGATGAGATCTTAAAAGCCAACGCGGCGGATGTCGCAAAAGCGAAAGAAAGAGGAATGGCTCCGGGACTTGTGGACCGCCTGGAGCTGAACCACAAGCGGATCGAGGGAATCGTGGAGGGCATGCGCCAGGTCGTAGGTCTCGAGGATCCGGTGGGAGAGGTGATCTCCATGAAGAGGCGCCCGAACGGACTCTTGATCGGCCAGAAACGGGTGCCCTTCGGTGTTATCGGAATCATCTACGAGGCGAGACCGAACGTGACAGCGGATGCCTTTGCCCTCTGCTTTAAGACGGGAAATGCTGTGATCCTTCGCGGCGGCAGCGACGCGCTGGAAACCAACAAAGCCATCGTCACAGCGATCAGGAATGGTTTAAAGAAGGAAGGAATCCCGGAGGATGCCATCTCCCTGATTGAGGACACAAGCCATGAGACCGCGAGAGAGTTCATGCGGATGAACGGATATCTCGATGTCCTGATCCCGAGAGGCGGGGCAGGTCTGATCCGTACCGTTGTGGAGAACAGCACGGTTCCGGTGATCGAGACGGGTACCGGAAACTGTCATATCTATGTGGACGAGAGCGCGGATTTCGATATGGCGTTAGATATCATCTCTAATGCGAAGACCCAGAGGATCGGTGTCTGCAACGCCTGCGAATCCACCTTGGTACATAGAAAGATCGCAAAGGAATTCCTGCCGCTGATGAAAAAGCGTCTCGATGAGAAAAACGTGGAGATACGCGCTGACGAGGGGGCCCGCTCCATCGTGCCGGAATTTACGGCGGCCACAGAGGAAGACTGGGGAAAAGAGTACCTGGATTATATTCTTTCCTGCAAGATCGTGGACTCCGTGGATGAGGCTATCGCCCATATCAACCGGTACAATACGGGACATTCCGAGGCCATCGTGACAAAGGACTACGAGAACGCCCAGAAATTCTTAAATGAGGTGGATGCGGCGGCAGTTTATGTCAATGCCTCCACGAGATTTACTGACGGATTTGAGTTCGGCTTCGGCGCTGAGATCGGTATCAGCACCCAGAAGCTCCATGCGAGAGGACCGATGGGACTTCTGGCGCTGACATCCACGAAGTATATTATTTACGGGGATGGACAGATCCGCAAATAGAAATACAGGCTGTAAAGCATTCCGGCGGATTTCCGCTGACGTTGGTCATGGGCGGAGAAGTAAAAAACAACGTAACTGTTCAGTAGGTCTGCGCACTTGCTGCGCTGACCGTAAGAAAACATA
>ERZ791893.1071-NODE-1071-length-15564-cov-2.456187_pt1 | contig 15564 bp, 10 predicted proteins | sample MGYA00510154_ERZ791893 | MGnify/ENA primary metagenome ERZ791893 (study PRJEB30046, sample SAMN00792068) | human gut metagenome | study: EMG produced TPA metagenomics assembly of the A metagenome-wide association study of gut microbiota in type 2...
TAAATTAGACCAATCAATATCTTTCTTTGCCATAACTTTATACTTCCTTTCGTATTCGACAGTCTACTCACCTTACTGTCAGGAGCTTCTGCAATACCAGCCATAAATGATGTCTGCTTTGCTGTAAAATGTTCTTACAACACAGCTGACAATCGGTAAATACGCTGACCCCTTGGCATAACACTCTTTCTTTGGTGTTTACTATAATGGATCCCATCGATTAATTAAATTAGGGATATTTTATACCCACATTTTATATAAGTCAATAAATTTTGCCTATCTAATAATTTCACAAGTATATTTTTTATGTATTTTACGTCTTTTATATTGCGACTCGCTTTCATCACAAGCCGTGCATTGCAGGTAAGCGTAGCTTACCTGCACGCGGGCGTTCGCCCTATCAGATAAAATACAAATACCGAGCCTTGTGCAAGCACGGCTCTGTATTTCATATTGTGACACACTCTTATTACGAGCCGTGCATTCAGGTAAGCAGTGCTTACCTGCACGCGGGCATTCGCCCTATCAGGTGAAACACAAATACCGAGCCTTGTGCAAGCACGGCTCTGTCTTTATCTTTCACCTGGCACGGCTCATTGCTTTCGCGATCATTCATAGCTTGTAATCTGTGTATAGAAATTGTCGTAATCTGTTCTTCCTTCACCTGTGAATGCGATTGCTGTTCTTGGATGCTGGTTGGCATTTCCTGTAATCATATACTGGACGTCACACCCCCATACAACTCCGGCTTTCTTAAGTGGAACCATATGATTTTCAATGAACTTAAGAACTGGTGACATTCTGTACTTTGGATTTCTTAAGAAGCCCATAAGAAGCTCTGTATAACAGTTACCTGCACCTCTGCCCATTCCGCTCATCGTAACATCAAGATAACTTACACCTATTGTGCACGCCTCAATAGTATTGGCAAATGCAAGCTGCTGGTTATTGTGTGCGTGTATACCAACTCTCTTTCCGTATTTTTCAGCAATCTTGATATATTTATCTGCAAGTCTTCTTATCTGTTCAGGATAAAGTGAACCATAGCTGTCTACAAGGTAGATTACGCTTGCCTTGCTCTGTGCGGCAAGAAGTTCAAGTGCAAGGTCTAACTCATTCTCACTTGCTGTAGAGATAGCCATAATATTAATAGTAACTTCATATCCCATATCTGCACAGTAATTAATCATCTCTATAGCCGCAGGTATAGTATTAATATATGTAGCTACCCTTACCATATCTATAACACTTTCAGACTTAGGAATTATATCCTTCTTGTAATCAGTTCTTCCTACGTCTGCCATAACAGAAATTTTTAAGTCTGTATCATTATCACCAACGATAGCTCTTATATCTTTCTCATCACAGAACTTCCACTTGCCGTAATCCTCAACCTTAAAGACTTCCTTTGATGCCTTATATCCAAATTCCATATAATCAACGCCTGCGGCTACATTTGCCTTATACAAATCGCGCACAAAATCTTCGCTGAATTCAAAATTGTTAACAAGACCTCCATCTCTAAGTGTACAATCAACAACCTTAATATCTGGTCTGAATGATACTAACTCGCCTTTCTGTTCCATAGTAATCCTCCATTCTTTCCCGGTAAAAGCTAAGAAAATAATTTCCGCACCGGGTGTTCTCAATCTAGTATCAGTGTGCAGAAAAATATTACATATGTCTTATATGCTTCTGCACACACTTTATTGCACTTTAAAGCGTTACACTTTAAAGCACTAAATTGTCATTATTATACCACTATATTTAATTTTGTAAAGTACTAATTGCATCTTCCATAATATCCATCATATCTAAAAGTCCGTTAAGGTATTCTTTCTGGCTTGTAAATTTTCTTTTAGTAACTGTCCATATAAAATATGGCACTCCATTTACTTTAAAATCCAAAGCCCCACCGAAGCTTTCAAGAAGTTTAGGAATTGCATCAGAATCTATATCAGCCTTAGGATATATATTCATAACTGTTCTCCAGTTAGATGCACCTCCTGCCGGATTAGCGGCAGTTTCGCCCTTAATCTCCATAATTCCTATCTTATGTGCCTTGCTCTTTATAAGTGCTACCATCAAAAGATTAGAAGCACACGAAGGAATACTTCCATATCTGTCTGAAAGCTCATCTTTCATATCTGACAATTCTTCCCTCGTTTCAAGTGCTGCAATCCTTTTATAGATATCTAATTTCTGGTATTCGCTCTTAATATATGAAGCTGGAATATATGCATCAACTTCCAGATCAACAGTAGTTTCAAAACTGTATTCGTTCTTTATGCCCTTTAAGTTATTGACTGCCTGATTAAGCATTTTACAATACAAGTCATAACCTACTGCCGCCATATGCCCGTGCTGGCTCTTTCCAAGCACATTTCCTGCACCTCTTATCTCAAGGTCTTTCATAGCAATCTTAAAGCCCGAACCAAGGTCAGAGAATTCCTTTATAGCACTTAATCTCTTCTCTGCAACCTCGGATATCATCTTATCCCTTTTGTACATAAGAAAAGCATATGACGTTCTTGTACTTCGTCCAACTCTTCCCCTTAACTGGTAAAGCTGGGAAAGCCCGAACTGGTCAGCATTTTCTATAATCATAGTGTTACAGTTAGGTATATCCATACCTGTTTCTATAATTGTCGTAGATACAAGAACATCTATCTCTCCATTGACGAACTCATACATAATCTTTTCAAGCATACGCTTATCCATCTGTCCATGTGCATACGCAACAACCGCATCAGGAACAAGATTTTGTATATACTCAGCACGTTCCTCAATGTCCCTTACCTTGTTGTATACATAATACACCTGTCCATTTCGTGCAAGTTCTCTTGTAACCGCCTCTCTTATCATCTCATCATTATGTTCTGTAACAAATGTCTGTATCGGATGTCTGTCCACCGGCGGCTCTTCAAGAACACTCATATCCCTAATACCGACAAGGCTCATATGAAGTGTTCTTGGAATAGGAGTTGCACTTAATGTAAGAACGTCTATGTTGTTCTTTAATTCTTTAATCTTTTCTTTATGTGCAACACCAAAACGCTGTTCCTCATCAATAATAAGCAGTCCCAGATCCTTAAACTGCACATCCTTTGACAATACGCGATGCGTTCCTATAACAACATCTATCGTGCCATTCTTAAGCCCTTCAATCGTCTTTTTATTCTGTGCACTTGTCCTGAAGCTTGACAACTGACCGACATTAACAGGAAAGCCTTTCATTCTCTCCTCAAATGTTGAAAAATGCTGGCTTGCAAGCACTGTTGTGGGAACAAGGTAAGCCACCTGCTTGCCGTCCTGAACAGCCTTAAATGCAGCTCTTATCGCAACTTCTGTCTTTCCATATCCGACATCGCCGCATATAAGTCTGTCCATAACCCTGCCGCTTTCCATATCCTTCTTGGTATCCTCAATGGCATTAAGCTGATCATCCGTCTCCTCATAAGGAAACATTTCCTCAAATTCCTTCTGCCATACAGTATCCTGTGAAAATCTGTAGCCCTCAACCTTCTGCCTTATCGCATAAAGCCTTACAAGCTCTTTAGCCACTTCCTCAACTGCCCCTGTAACCTTGGCTTTTGTCTTCTTCCACTCAACACCACCAAGACTGTTAAGCTTAGGCTTTTTCTCCGTATCCTGATTAGCGTACTTCTGCAGACGGTCAAGCTGTGTTGCAAGCACATATAGATTGCCGTTATTCGCATACGCAATCTTAATATAATCCTTCTCAACACCTTCTACCTGTATCTTTTCTATTCCCTTGTATACACCAAGTCCGTGGCTCTCGTGCACAACATAATCACCTATATTAAGTTCGTTAAAGCTGGCAATGTTCTTTCCATCGTGTTTTTTCTTCTTAAGCTTCTTTATCTTTCTTGCACTGAATATATCATTCTCTGCAATAACAACAAATGAAAGAACAGGATACTCAAAGCCTTTATGCAGGCTCCCATATGTCACTATAATAAGCCCGCTTCCGTAATCCTTATTAAAATCCTCGCTGTAAAAGCTGGCAATTCCAAGCTTTCCAAGATCATCAACTATTCTTAATGCCCTCGTTCTTGAACTGCATACAAGTACTGTTGTATATCCATTTTTCTTGTACTTTTCCAAATCCTTAGCCAGATACTCAAAACTGTTATTATATGAGCTTATGCTTCTTGCCGTGATGTACATAGAATAATCTATCTCAAAGCCCTCAGGCTTATAATCAAGTGTCGTTAATATAAGCTTTTTATTATTCCTTAAATCACTGATAATCTCATTCATAGCCTTGACCTTATTAGTCTGGCTTGGAAGCACATAACCTGCAGCAAGACGGTTCTTCATACTCTCGTTGTATTCATACAATGTCAGCTCATTACATTCTTTCAGCCTGTTAGGCTCATCTAGCACAACAAGAGTATTCTCCTCCGGAAAATACTCTGCCAGTCCAACTGTATCTGCCACAAGTGTATCTGTGAACTTCTCATAATTACCGGTACGCTCGACATCTGCAACAAGCTTGTTAAGATTATTACCCGCCTCAATCTGCTCCTTTGTACGCTTTCTCTTACCATAATCAAAACACTCAAGCTGCCTGTCACACTCTTCCTTAATATTGTACAGACCATTTTTTAACTCATCTTCTGTAAATATATATTCAGTAGCCGGGAAAATGCTGTAGCTTTGGAGCCTTTCAATCGACCTCTGGCTCTCAACATCGAACATTCTTATAGAATCAACTTCCGTATCCCACAGCTCAATTCTAACCGGTGCTTCATCTGTGTATGAGAAAATATCTATAATTCCACCACGTATTGCAAACTGTCCCTTGTCCTCCACCATTCCAGTACGCACAAAGCCCATAGCCACCAGCTTCTTTGCCAGCTTCTCTGGTTCTATTTCGCTGGAATAATCAAGGGTTATAACTGCCTCCTTAAATCTTTCGACAGGTATGAGCCTGTCTGCAATTCCGTCCATAGTTGTAACAACTGTAAGCACTCCCTCGCCCGTACTGCTATGGTTGATTATACGGCTTATACATCTTAATCTCTCGCCTGTAATCTGGTTGCCGTGTACGTCCGCACTATAGAATATGGCATCCTTGGCTGGATAGTATATTGCTTCTTTATTAAAAAATGAAGCATCATCACACATTTTTCTTGCTTTTGCTTCATCACTTGTAACAATAAGCATATACTTATATCCTGATGCTATTGCACTTGATATGTGCACCTTCTGTGTATCAATACAGCCGCTTATAAGCACAGTTCTTCCGCCGTCTTTGCCAAGCTCTTTATTTAATTGTTCAACTGCCGCCGTATTATTTACAGGGTCAAAAAATGTGTTCAAAATATCTGCTCCTTATCCATTGAATTTATTCATTCCACTTTCAATACCTTCTGTCATTATGCACTCTACTGCCTCACAGGCTCTCTTAGTTCCCTCTCTTAAAGCTGGATAAAGTTCCTCCGGAAATCTTCCAAGAACCCAGTCAGCAAGATCCCAGCCTTTTGGCTTATCCCCAACTCCGAATTTAACTCTCTTAAACTGGTCACTTCCAAGGTGTGCAATTATACTCTTAATTCCATTGTGTCCGCCTGCACTTCCCTTTGGACGGAGTCTTAACCTTCCCGGTTCAAGGCTTATATCATCAAATATAACAATTAAATCATCTATATCTGCCTTGTAATAATCCATAACTTCTCTTATACACTCGCCTGAATTATTCATATAAGTCATAGGCTTTACAAGAATTACTTTCTGTCCTTCTATAACACCTTTTCCTATAAGACCTTTATGTTTAGATGTGTCTACACTTATATTATATTGGTCGGCAAGTTCATCTATGCAGGCGAAACCAACATTGTGTCTTGTTCCTGCGTATTGTGCTCCTGGGTTGCCTAATCCTGCTATTATATACATATTTTGTTCCTTCCTTTTGTGGGGATTTATAATTATTTTATATTGTACAGATTTTGGGGAGGTTATTCAATGTATTATTGAATATATTATTGGGTGTATTATCAGGTGTGCTGGAAAAATAAACTGCCATCAGGTTAGTAGACTGATGGCAGTTATTTCATTAAGATACTTTTTCGTCTGGGTGTTCTATATGACCTGTGATTTCGCCGTCATAGATTTCATATATCTCATCTGAAAGATAGTTAAGTTCTTCTGTGTCGTGGCACGCAATTATTATAAGTGAACCATTGGCTTTAAGCTCATCTAAAAGTCCCTTTATAAGTCCTGCTCCTGCCTCATCAAGTGCATTGATAGGCTCATCAAGAATAACTATATCAGGGCGTTCCATTATAGCCGCCGCAATTCCTAATCTCTGCTTCATTCCTAATGAATATTTCTTAAATGTTCTCTTATCGTCCGGGTCAAGTCCGACCTTTCTTATAGCATCTCTTATCTCATCATCACTAATACGGTTCTGGATAGATGCAAGTATCTTTAGGTTCTTAAAACCTGTATAATTGCTTATAAATGAAGGATTCTCAATTAAAATCCCTATACTTGGCGGGAATGAAATCTGCCTGCCAAGCTCCTTATCGTTAATGTATACCTTTCCTGATGTTGGAAGTATAAGCCCGCTTATAGCCCTCATAAGCATTGTCTTACCTGAACCATTCTTACCTTTAAGTCCTATAACTTTCCCGCTCTCTAGTGTCAGGTTAATATTCTTTAATACCTCAGCACTTTTGAATGACTTGCAATAATCTTCAAGTCTTACCACTGTACCCATATGCGTACCTCCTCATTACTCTTTTAAAATTATTCACTATTATAATCATTTAACATTAAAATCACTTATAGCTTTATTTATAATAACACTTTTTAAGCTAATTGTATATACACAATGTCCATGTATACACTAATAATCTGTCATTAATATATCATTATAAATTCATTTACATTACAGCTAATCGTGTGTAATATTATTATATAATGATATCAGGGTCAAAGGGTCTAAACCCGCATAAGCTTGCTCATAGGTGGGGGCTTTTGACCACAACATCATATAATGCAGATACTAAAAGTATAAAAGCTATTATTCCTTAGCAAAATAACTTTTTTACCTATAGCACACCCAACACCGAAAGAGGTATTCTATGGCTTCAAGATTTGAAATATCACAGCAGATTTATAATTCAGCCTATGCTATGCACTCTGCCCATTCACATTCATATTATGAGCTTTATTATCTTATGAATGGCTCGTGCAATATGTTTATACACGATAATACATACCGTATGGAAGCTGGCACAATATTGTTTATTCCTGATAACGTGCTTCATAAGACCACTTATCTTAATAACGCTTATCACGAACGCCTTTATATAGAATTCACTGACGATTATATAAGCGACCTTATCGACATACAAGGCTTTGAACAGTTTAAAGATACATTTTATATGCACTTCTTCTCAATACCGGATAATCACAGGCACGAATTCCTATCTATATTCAGTGTTCTGATTAACGAAAGACAGAACAGTAATGCTCTTTCACCCTGTGTATACAAGAATTACCTGCAAAATCTGTTAATACTGCTCTGCCGGTATTGTGATAACAAGCCTGCTTCCCCTGCAAGCCTTGTTGATACTGTATCCATCGCAGATGTATCCGTACAAAAGGCTATGAATTATATTATGCTTAATTATAATAAAGATATTACACTTGATGAAATAGCTGATATGCTTCATCTGAACCCATCTTATTTTTCTAAAAAGTTTAAAGCTGTTAACGGATTTGGATTTAAGGAATACCTCAATACCATAAGAATTAACCATTCTGAACAGCTTCTTTTAGAAACGGATATGAGCATAACAGAGATTGCACTTGAATGCGGTTATGATAACAGCAACTATTTTGGTGATGCCTTCAAACACCTCAACCACTTATCGCCAACACAATTCCGCAAAGCAAAGGGTAATAAAGGAATATAGTGCAAGTGTGCATCCCCGGCACATAAAAATAACTAACAAAGCCTCCAGTGTTATGTACACCAGAGGCTTTTATTAATTATTTAATATAAAAATGACATTAATAATATGATGGGCTGTCCTCAATAACTATCTTAACACCATTCTCGCCAACATATCTTGAGTTAGCTTTTATAGTGCTGTTGCTTTCAACTATGCAGTTCTCAATATAAGCATTATCACCTATATAAGCATTATTCATAATTATTGAATTCTTAACAACTGCGTTATTGCCAATATATATCTTCTTGAACAGCACAGAATTCTCCACTGTACCATTAACGATACAGCCACAGGATACAAGGCTGTTAGAAACATTTGCCCCATAATTATACTTAGCTGGTGGCAGATCCTCAACCTTAGAATATATATCCGGATACTGCTTGAAGAAGTAATCTCTTACATCTCTCTTTAAGAAGTCCATATTGGTCTTATAATATGAATCTACTGATGATATATTATTCCAGTATGTATCAAGCATATAGCCATATATCTTCTTGATATTTCTGTATCTTACAAGAATATCCCTTACGAAATCGTATCTGTCTTCCTCAGCAGCTTTCTCAAGAAGTTCAATAAGAAGTCTTCTTCTTACAACATAGATACCTGTTGATACTGTTGAAAGATTAGTCTCTAATGGCTTCTCATCAATATCTGTTATACGTCCCTCGTCTGTAATTGCAACAACCCCATATCTTCCAATATCTGCTCTATTATCAAGCTTCTTTACGACAACTGTAACATCTGCCTTCTTCTCAATATGATATTGAAGAATCTTGTTATAATCAAGCTTATATATTCCGTCACCAGAGGCTATTACAACATATGGCTCGTGGCTTGACTTTAAGAAATCTATATTCTGATACAATGAATCTGCTGTTCCTCTGTACCAGCTGCTGCTCTCAGCAGTGATAGTAGGTGTGAACACATAAAGTCCACCCTGTTTTCTACCAAAATCCCACCATTTAGATGAGCTTAAATGCTCATTAAGTGAGCGTGCATTATACTGTGTTATTACTGCAACCTTCTGGATATGCGAATTCGACATATTACTAAGTGCGAAATCTATTGCTCTGTAGCTTCCTGCAACAGGCATTGAAGCAATAGCTCTCTTATTAGTCAATTCGCGCATCATTCTGTTATTACCACCTGCTAATACTATACCTATTGCTTTCATTCAACTTCACCTGCCTTAATAATAATTCCTCCGCTTGGCAACAATCCATCTGGATAATCTTCAACAGTTGTAACACCTGATATAGCTGTGTTCTTTCCAACCTTAACTCCATCAGGAACAACTGAACACTCACCAATTGTTACAAGTCCAGAATTATATATCTTAGGAAGTTTAACATTAGGTACTTCTTCTCCTACACCAAGCTCTACGTTGTCACCTATAACAACTTCCTCTGCAATTATTGACTTATTAACGATTGTATTCTTACCAATAACAGAATTATTCATAATAATTGAATCTCTGACTACGGCACCTTCTTCGATAGTAACACCAGAACCTATTACTGAATTATATATTCTTCCATATACTTCTGTTCCATCACCAATAATACTCTTCTCTATAAATGTATTATCCGCAATATACTGTGGTGGAATTGTATCTGTTCTTGTATATATCTTCCAGAATTCTTCATAAAGATTAAATACTGGAATAATATCTATAAGTTCCATATTAGCTTCCCAATATGAGCTTAATGTTCCTACATCCTTCCAATAACTGTTATATTCGTATGCAAATATTCTCTTATTATTATTGAAGCAATATGGAATTACATGCTTACCAAAATCACATTCCTGCTGATCCTTAAGCTTAATAAGTGCATCCTTTAATACACTCCACTTAAATATGTAGATACCCATTGAAGCAAGATTGCTCTTAGGATTAGCTGGCTTTTCTTCAAATTCTGTTATTCTGTTGTCCGAATCTGTAACAACTATACCAAATCTGCTTGCTTCCTCAATTGGAACAGGCATAGCTGCGATTGTAATATCGGCATTATTAGCCTTGTGATAATCTAACATTATCTTATAATCCATCTTGTAAATATGGTCGCCAGATAATATAAGAACATACTCTGGATTGTACTGTTCCATATATTCAAGATTCTGGTAGATAGCATTAGCAGTTCCTGTATACCATTCACTATTGGTACTCTTCTCATATGGAGGAAGAACTGTTACACCACCTACATTACGGTCCAGATCCCAAGGAATACCTATTCCGATATGGGAATTAAGACGAAGGGGACGATACTGTGTAAGGACACCTACAGTATCAATTCCTGAATTAATACAGTTGCTTAATGGAAAGTCTATTATTCTGTACTTACCACCAAATGCTACTGCTGGTTTCGCAACCTTAGCCGTCAGAACACCGAGTCTGCTGCCCTGTCCACCGGCTAACAGCATGGCTATCATTTCTTTTTTAATCATGCTACCACCTCTGATGTTTAATTTACTATCTTAAGTTGTATAAATTATATCATATATTTTCCATTAAGTAAAAATAATTTTGCATTTTTTTGATAATTTTTCGTACAATTTCTTAATCAGTATTTTTTATGTACTTAACAACAAAACAATTTGAAAAAAAAAGCTTTTAGGCATATAATCTTACTTGAATTAGTTTAAGAAAGGAAATTCCTATGTTTACAATTGATTTTAATACTCCAATACATGTACATTTTATCGGAATCGGCGGAATAAGCATGAGCGGTCTTGCAAAGATTCTTCTTGATCGTCATTTTACCGTATCCGGTTCTGATGCACATATATCAGATTTAACAACTGAATTACAGCAGGACGGATGTATAATCTCTTATCCACAGTCTGCTGACAATATCACAGGTGACATTGACCTTGTTGTATACACAGCCGCAATCCACCCTGATAATCCTGAACTTAAAGCTGCTGTTGATGCTGGTATCCCAACACTGACAAGAGCTGAGCTTCTCGGACAGATTATGAAGAATTACCATACCGCAGTAAATGTAGCTGGTACTCACGGTAAGACTACTACAACTTCTATGATTACTGAAATTCTTCTTGCTGCTGATGCTGACCCTACAATCTCGGTAGGAGGCATACTTAACAGCATAGGCGGTAATATAAGAGTTGGACGTTCTGACCTTTTCGTTACAGAAGCCTGCGAATACACTAACAGCTTCTTATCATTTAACCCTACTATCAATATTATACTTAATGTCAAAGCTGACCACCTTGATTTTTTCAAAGACCTTGATGATATACGTCATTCATTCAAGCTTTTTACTGAAAAGCTTCCATCTGACGGAACACTTATCATCAACTCAGACATAGACAATTATGAATATTTTTATAAGGATACTGACTGTGAAGTCATAACATTTGGTTCTGACCCTGAAAAGAGTATGTATAGTGCAACAAATATCACTTATGACAAATATGGCTGCTGTTCATATACTCTTCTTATTAATAAAGAAGATAGTGGAACAATTGAATTATCAGTTCCTGGTCTTCACAATGTATACAATTCACTTTCAGCTGTAGCTGCAGCCTTTAAGCTTGGCATAAGCATAGACAATATCAAGGCCGGTCTTAAGCATTTCACAGGTACTAACCGAAGATTTGAAAAGAAAGGCGAATTCAACGGTGTCACCGTAATTGATGATTATGCACACCACCCTGATGAGATAACAGCTACCCTTAATTCAGCTAAGAATTATCCACATAATAAAATATGGTGCGTATTCCAGCCACATACTTATTCAAGAACCAAAGCTTTGATGCCAGAATTTGCTAAAGCATTAAGCCTTGCTGATAATATTGTGCTCGCCAAAATATATCCTGCAAGAGAAACAGATAATCTTGGCATAAGTTCTGCTGACCTTATGGAACTTATTAAAGCAGAAGGCAAAGATTGTTACTATTACGAATCTTTTGAGGACATCGAAAAATTTTTATTAAATAATTGTATCAACGGCGACCTGTTGATAACTATGGGGGCCGGAGATGTATATAAAATTGGCGAAGAACTTCTAAAATAGCCATTTTTTACACATTTTTATATTTTGTCAACAAAGTTATCCACATTATCCACATTTTTATCCCGTTATGCACGGTTTAAGAATGTGGATTTTTTTGTGAAAAATCACATTGTTAAAAATACAGCAATTTACTGACTTTTCTTAATTCTATCCACGAGTTATCCACATTATCCACATTATCCACATTGATAACCACCTGCTTTTAGCTTGCTTTTCATTTATTATCCACTATGCTATAATGAGCACAAATAAGTGGGAACAAGGAGGGTAAGTCTGCCTTTACAGACTTATTAACATATATATATGAGTAGTTTAATTTTATCCACAGAATCAAGTGAAGGATACACATCCGTTTCTAATATTTTTATCAGCGAGTATGTTCCTGGTGCTAATGGTGAATTTGTAAAAGTTTACCTTTATCTTCTGCACCTTATGTCGTTACGAAGCAATAACATAAGCATTTCCCTGCTTGCTGATACATTTAACCAGACAGAAGCTGATATTATGAGAGCTCTGCGTTACTGGGACAGCCTTGATGTTATATCACTTTCCTTTAATGGCCCCGGCAACGGCCTGTCCAACATTGTACTTCGTGATATTAAGCACACTGGGCAAGCTGCTAATACTATGGCTGACCCAATAGCTGCTGAAAGCGCTTCAGTTAATAGTACTTCTTCATACCAGACTGAAACTGTGCAAGCAGCCAAGCCTGATATTAAACAGACCGAGGTTATATACACAGCAGAGCCTTTAAAAGTATCCTATTCAAAGGAACAGCTTAACGGTTTTCTTGCTAATGACAACTTTTCAATGCTTCTATTCGTCATTGAGCAGTATATGGGACGTCCACTTTCCACTAAGGAAACCAATTCCATTGTATATTTCTACGATGGATTGAAGCTTTCAACTGACCTTATTGAATATCTTTTTGAATATTGTGTAGAACACAACAAAAAAAGCATTAACTACATTGAAAAAGTCGCTCTTTCGTGGGCTTCCAAGAATATACATACAATCGCTGAGGCTAAAGAGGAGACTTCTAACCACACAGATTATGTATACCAGATTATGAAAGCATTTGGCCTATCTAACAGAGAACCTGCACAGCACGAAAAGGCTATGATTGCCAAATGGGCTGACACTTACTGCTTTGATACCGATATGATAATTGAGGCCTGCAACAGGACAATCAAAGCTATACACCAGCCAAGCTTTGAATATGCCGACACCATACTTGCTAACTGGAAGAATTCCAATGTAAGCTCATTAGAAGATGTTAAAAAAGCTGATGCCGCATATGCCGCTGGCAACAATATAAAGCCTAAACAGACAGCTTCTTCAAAGCCGGCTAACAACCGTTTTAACAATTTCCAGCAAAGAGACAAGAAGTCTGATGACTGGTACAATTCACTACTTAGCAACAATAACTAGAAAGGTTTAAACTATGCCGCTTACCAATACCCAATATGCCTCAGTTATGCGTGTATATGACGATATACGCTCGCATAATCAGGCTTTACAGACTGAACGCTATAACGAAGTCGTTAATAAATGTCCTGAATATAGTTTAATTGAGAATGAGATAATCACACTTTCTATGAAAGAAGCTTCAAGGCGTATTGTTTCTGATTCATCAGACACGGATTTAGATGAATATAACTTAAAGCTCAAAAAGCTGATTGCCAGAAAAGCTGAATTACTCGCCTCAATCGGCAAACCAAAAGATTATCTTGATGATATCTATACATGTCCGGTATGCCACGATACCGGTTATGTTAATGGTTCACGTTGTTCTTGTTTTAAGAAAAAGGCCATTGACCTTATATATGAAGACTCTAACCTTAAGAACATAACTTCAAGTGAGAATTTCTCCACATTTTCATTTGAATGGTACGATAAGAAACAGGTCGATCCTGTCACAGGGCTCACACCTTACAATAATATGCACAAAGTTCTTGATGTATGCCAGTCTTTTGTACAGACCTTTGATAATAGTTTCTCTAACTTGTTATTAACAGGCGAAACCGGCGTTGGAAAGACATTTCTTGCCAACTGTATCGCTAAGGAATTGTTAGACACTTACCACAGTGTGATATACCTGACTGCAACTGAGTTCTTTAAATGCTTTGAGAACAGCGATTTCAGACGTAACCTTGATAACAGTATAGATGTTAATTACTTTCTTGAATGTGACCTGTTAATAATTGATGATCTTGGTACGGAAAGCAGCAACTCTTACACTAATTCCAAACTTTTCTATGTAATTAATGAGAGGCTGCTCCGCAATAAAAGTGTGATAATATCATCAAATTTTACAATTTCACAGATTGAGGATTTCTACTCAGAAAGAATATTCTCAAGAATAATAAGCTCATATACAATTCTAAGATTATTTGGAACTGATATACGTTACCTTAAACGAACCAAGATGCTTAAGAATTGATAATTCATATCATTAATTATATTTCAGTTGTAGAAGTCATTTTAATCATTTTAATTATGCTAAAGTAATTGACTTATAATGTAATTAAGATTATATTTAACTATGTATGTTTATTCAGTTAGTTGTAAATGCTTATTACTTCTATAACCGAATTAATATATATGCGGTAATGCAAAGCAGTCCGCATACATTCGTGGGTAATAATACCCACATCCCAATATATTTATAATCATATACAATGGAGGACAATACAATGCCACGAGACGAACGTCATACTGCAACAATTCCATACGGAACATTAGGAATAGTACCATTAAAGAGCTGTTCTAAAATGGGCGAAAAGGTTGATGATTACCTTGTACAATGGAGAGAACAAAGAGAACATGAGAATCAGTCTAATCTTGCTTTTAGCGGATACAAAAGAGACAGCTATGTTGTAAGTGCAAGCACACCTAGATTTGGTTCAGGAGAAGGTAAAGGTGTACTTAACGATTCTATACGTGGCTACGATTTATATATTATGGTTGACGTATGCAACTACAGCATTGAATATTCACTCTGTGGTACAACTAACCATATGTCACCTGATGACCACTATGCAGACCTTAAGAGAGTAATCGCAGCTGCCGGTGGAAAGGCAAGAAGAATTAATGTTATTATGCCTTTCCTTTATGAAAGCAGACAGCACAAAAGATCAGGAAGAGAATCTCTTGACTGTGCACTTATGCTTCAGGAACTTACAGCTATGGGTGTTGAAAATATTATCACATTTGATGCGCATGACCCTAGAGTACACAATTCAATTCCTCTTAAAGGATTTGAATCAGTATCTTGTACTTATCAGTTCATCAAGTATCTTTTACTTGGTGTTGACGACCTTCACATCGATAGCGAACATATGATGGTTATCAGCCCTGATGAGGGTGGTATGGGACGTGCTGTATACTTTGCCAATGTACTTGGTCTTGATATGGGTATGTTCTATAAGAGAAGAGATTATACTAAGATTGTCAACGGACGTAATCCTATCGTTGCACACGAATTCCTTGGTACTAATGTAGAAGGCAAGGACGTTATTATTATTGACGATATG
>ERZ791893.1073-NODE-1073-length-15536-cov-1.690588_pt1 | contig 15536 bp, 10 predicted proteins | sample MGYA00510154_ERZ791893 | MGnify/ENA primary metagenome ERZ791893 (study PRJEB30046, sample SAMN00792068) | human gut metagenome | study: EMG produced TPA metagenomics assembly of the A metagenome-wide association study of gut microbiota in type 2...
ATGAGGAGAACGACTATTTTTGGCGTATGATGAAAGTGGCCGGACATAAGAATACTTATATCTATGAGTTGGACGGATATGATCATGGATCGATGGCCGCTCCTGCCTTCCACATCTTAAAGAATCACGTGAATGCGATCTTGAAAGGTTCAGAAACCCGGTAATTCGATAAACTATTTAATTTAATACGTATGGTTCTCTTTTCTTTATTAATGGTCTTGATTTGCTTGAACGCATGTTCTGGAGCGAAGACCTCGGACAATGTAACGGTGTATGTCACGACAAACGATCGTGCGAAAGATTTCGTGAGAAGTGAGATCGCCTTGGGGGACAAACAAGCCGCCTCGCCTTCCGTGATAACGATAGACCCTTCGGTGCGCTATCAGACGATGGATGGCTTTGGCGCCGCCGTGACAGGCTCTACCTGCTATAACTTGATGCGGATGGCTCCCGAGGATCGGACAGCTTTCCTGAAAGAGACTTTCTCTGATACGGAGGGGATGGGGTATAGCTATATCCGTATCTCGATTGGCTGCTCGGACTTTTCTTTAAGTGAGTATACTTGTTGTGACACGAAGGGTGTCGAGAATTTCGCCTTGCAGAGCGAGGAGAAGGAGTATGTGATACCGATCTTGAAGGAGATCTTGGCGATCAGCCCTTCTATAAAAATCTTGGGATCGCCTTGGACTTGTCCAAGATGGATGAAGGTGGATAACTTAATGGATTTGCGCCCGTTCGAGTCATGGACTAGCGGACAGCTGAATCCCGCCTATTATCAAGATTACGCTACCTATTTCGTGAAATGGATACAGGCGATGGAGGCCGAGGGGATTCCTATCGAGGCGATAACTCCCCAAAACGAACCTTTGAACCGAGGAAATTCCGCTTCCTTATTTATGGGATGGGAGGAGCAACTCTCTTTCGTGCGTGACGCTCTAGGCCCTAAACTGAAAGAGACTGGCCTCAAGACGAAGATCTACGCTTTCGACCATAATTACAATTACGATAATATGTTGGAGCAGCAAGGCTATCCGATGAAAATCTACGAGGATGAGAATGCCGCTTCTTTCCTGACAGGTGCCGCTTACCATAATTACGGGGGCGACCGGGAGGAGTTGAATAACGTAAACGGCAAGTTCCCCGATAAAGAATTAATATTTACGGAAACTTCTATCGGCATGTGGAATGATGGACGTAACTTAGAGAAACGCTTGATGGAAGATATGGAGGAGACGGCCTTGGGTACGGTGAATAACTGGTGTAAGGCAGTTATCGTATGGAACTTGATGCTGGACAACGAGCGGGGACCGAACCGAGAGGGTGGTTGCCAGACTTGTTATGGTGCCGTGGATATCGATCGCTCGGATTATAAGACGATTACCCGGAATTCTCATTATTATATTATCGGTCATTTATCCTCTGTGGTGAAACCGGGGGCAGTACGGATCGGCTCTAAAGGGTATACGGCTGATGGGATTATGTATTCCGCCTTCGAGAATTTAGATGGAACGGAAGCGCTCGTATTACTAAATAATACGGACGGGACTAAAAATATAACGGTAAACAGTGGCGAACGTTCGTTTACCTACGAGGTTCCCGCTAAAGCAGTCGCTTCTTTTCGTTGGAATCTTTACTAATAAGGAGGGTGTGTTAAAAGTTGGTATTATGGCACGCAGATTTAGCAGATTTACGCAGATAATATATTGATTTTCATATCATAAATCTGCGGTCATCTGCTCAATCAGCGTTATCTGCGTGCCATGTTCACACTTTTGACACACCCCCGAATGTCCAATACTTTATCTATAGTGGCAACAAGCTGGTAGCTTATCATATACGGCTTTATCCGCCTTATCCATATCCGTGTCATGGCCTACTTTAGCGATCGCCTTGCTGATCGCTTTCGGGGAGGTCTTTTGGGGATCGTACTGGAGATGGATCATCTGGGTATCTTTGTCCCAATGAGCGGATAACACACCATTTACCCCTTTTGCCGCTTTCTCGATACGTTCCTTGCACATATCGCAAGAGCCTTTGACGCCGAACATGGCATGCTCGGAGGCTACCCCCGTGGCGCTTTGCGCATGCATCATATGCCCCTCATGCCCAATCATAGGCTTGGCGGGCTCGTCGCCGTTATTCATCATGGAAGTTTTTCCCTCCAGCTGTGCGCTGGCGTCTATGGCGAAGACTCCGTTGGTTACGATTTCCTCACCTTCTCGCAAGCCATTCAAGATAACATAAGAGTTACCAAGGGAAGGGCCTAGCTCCACTTCACGCATCAAGAAAGCGGGGGTATTCGTATCCGGTTGCTTTACGTACACGATAGCACGTTTACCCGTCCAGAGCACAGCGGTTTGCGGTACGACGATCTCGTTCTTATAGTTGCGGAGCGGGGCGCTTACGTTTGCCGTGGCGTACATCTCGGGCTTGAGCTCCAAAGAGGCGTTCGGTACCTCTACACGGACCTTGGCGGTACGGGTCGTCGTGTTCAAGATCGGGTCGATGAAAGAGATCTTACCCGAGAACTTCTTGCCGGGTAGCGCTTGCAGGGTAAATTCCACCGGATCACCTTTGCTAAGGAAAGGGAGATCCACCTCGAAAGCGTCGAACAAGGCCCATACCTTCGTGAGGTTCGCCACGTCGAAAAGGATAGCTCCTTGGGATACATAATCACCTTGGCTTACCCGCTTGGACAGGACGATACCGCTCGTGTTCGACTTGATCTCTACAACCGGGGAGATAGAGCCGGACTTCTCGATAGCGGCGATCTGGGCATCTGTCATCTTCCATAAATATAGTTTTTCACGGGCGGCCTGTATCAATTGAGATTGTCCCATGCGGATCGCTTCCAACAATTCTTGCTGGGCGGTGAAAAGCTCTGGGGAGTAGAGGGTAGCGAGGGTCTGTCCGGCACGCACCGTCTCACCCGTGAAATCAACGTTCAAGCTCTCGATGCGTCCGCTTACATGGGCTGTTTGAGATTGCAGGCTACGCTCGTCCGGTACGATCTTGCCGTATAAACGGACTTGCTTGACCGGATTCTGGCGGGATACCTTGGAGGTTTGTACGTCCGCTAAGGCTGCTGCTTCTTCCGAAAGCTGAATGGCGTTGGGATCGATGGCCTTGTCGGAGAAGGAGCTCTTACGTACGGGGATCAAATCCATGGCGCAGATAGGGCATTTACCCGGCTTGTCTTGGCGAATTTGGGGATGCATGGAACAAGTCCACTCGCCGGCCTCGTTCTGTTGGAGGTCGTGGCCATGCGTAGGGTCGTGAACTTCCGTGCCGGTCTCGCTCGCTTGTGACGTATGGCTGTCGGTATCGGAGTTATGGAACAGAAGCCAGCCCAACAAGAGGCCGCCCGCTAGGAACAGGATATATATCAGGTACTTGGATTTTACGGTTTCATTTATATTTTTCATTTTCTTATTCGTTTACAGAGGTGGATATTAATTTCTCGATTCCGGCGATTTGGGTATTATATTCCGCTATCGCTTCGCTTTTCTTCAAGTGATAGTCCAACATTTGTCGCTCCACTTGGATCACGTCGGTCAAGGTCGTACTTCCTGTCGAGAATTCCCGGACGATCAGTTGGTAGGTGGCCAACGATAGATCGTATTGTTTCTGGTACAAATCGATTTTCCGTGCGGCATCTTCCAATTGCTGGGTAATACGGATATACTCGGCTTGCAGTTGGTTCATCGTGTTCTCGTACTTCAACTCGCTGGATTTCCAATAATGCTTGCTTTCCCGTTGCTGTGCGTTATATTTCTTACGGAAGATAGGAAGGCTGATCTTTAGCATGGGCATGAACATATCCTTTCCGTTCATACCGGACATAGAGCCCATAGACATATCTTCCGGTTTCTTCCCGATCAAGGAATACTGGAGGCCGATACCTAGCATGGGGTAACTCATTTTCTTGTCCATCTCCGCCTTGGCCCGGTAAGCGTTTCCTTCCGCCTCCAGCATGGTAAGCATGGGGTTGTTGGAGATGACGCTGTCAAGAGCCATCGACTCACCCCATGAGAGAGGAAGCCGTTCCAACGAGTCGGGGACGGAAATCGGGGTAGCTAGCGACTGATTGAGCAACGTATTAAAAGCAGCCTCGGCCGTTTTCCGTTGCGATAACAAGGAGGCTAGCGTATTCTCCAGTTCTACCTTCTCCATCTGGATTCGCAATACGTCCGACATTCCGCCCATGGAGTTGCCACTTCCCATAGAGCCTCCACCCATAGGGCTACCGCCGGACATTCCGGACATCGTACTACCGGATGCTCCCGTGCTTTGTACCGTAGGGCTTCCCATGCTACTGCCTCCCATACCCGACATACCTCCACCGGATACGGCGGGAGGAGTCGATGGAGCAGAAGATACGGGGGAGGGTAAGACGGAGGAACCGCCCGCCTTCGCCGACGGAGCGGAGAAGCGGTTCAATGCCAACTGTTCCAACTGGTCTAGCAGACGAAGGTTCGCCTGCGTATTTTTATATTGCTCGCTGATATTGCAAAGCTGGTACCATTGACTCTTCACCTCGTAATACAGGTTGTTGCGACTGTTACGGAATTGTTCGTAAGCCATCCGGGCCATCTCGGTCGCCTCGTTGCGGGCCGCCTTCCGGGTACCGAACCAAGGGAACATTTGCATCAAGGTGAAATCCGCTATTTGCTTTCCGGACAAGATCTCCATCGGTTTCAGGAAGAAACCGATCTCCAGTTCCGGGTCCGGATAGGCTCCGGCTTGCGGGACTTTCTCCAAAGATGCCTTATACAGGGAGAAGTCGGCGTTGATCTGCGGATTGTTACGTGCCGCCAGTTCCAGATAATAGCCTAAACTATCGGCCGGCTGGGAGTAAGCGAAAAGGACGTTTAGCATCCCCAGTACACCTGCCATGATGATTGATCTGATTCTTTTATATCTCATAAGTCGTTACCTCCTCTTGAATTTTATTCTTTTGTTCTTTCTTTATAGCGTTCTCCCGCCACCAGCATTGCAGGACGGGAACGACAAACATGGTCATACTCTGGATCAGCATTCCTCCGAACGTAGGGATAGCCATCGGTACCATGATATCCGCCCCCTTACCGGTAGAGGTAAGTACGGGGAGCAAAGCGATCAGGGTAGTGGCTGTAGTCATGGCCGCAGGGCGTACCCGTTTCAGTCCGGCGGCTACTACCGCTTCCCGGATATCGTGCTTGGTGCGGGGGTCTCGCTCGAGGAATACATGATGGATGTAGGTTCCCATCAATACCCCATCATCCGTAGCCACACCGAACAAGGCGATGAAACCGACCCAGACTGCCACGCTCAGATTGATCGTGTGCATCTGGAAAAGATCCCGCATATTCTCTCCGGCGATGGAGAAGTTCATGAACCAATCCTGTCCGTAAAGCCATAGCAAGATAAAACCTCCGGCGAAGGCCACGAACACCCCGGAGAAATGGATCAGTGAGGCAGTGACCGTCTTGAATTGAAAGTATAGAACCAGCAGGACGATCAACAAGGCGAGGGGAACGACGATCATCAGCCGGCTGGTGGCACGCTCCTGCTGCTCGTAATTGCCGGCGAACTTATAGGATACGCCGGGATCAAGGTTCAACCCTCCCTCCTTTATTTGTTGCTCAAGGATGCGGGAAGCCTCTTTCACGACATCCACTTCCGCCTTCCCCGCCAGTTTGTCGAAGATGACGTAGCCTACCAAGAAAGTGTTCTCGCTTTGGATCATCTGCGCTCCACGGGTATAGTTGATATCGGCAAGCTCTTTAAGCGGGACTTGCGCCCCAGTGGCGGTCGGTACGAGGATCATACCTAGCGCCTCTGGATTATCTCGAAGCTCACGAGCGTAGCGTAGGCGCACCGGGAAACGTTCCCTGCCTTCCACGGTGCGGGTCAGTACCATGCCACCGACAGCGGCACTTAATATCTCTTGCAAGTCCTCCACGTTTACGCCGTAACGGGCCATATTCTCACGGTTCAGTTCGATCTCCAGATAAGGGGCGCCTACCGCACGGTCGTAAAATACGGAAGAGGGGATAACGGAGGATACCTCTTTCAATGCCTTCTCGATCGCCTTTCCGGCTTTCTCGATCGTCTCCAGATCCGGGCCATACACCTTGATACCCATCGGGGCACGCATACCGGTGGATAACATGACGAGACGGGCCTCGATAGGCTGCAGCTTCGGGGCGGAAGTCAATCCCGGAAGATGGGTGACGTTCACGATCTGTTGCCAGATATCGTTCGTGTTCTTGATCTCCGGTCGCCATTGGCGGAAGTAATCGCCTTTAGCGTCTGGGATCAGGCTGTCTGAGGGAATCAGCCGGAAACCGTCTTTGGGGTTATATACGCCTCCATCTTTTAGGAGATACTCCCCTTGCCGGTTTACCTTGAAACGTTCCCTTTTCCCGTCCTCATTCAGGATATATTCCGGACGGTAGTTGATCGTATTCTCGAACATCTGTACCGGCGCTGGATCGAGGGCGGAGTTTACACGGCCCCATTTACCGATGGCGGTCTCCACCTCGGGGATAGAGGCCAGCCGTTTGTCGAGCGCCTCTATATAATCAAGGTTTTGCTCGATACCGGAATGCGGCATGCTAGTCGGCATCAGTAGGAAAGAACCTTCGTTCAGGCTAGGCATAAACTCCTGTCCGATGCCTCTCCATATCCAGAAACCGAATACGATGGTAGCTCCCGGAATCAACATGAATTTCCAGCGGTTATCCAAGCACCAGCGCAATATCCTCTCATAATACATAACGAGCAGCCACAGGATGCTTAGGATGATGGCTACGCAACCCGCCACGAACAGGATATTGGCGAGCATCCCTTTTTGCGGCCCCATCGGCAACCATTCCTCGGACAGGTAATAGATCGAGACAAAGAGGGTGATACCGATATTGATATAAGTGCTCATCTGAGGCTTCTTCCAATACCCGGACAATAGATTATTCAACCCGACTGCCGTTAGCCCGATAGCGGGAATACTGCCATAGATAATAAGTAAGGCGATTCCGGCCACGATCAACAGGTAATTCAGTATTTTCCGTATCTGCCTTGAATGGATCTTTATCGAGAACAACCAATACGATAGGGAAGGAAGCAAGATCAATCCCAGCACGAAGGCGGAAGCCAAAGCATACGTCTTGGTGTAGGCCAAGGGCGAGAACATCTTCCCTTCCTGCGCCTCCATGGTGAAGACGGGGAGGAAGCTGACGATCGTCGTGATCATCGCCGTGCTGATCGCCCCGGACACCTCGCTTACCGCCTTATAAATAAGGTTGACAAACGCCTTTCCCCCCTGTATATGCCTGTTCTCGGGCATCTCCCGGTAACGGATGATACTTTCCACGAAGACGACCCCTACATCCACCATCACGCCAATGGCGATCGCTATACCCGATAAAGCCACGATATTCGCCGCTATCCCCGTATAACGCATGATGATGAACGTGGCGAGCACCGCTATCGGTAACATGCTGGCGATAACGATAGAGGCCCTTAGGTTGAGCACCAGCACGATGATAACGATCACGCAGATCAATATCTCGTGGGAGAGGGCGGTCTCCAACGTCCCGATCGTCTCCTTGATAAGCCCCGTACGGTCGTAGAACGGCACGACGGTTACCTTGGAGACCGTCCCGTCCGCCAGTACCTTCTGGGGCAATCCCGGTTCCATCTCCTTGATCTTCGCCTTTACGTTATTGATAACCTCCAAGGGGTTGGAGCCATAGCGGGCTACGACCACTCCGCCCACGGCCTCCACACCCTCCTTGTCCAGCCCTCCCCGTCGGGTTCCGGGGCCGATATTCACGAACGCCACGTCCGATATGCGAACCGGCACGCCTTCCCGAACGGTGACGACGGCATTCTCTATATCTTTTACATTCTTGATATACCCCAAGCCCCGGATCAGGTACTCCACCTTGTTGATCTCCATCGTCTCGGCGCCGATATCGAGGTTGCTCTTCTTGATGGCGCTCATGATATCCATCACGGAGACGTTGAAGGCGTACATGGCATCTGGGTTCAACTCGATCTGGTACTCCTTCACGAAGCCGCCCGCCGAGGCAACCTCGGATACCCCCTCGGCGGAGGATAAGGTGTACTTGACGTAGAAATCCTGTATCGTACGCAACTCCTCGGCGTTCCAGCCTCCGGTAGGTTTACCGGTCTTGGGGTCCCGTCCTTCCAGCGTATACCAATAGATCTGCCCGAGGGCGGTAGCGTCCGGTCCCAAGGTAGGCTGCACGCCTTCCGGCAAGGTTCCCGGAGGCAGGGAGTTCAGCTTCTCCAATATACGGGAACGGCTCCAGTAGAACTCTATATCGTCATCGAAGATAATGTATATGAAGGACATCCCGAACATGGAGGAACTACGGATCGTCTTCACTCCCGGGATACCTAAAAGAGAGGTGGTCAGCGGATAAGTGATCTGGTCCTGTATATCCTTCGGCGAGCGGCCCATCCATTCCGTGGCCACGATCTGCTGGTTATCGCCGATATCGGGGATGGCGTCTACCGGAATCGGATTCCGGGGAATGATCCCCCCGTGCCAATTGAAGGGGGACGTGGAGATGCCCCATACGATAATCAGCACTAGTAAAAGTAAGGTTACCACCCTGTTCTCAAGGAAGTAACGAATGATTCTGTTTAACATTTGAATGAGCTTTTATGATTTGAAAACATATGAGAACGCTTATTTGTTCGTCTTTGAAGGCAAGCGATCACATGAGTACTCGTGATGCTTTACGCCAGTACTCGCAATGGATTACTCCAGTATTTGCAATGGATTACTCCAGTACTTGCGGTGGATTACTCCAGTACTCGCAATAGATTACGCCGGTACTCGTGCGTAAACAGACGTAAATCGCCTTTTAAAAAGGAAGCCTATACGCTAAATCAAAAAAGTACAATGATGGACGAATAACGGGATAGCGCTATTCTCCTTGGGTGGATTAATAAAGGGATTGGAACGTGTTGTCTCGTCTCGCCCGGCGATCTTATAGGAGTCGAGTAGATCGAACAACAAAACTACAGCGACAGGAGCGGACAATTGCACGAGCGTATTCGCCACATCCTGATCGACGGATAACTTAACATATTCCGTCTTGGTAGAGCAGCACTTATGGGACGTGCCCGCCTCACCGCAACTGGGGCAAGTGTCAAGATACTGCAAACTCACCTCCGCCAACTTACCCATACAATAATGGTAATTCAGCGCAAACCCGGAGGAAACCCCGAGGTAAAGAACAGCGAGTATGAACAATAAAAATCTTCTCATCCCAAGTAATATATTCCGCAAATATATGAATATTTTTTGAACGGGCAATAGGGTGGAAAAAGTGCTCGTAGGGTTGTTAAAATCAGAACCTTTTCTTTATAGCCTTGTTCAAGGTAGGTAATTAATCTAAACAAAACACATTTATGAGACTATTTGTACAAGGAGCAGTATTACTGCTAGGTATGGGATTCTTATCGGCTCCCGCTAAGGCTCAAAAGGTGGTCATCGAGGATGACGTGCCAAATTCGATAGTCCTTGTCAGCCAAGACAAGGCAGGTGATGAAATCGTGAGGATAATGAATGAGACGCAGAGCCCTCGTTTCCACGACCCGAAAGCCCCCCGCTTCGTATTGACCGATCGTAAGGGACGTTTCGCCTTGGGTATCGGCGGTTACGTGAAGGCTACGGCGGAGTATGATTTCGGCGGGATCTCGGATGATGTCGATTTCTATCCGTCCATGATCCCGAATGGTGGGCAGAACTACGTCCGTAACCAGTTCCAGATGGACGCTACTACCAGTACGATATTCTTGAAATTAGTGGGTCGTACCAAACACCTCGGGGATTTCGTCGTGTATACGGCGGGTAACTTCCGGGGAGGCAGCAAGGTCTTCGGGCTCCAGAACGCCTATGTGTCTTTCCTTGGTTTCACGATGGGTTACGATTATAGTACCTTCATGGATCTGGCCGCCCTTCCGCCCTCGATCGATTATGCGGGGCCTGCCGGACAGGTTTTCAGCCGTGCCACCCTGTTACGCTATGAGCGTGCTTTCGGTAAGGGATGGAAAGCGGGTGTAGGTATCGAGATGCCTGTGGTGGATGGCATCACGAACCAAAGCGTGAATATCAGTAACCAACGTATGCCGAACTTCCCTGCCTATATCCAATACGCTTGGAATAAGAGCAGCCATATCCGTGTAGCTGGTATCGTACGTAATATGACGTATGAGAACTTGGTGGCGCAACGGGCCGAGTCTAAGGCCGGATGGGGCGTGTTTGCCGCCTCTACGTTCAATGTGACGAGCAAGCTGAACTTCTACGGTCAGGCTACTTACGGCCGGGGGATCAGCCAGTTCTTGAATGATATCAGTAATCTGGACGTGGATCTGGTTCCGGACCCCGAGGCCAAAGGCAAGATGCAAGTGCTTCCGATGATGGGTTGGTACGCTGGCTTGCAGTATAATATCACGCCGAAGGTATTCGTCTCCAGCACCTATAGCCAGACTCGTTTATACAGCGAGAATGATTACCCGGTTACCCCGTCGGATCAATACCGCTACGGTCAATACTTGGTAGCCAACATTTTCTGGAACGTGAACGCTAATCTGCAAGTCGGCGCCGAGTATTTGAGAGGCTGGCGTACCGATTTCAACGATATGCCCCGCCACGCCAACCGACTTAATGTTTCCGCTCAATATAACTTCTGATAATGTAGCGTTTTGTTGATGTGCCACACCGGGGGATTCTTGGTGTGGCATTTCTTTTCGAGGCGATTGGCAGGTCTGCGATTAATAGATGTTCGCCATGCTAATCAGCGGCTCATACAGCTTCTCGATATCCTGCGAATCGATCTCGATCTCAACTTGATCACCGGGGATAAGAGTCTGTCCGGCGGGAGCCAAGTCCTTGCGATCCCGGTGAATAGTCTTGATGATACAACGTTGGGGGAGGGTGAGGTGATCTACCTCCTTCCCGTCGAAATAGGCACCTGTCATGATCTCTACGAACAGGCTGGAACGCCCTTCGGTACGGAAGGCTGGAGTCGAGATCATCTCGTCGTAGAGAACCACGTTAAAGGGCTTTATCTGTAGCATTTCCGTGAAGGAATACGTAAGCCCGCCGACAATGATAGAGGGGTAGAATACATCCAGATGCCCGGTTATCTCCGTAATCAAGACGATACCCGTCAGCGGTGTCCGGACTACCGCCACCAAGAAACCTACCATGCTGATTAACATGATATAGCTGATGCTCTCCGTTTCAATGAAACCATACTTCACCAATAATAAGGCGATGATCTGCCCGAACAATCCCCCGGTAACTAGTGTAGGGATGAAATTCCCTCCCGGCAGTCCGGAGGAGAAAGAGAGAGACGTGAATATCAAGTGGATGAGCATCATCGCCGCTATCCATAAAACGGGGTGATATCCATGCATCGCTTGCATGATAAGGAATTGCTCGCCTCCTCCTGTCAAATCGATCTCCGTCAATGAGATCGTATACGCTATGATAAGCAGGTACAACATCTTCATATAAGGAGGATGCTTCAGTCTGGTAAAGAAATCCTTGCACCAAAGGGTAAACATCGAGTAAATTTTCCCGAAGACGGAAATAACCACGGCCAGAAATAAGAACAACTTCAGTTGATCTATAAAAGTAGCCTGCGGGGCAATAGCGCTAATCTGCGAGTAGGGGTTGAAGGGGAAAATCAAGCTCGCTACGCCTCCCGCCACGACCCCTGCCAGCAAGGTGGTAATGGCGGTCTTGGGAGCGTCGAACCGTTCGATGGACTCGATCACCAAAAGTGAGGAAGCGAGGGGAGCGGCGAAAGCGGCGGCCAATCCGGCACCTGCGCCGGCAGCCAAAAGTTGCTTGCGCTCTCCAGCCAATACGTGTCCCCATTTGGAAATGATATTCCCCACGTAAGATCCGATCTGTACGCACGGTCCCTCACGACCAAGGGACAGGCCGGCGCTGATCGCTAATATCCCTCCCGTGAACTTGGCGATTAATTGTGTCAACGGGTTTTTATAAGTGATCCTGCCATTGATAACCGCCCGTGTCTGGGGAATGCCCCCACCGGTAATCAGCGGCATCTTCTTGACCATCCAATTCACGCAAAGCAATATACCCCATAGCGTGAAGAAGAACAAGACATGGAAATACCAAGGGTAATGACCGTCGAAAAAAAGTTTCCGGCTATTGAATAACTGCTGGAGCAGATAGTGATAAGGTACCGCTACCAACCCGGTCAGCAATCCCACGAAAATGCTTACAAAATAAAGTCTGGCGTCAATAAGTTTCAATTTCCAGATCCGCCAGCGCCTCAATTTTGTTATATCTAAGAGATCATTATCCATCGGACTCACCTTGTTTTCGTTTCCTGTTACAACAACCGAGGTAAATAAGAGGTTTAAAATCTCATTCCATTGAACCTTTTTTAAAAAGCCTTGTTATTAAGATATAGTGTTTTTCATGGTATTAGAATTAAGTTAGATTAGGTTATCCGTCTTGTTCGTGAGAATAGGGCGGTTTTCCTGTTTATAGGGGTTTGTACTTTGAGGCGGTTAGGATTTCTTGGGCGTCGTTGTTTTGCATCAACGCCTCCGGGGTAGATCCCGTCTCCTTCATGTACTGGTTGATGATCTGCCAGCCTATCCAAGTCCCGATATTCCCGGGAGCGTCGTTCTCGGGGAAAATGGCCGGGGTATCCTCGAAATACTGGGAAGGTGTCAGTTGATCCGGGGTATAAAGATGCTTGCGCTCGATGATTGCTTTCCAGATTGTTCCTTCGTTGTCCTTGCACCAGTTGTAGGCCTGTTCGGTGTATCCCATTAGCTCGGCGGCATCGGGAACGCCTAGGGCTTGCGAGAGCAGGTATTTGATTTTTCCCTCGTAAATCATCCGGTCCAGCAATACGTTCTCTTTTCCCGCGAAAGGATATTCGGACATGAGCCACCCCGCCAGATAATCCGGGACCACGAGTCCACGGTGCATTTTCAATTTCTGGGAGTCATAGAAGAAATCTTGATACAAGGGATAGTCCTTTCCCATATACTTATCGATGGAAAGGGAAAGCAGGCTATCGCCTACCAATACGTTCTGGTTGAAACCGGATACATGCATATAGATAGCAGGGATCTGCATCGAGGGGAAATTCTCCTTTAGATAGGCGAATCCGTATCCCAAGGATTTCTCGATATCCTCCACGGAATCATATTGGGTGATAGCGTCACGATACAAGCCTTTCAAGGTAGGCTCCGAGTAATAATTCCGCATTTTCTCGAAGAAGCCGGGAGTCTCGATGGTTTGCAGGTTTAATATGCCTTTCCCGATGATATCCAGCATTTCCGGGTATTGTTTGATTAGTTCGGGTTGCAAGGTGGTATCTTCCGTATCGATCAGCCGGAATAAATCCTTGTCAAAACGATTGATATGCAGGGGTTCGACGGTAGCGTAGTTGATCGTATTTGTGTTTTGCCCGTTGCAGCTCAATAGCGTAGCGGACAAAATACAGGCCATGATGAGTTTTGTAACCATATCTCTTCGTATAATAATGTAATATGATAAGAAACGGATCGCATGGGGTAATATTGTGTGACTGGCATCTTATTACTACCTTTGCCTCCCTTTTATTTAAGATTCATCATGCGATATACGAACAAACAAATTCTAAAGATCACGTATCCGGTATTAATCAGCTTGCTCATGGAGCATATGATCGGATTGACGGATACCGCTTATCTGGGACGTGTCGGCGAGGTCGAGCTAGGTGCCTCCGCCTTGGCAGGAGTCTATTATCTTGTGATTTATATGCTGGGCTTTGGTTTCAGTGTAGGCGCTCAGGTGCTGATGGCACGTCGTAACGGTGAGGGGGCGAGGTTTTCACGCAAGGCGGGCTATTCCTTTTTTTGCTGGCGGCGGTGTTGTTTACGGCCTCTAATCTGCTTACGCCCCATCTGCTCCACCGGATGATCGGTTCGGAAGAGGTGTATCGAGCGACGATGAGCTATCTGGACTGGCGGGTGTACGGGTTCTTCTTCTCTTTTATAGCGGTGATGTTCCGTGCGTTTTACGTGAGTACGACGAATACGAAGATCTTGACGGCCAATTCGGTGGTGATGGTGCTTACCAACGTGGTCTTGAACTATATCTTGATATTCGGTAAGTTCGGGTTCCCCGCTTTGGGGATAGCGGGTGCCGCTATCGCTTCCTCGATCTCGGAAGCTGTTTCCGTATTGTTCTTCGTGATTTATACTTGGAAGAAGATAGATTATAAAAAATATGGTCTGTTCCGTTTTACGAGAGTGGATTTTAGGATGCTGGGACAAATACTTAGTGTCTCTATCTGGGTGATGATCCAGCATGGGATCGCTTTTGGAGGATGGTTTATCTTCTTTATCGCTATGGAGCATCTGGGTGAGCGGCCGTTGGCGATTACGAATGTGGTACGTAGCATCTCCTCGTTCCTGTTTATGTTCGTGAATGCTTTCGCCTCCACGAACAGCTCGCTGGTAAGTAACTTGATCGGTGCCGGGGAGTCGGACCGGGTGCTTCCGCTTTGCCGGAGGATGATCGGGCTATGCTATGCGTTCGTGCTACCGATCGGTATCTTGATCGCTATGTTCCCGTCTACCGTATTGCGTATTTATACGGATAACCCGGACTTGATCGCTAGCTCGATCTCCTCGTTGTGGGTGATGCTGTCTTCTTATCTCTTCGCTGTTCCCGGTTTTATTTATTTCTTTAGCGTATCGGGGACAGGCAATACCCGCCGTGCGCTGGAAATCGATATGGCTAGCATATTCGTGTACGTATTATATATATTGTATGTCGCCGTATGGTTGCGTGCGGACGTGGCGGTTTGCTGGACTACGGAGTATGTATATAATATCATGATCCTTTCTTCTTTCTTCTATCTATGGAAAGGAAATTGGCGTAACAAGAAAATCTGAAGACTTATCTTTTGATTAGTACGGTAATTCGTAAGGATAAATCAAAAAAGACCATCTTGGCATTCACGTTCTGTGTGATATGGCGTTCCGCTTTCGCCAATTCTTCCATCAAATCGATCACGTTTCGCTCGTTGACGAAAGGGGAGAACTTAACGGAGAAGCTAGCCTCGTCCAGATTCATATAATTAAGTTCCGGCGATTGGAACCGGTACATGAAGTTCTCCCGGATCAAATGCTGACAATAGGAGAGGAAGTTTTTCTGTCGTTCCCGTCCGATCCCTGCCATGACGTCCGCCATCGCTTTCATGCCTTTTACGTTTCGTGCCCATGAGTTTCGCATCATGGCCTTGAATTGCTCCAGAAAGAATTTATTTTCCTCGCCCAAGCTAATCGCCTCCATCGCCTTGATAAAACTTCCGGAGGAGAGGTGAGCGACGTGTTTAGCGTCGTCGGGCGAAAGCCCGAAACGGGATACCATGGCATTCATGATCGCATCGGTCTCAATGGGACGGATGTGGATGTGTTGCGCACGGGATTGGATGGTCCCGAGGATAAGGTCCGGTGTCTCGGATACC
>ERZ791893.1077-NODE-1077-length-15473-cov-5.924439_pt1 | contig 15473 bp, 19 predicted proteins | sample MGYA00510154_ERZ791893 | MGnify/ENA primary metagenome ERZ791893 (study PRJEB30046, sample SAMN00792068) | human gut metagenome | study: EMG produced TPA metagenomics assembly of the A metagenome-wide association study of gut microbiota in type 2...
TTTCTATTTTGATTCAAGTTTGCGAACAAGCATCGCGAGTTTCGCAATTACCTAAAATACTTTTGCAAATAATACATGGCATTATCACTAATATATACCGTTCGCTCCTTATTTCCTTTCCCGAGCACTGTGCACTCTCCGGCACGAAAATCAATGTTACCGATCTGGAGATTAGCAACCTCAGAAACTCTACATCCGGTTGACAAAAGGAACTCTACAAGGGCCTTTTCTCTTTCGGTCTGCAAACTGTCGCGGATCTTTTCCATCTCCGCCGCTGAAAACGGCTTTTTATCCGTCTGCTTCTGTTTGATTCGTTTGATCCTCAACATTGGATTCTTTGGAATGATCTCTTCCGCAGTCAACCATGCGAAAAAGGTTGATAAAAAGCGCCGTTTATTGTCCACTGTTACCGCACTAACCTTGTGTGTACTCTGATACAATGCCAGATGATATCTAATGTCATTTGTACGAATTTCTGCCAACTCCTTCGGTATATCCTGAAGCAGTTTTCGAACGGCATCGCTATACTGATCCAATGTGTGTTCCGAATGACCTTCTAACCTCATAGATGCTATATACGTTTTCAATATCTTCTCGTTGCTTTGCTCATTCACAAGTGCCAGCTCTGTACAACGCTCACTCACATCATAGTGCTGGAAAAGAACAGTCAGAGCCATATCTACCTCTCTGATCTGCTCTTTTCCTATACATTTATCCAGTATTCCTAGCAGCTCCATCCGAAATTTTTCTTCCATCATCGTTTCCCCCTATATGGCTTTTCTTTCCATTATAGAGTAGGTACGATTATTCGGCAGTATAATCCTCTCCTGTGATCTCTTTGTACTCATCCGCCGTGATCCACTTCCCCACAGCATTGTAAACTCGCTTTTTGCTCCACAGACCATGATCATAATATTCTTTTACTTTGTTATAATTTTTACTCATCTAAAGTTACCTCCATTTGCATAGACATATAATCAAGATCTGCTCTCTGCTTTTCAATATTGTCCGTATTGGTAGCTGTCTGCTCCGCATTCGCCGCAAGGCTTACAGACACTTCCGTTATACGCTTTTCGGTATCATCAGCCTCTTTTCCAAGAATAACCGTTTTTTCATCGTCGCGGAGTTCCACATGCTCTAGCACAACATATCCAGTAATCACAGATGTCAGCACGTCATCATCTGTCAAGATCTCTAATCGCGCAATGCTGTCCTTGTCGGTAAAAATTGTCTGTAACTCCTCACAGGAGCTGTCATTGTCAAATACAATATGTAATGCTCCATTTTTGTAATTTGCATCCACTATCGCGTAGATGTCCTTTGATGTTTTTAATTTCATGTTTCTTATCCTTTCTGTGACATGGTTTATAAAGTTACGTTTTTTCATTAAACAATGATTTAAGATTACAGAGATTGGCAAATGTAACGTATTCGGATAGTGTGACCGGTGAATGGTGTCAAATGTTTTTGTACGGGAAAGTTTTACTATGCACATTTAGAGCTTATTCAAAAGTAAATATAAACGAAAATTATGGCTGTATAGATCTCCTAACGCTTCCACCAGGAATAGTATCTGCTCTTGGCCGTGATTTTTCAATTTTTAGTCAATCCAAAAATACAGTTTACTTTGGACATATAGAAGAAGGTAGCGGAAAACTAGAATTATGGCGGCACGGCGGAATGGCTCTACAGCAAAATGAACACATACTTGGATCATTTGTGACGCTAATTAGGTAGATAAATATATAAAAGCATCAAAACACATAAGGCCTGTTGATTTTTCTGCCGCCCATAGCGATAGACTTCCATCACTCTTTACTGCCATTAGTGATTCCGGAATATAAGCATTTTGCCCCCATGTATTCGTAGTATGATACATATACTGTATCGCATTTGGTAAACTTCCAGCAGGTAAGATTGTTGTATTATCGGCAGCAACTTTTGGTTTAAGAGAAAAGAATACTATAACCAGTTTTCCAAAATAAACATATTCTATTGTTCCAGAGACGATATCTGTATCTAATTCATTACTTACATTTTTATAGCCAGTGTTCAAATCATTGTTTATTTGCGCAATACTTGCAGCCATCGTCCCCTCTATGTTCGGATTCGCCTGCCGCGCGTCTAATGCACTCCCGGGTTCTGTGGTGGTATTGTTGTTCACTATTGCCGGTTTTCCATCCAGGTCATTGTATTTCCCCGAAAATGCAACCGTCTTTAAATCTGCAAAAAACTTTGCAATCTTTCCAAGAATCTTCGGCATTTTCTCCTTGGATGCTATGTTTTCTCTTTTTGCTGCTACTGTAAACTCCGGCTCCTGTAATGCATCCGTTGCCTTTTCTCTTGTTTTCATCTGCTCATCAATCTTTTTCAGATTGGCATTCACGACTTCCACATCATAATCATCCTGCGGATCATCCATCTGCAGATCATAATACTTTGTCTTTGTCATGGCAGAACCTCCTCTCTCAGCTGTCTGTGTGTATAGTTATGTAACTGTGCATGCGTAAATTTGTGTAAAACTGCATGCGTATTATAAATAAGAAGAACTTTGTAGCATATATCCTCTGGTGACATACGCCGGATCAGTTCTTCAACAACTCCGACACGATCCGCTACATTCAATTTCAGATGCACGAGTATGTAATAATGCTCCTCATCTGAATACAGATCATAATTGTTTTCTCCTAGGCTGGCATTTAAACATTTTACAAGTGTCGGATGCGTATACGGTATCCGTTCATTCCACCGCATTGACACACGCGACCGACGGAGTTCTAAATTTTCACCAGCACCTGGAATGATATGTAAGATTCTTTCGAACCGCTCGATGCCTTCTGCATCTGAAGTCTCTATGAATGCATTTCGTAATATTTTAGTAGTATCCATGTTAAGAGCCGCCACCTGCTTATCCTCGCTCTGCATCAATTGCTTCATTTCTTCAAACTGCTGCATAAACGGTGGCAGATAATCAATCATTTTTTTAACCACTCACATCACCCCTTACCGGGATTGCATCCTCATCCAATGTTACATTTTCAGATGCACCATTCAGTTTCACATCTGTAATATCCAATATTCCATCAATCAATAATAACCAAGATTCAATCTGGCTCTTGCGCACCACCAGGTTATCTTCATTACTCCAATCAGCAGAAAGTTCTGTAAAATACCCATCTATTGTCGACTTTATATCGGATTTTAAGGATTCAAATGAATATCCATTCTTATAAACCGCGGTAACCGCCACAGCAACAGGAACTTCTTTCACTCCCATAACCTTTACCACATGCCCAATAGGTGCCAGACCATATCCATCTCCTGTCTTATCATCCGGATCTACATCATTTTGTACTTTCTTCACTAATGTAGCTGATGGAGCTTTAAGCTCTGATGATATGATATACACTCGAACAGTGCCACCCACTGTAAGAAGTTTATTTTTTGCAGCATCATGTACCGCTTTCAACCATGCAAATACTTCCGTTCCAACGGTTTCCGCAGACTGCTTTCCAATCCACTCCGTAACTGCTGTAACAGGAATAAACTTTGCCGGATCATATCCTTTTTCCCACATCCGGATAACTTTGCATGCACCAACTCCATCAATGGCCGATACACGTTCCTTATAATCCGGATTGTTGCCACAAAAGCTTGTACTAGAAAATCCCTCGTAATAACGTTCACGGAAATCTTCCACATCTTCCTCATCCTCGCCGGGGATCAAAACCTCTGTAAGTTCCGCTGATTCCATATCATTCAGATCATTCTTTGTTTCAATCGTAAGCAATGTTCCCAGCTGCTGGTTTCCAACAATACCGGCAGTCTCACATGTTACCTGGTACTCTCCGGTTGCTTCATCCATTACAGATGTTACCTCATAGTTCAAATCTCCGAGATTAAAACGATCACCAATGGAAATATCTGTATCTGACGGTTTTACCACCATTTTACATATCGCATTTGTTTCTTCCTTTGGATAAATTCCGTTTTCTGCTGCTCGTTTGATTAAATAATAGTAGGATGCTGTATCTGCGTATACTTCATTCACAATCATATCCATGTCTATGTACGCTTGCGCAAGCTCCATAGCCATCGGAGCAATCGCATCATAGATCACAGATCCTTCACGCTTGTCCAGCTTATCACTCACCTGCGAAAGCATTTCTTCCATAATGGAATCAAAATCTTTATTCTCAAACACTAATATCCCACCTCCGTTTCCAATCCGCTTACTTTATCACCTTCTGCTGTAATTACAGAAAATGTAACATGCAGGGCTTTCTTTCCAACCGGTTCCATTTCAAAATCTGTACAGGAATCAAAACGATCATCTGCAGTAATTGCATCCGTAATCCTCAGTGGCAGTTCTGACATAACATAAGATAGAGACTTCCCCCTCAGATCCTGAAACTCCACTCCATAATTCCATGAATAAATTACATTTTCATATCGCTCTGTGTTCAAAATTTTCAATATTGCCTGCCGGTTTGCATCTTCTCCATCTGCTTTGCCAAGAAAAATTCTTGAATCTTTCTCAATGGTTCCTATCTGCATTGCATATGTAAGAGACGGATCATTTTCCACTTCAAAGCCGGTCATATCATCTTCTTCATCGTCATCATCATAATTTGTCGGGATCATTCCTTCACCACCTTGTCTATTACCACAAACTCCTGACCGCCGCTTTTGCGCATCATCAACACTTCATCCCCAGCTTTTAAGGAATTGTGAATCATAATCTTTACATTTTCCAACACAATGTCATCACCAGCTCCGCCCGATCGGTCCTTCGTTTTCCATCCATACTCTTTCTTAATTGTTACTTCAACCTCATGGTCCGTCATGCTTTGTGGCACCACCAAAAATTCTTCTCCAATTTCAAAAGAGTTTGTAATTTTCACTTTCAGAGGATCTTCGCTGGTAACCACACCGGTCACATAATCACACATCTTTGCAGCCCGTACCGCATCCATTGCAATCTTCTTAATCAACTGCACCAGATTTCCGCTACTCACTAAAATCACCCCCAGACAAAACCAGGTCCATTGTATATTCACAATTTTTAAATGTGTGTGTCACTTTCTCTACCAGCATATAATTCGCAATTTTCAGATCTCCCAAATCAAGTATGACTGGCACAAGCGATCCTCCACGCACTTTATTGTTTCCAATCACGCCTGATATGGTAAGTGTACGCTTCTCATGGCTATACAATTTCAATAATGCCTGTGCTTTCAGCTTTCCAATATCCGGACTATTGATCTCATCCGTAAACTGCAACGTTCCCCATTTTGCGATTTTCTTATTGTCACGTACCAGATAAATTCCATAACTGGTTCCAGTATTTTGACTTGTTGATGTCTTTGTACTTCCTTTTTTCTTCTTACTGGATTTCTTTTTCTTATAGATCAGCTTGATCTGGTTATACACATCCGTATCAATCGTTGTTTTGTAGGAATAATCTTCTCCTGTTTCCGCATCTACCAGACAGGTATTTACCTTCATCTTTGCCACATCAGTCAGGCACAATTTTCCAATATTATCATAAAAAACATATGTCTTTCCTTTTACCATTAAAGTATCATCCAACGCGTTTTGAATCATATCGAACAATGCCGTATTGTCCTCAACCGCTGATCTGCGCCACCCTGTCTTTGCCAGTGTGCCGCATTTTAACAGGAAGCGCTTTGCAATAATCCGAATTACTTCATCTGCTGTTTTTTTACTATAAATAAGGGTGTCTTTGTTTTTCAGATACCTAAGCTGATCATACACGGTATACGATGCCATCCCGTCCTTCTTGACTTCTTTTGCAAAAACAAAGCCATAGAAAAACTTCTTGCTGTCCACAGTAACAAGAACTTCATTTCCCATGCCTATGGAAAATCCTTTTTCAACTTTTGCTGTGAAAGTAAATTTGCCAGGTGTGCTGTCTCTTTCCCATACAACCTTTGCTCCATCTTCCACTGGTACTGTAAATTTCTTTTTCCCATTATTTACAGTAATCATTACATTGCCATTCGGTATTTTTCCCGTTTCTGCTTCATCGGCTTTTATTGTTTCCGCTTTTGCCTCATGACGCGATAATATTTTCTGCAGATATTGCAATTCTTTCTTGGAATCCTTTTTTTCACCAGAACCGGATGAATTATTTCCAGTATTTACATATTTTGGCGTGCCATAACCGGTAATTGTGGCATTATTCAAAGAATATGTCCGCCGCGCTACCTTATCGGATGTATTTCCTTCAATAGTATGTAACTGGCCACCACTAACACTTTCAACAATTCCTACATGGCTGCGGCCTGTTTTAAAATAAACAATATCCCCTCTTTTTGGCGTGTACTTCCCTTTATACTTAAACTGTCCTTTCTTTTGATACCACTGCATACCATAAGCTACGGATGCCGTTTTCGGAACAATGGAAGTAGATACCCCGGCTTCATGTGCACACCATGAAACAAACGAATGGCACCATGCAGCACCATTCGCTCCTGTATATACTCCATATTTGGTTTTATTGCTTCCCTGCTCCCGGTACCCGATCTCGCCAATCGCTACATTAACGATATCTTTCATCAGCTACCACCTCCCGGAAATTTCAATACCGTTCCTGCATACAAATAATGACCATTCGATGATGATTTTCGTCCATGCTTACGAGCTGCATTTTCAATCGTTTTCTGGTTTAACTGATAGAGTTTCTTCCATGCAGATGCATTGTTCATCTGTTTCTTCGCAATTTTCATAAGCGTGTCACCAGATTTTATCTTGTAACTTTTGGCTATAGCTTTCGTTTTCTTCCGTTGTTTTTTAACCGTAACAACCGTTTTCTTTTTTCCGGACTTTGTCTTTTTGTCTTTCGGTACAAGTTTCTTTGCTCCCCAGTGACGGTATTCTTTCATGTTAAGCTTTACACACACATCTGATCCGTATTTATCTGCATCTTCCATGATCTCATAATCTTCAATGGTCACATCCATTATGATATCTTCGATAAGATGTTTATCTGATACTTTGTAACGATTAAACTTTAGCGTGACTGGGTTTTTCTGATTTTTCCATTTCTCCAATTTCGAAAGATAATATGCAGCCCCCACTTTTGCTTTTTCTTGTGAAAAAGGATATTTATGGATTGGCAATAAAAGCTCCGGGATTGTAATATCAGACAATCCCGGAGACTTAATGTAGTTAACCTCTCCCTCATTTATGAGAGTTATGGTCTTATTTTTGTTATTGGTCTTGATGTTAAGAGATCCTGGGGTCACCGGAAAAAGAACCCCATCAATATATAATTCATACATCTTTAGTGTTCTCCTTCCGCTGCTGCATTCATTTCTTCCTCAATTTTGCTACGCAAATGCTCTGCCATTCCATCTAAATCCATGTCATTGTTTACGTTGTTGTGGTTGATCATCTCAACCTTGATCTGTGCTGTTGTAAATTTATTCACGTACTCACGATCTGCAATATCTCTCAGGTACTTCAGATCTTCGCTGGATGCAGATAATGTATTAGCTGTTTTGGCGGTATTCTTTGCAGTGTCTGCTGTATTTGCTGCTGTTGCCGCGTTGCTGGATGCAAGCGCATTTGGATAATTATTTGTACTTGGAATATTCGTGGCTTTTGATGATATTGTATTCTTTATTTTACTGGTTACACCATCGCCCCATGCTGCTCCGGCAGTATATGCATCTTTGGCCCATCCACTTTGATAGACATCATACGTTTTTATTCCTTTATTAAATGCATCTGTTACGCTGGTATAATCTTTTGTATTTCCGGCAGCTGCAGCCGCTTTTGATGCATAATTATCTGCTGCGCTCGTAATGCCGCTATAATCAAATTCGACAAAAGGCAGCTTATTCAGTGCGGAACAAATACCAGATACTACAGTAAGCGCTGTAGACAGCATGTTGTACCAGAGTGCCTGTACATGACTAATCGCATTGTGAAAAGCAATCTCAACATTGGTTGCACATGCTCCCCCTGCGTTCCATATTCCAATAAAAATATCTGCAACTGATAATCCCCAATTTTTAAAATACTGGATAACAACATTGATTCCTCCGCAAATTGCACCAAATGTACTTTGGGCAATATGTCCAGCTCCTGAAAAATGATTACATAACGCAACCAACACAATGATCAACGCCATAATTCCAACAACTATCCATGTTAACGGGCAAGACAACATTGCAGTATTTAGCCCGTACTGTGCCGCGGTTGCAGCCGCAGTTGCACTTGCTTCTGTTCCTGTTGCTGCTGCGTGCGCATATGATGCAACACACATTGTAATCTTAATTCCTGTTGATATCATATCTATTGCGTTCGTAATGCCAACATAAGTTGCATAAGCCGCTAATGCTGCAACCACACCATAAACAACAGGACCTATAATTTGCCAGTTGTCTTGTACAAAGGTTCCTATTGATCCAATTCCTTCAAATATATCAAGTACCACACCTGCTACTACTGCAAGATCATTTATTGCATTTGTAGCAAACTCCTGAAACCCGTCTGTATTTGCCAAATCATTAAGTCTCTGCAAAACCGGCTGAAATGCCATAGTGGCGTCATTTTGAAATACCGTCCACATCTGTCCCCATGTCATTGGCATATTTTCAAAATTAGCATTTATCTCATCAGTCGCAGCAAATACCGCTTGCTTCACAACATCAGCCGACAGTTCCCCATCTTGTGCCATGCTTCGAATCTTACCGATTGGAACATTAAGATAATCTGCAATATTCTGAATCAGATTCGGTGCCTGCTCAAAAATACTGTTTAACTCATCACCTCGAAGTACACCAGAGCCCAGCGCCTGTGATAACTGCAATTCTGCATTTGCTGCTTCCTGCGTAGACGCTCCCGCAATTGTCATCTGCTTTTGGACTAAATTTGCGAACTGGACAACTTCTGCACTGGAACTAAATGCATCTTTCGCATTATTACCAAATCGGGCAACTACACTTGCCATATCTCCTAATGATCCTCTGGCATCGTTTGCAGCCACATAAACCATGTTGTACAAATCGGCCGTACTCTGCAATCCGTCATTCATCATATTTAATCTGGAAGTGGTCTGTGTGATCTCATCCGACATCTCCAAAATTTTTCCAGCCGTCTGAATACTCAAGTACGCCCCTGCCATTCGTTTAATTGCCGAAACTAAATTCGATGATTCACTTGCACCGTTTTGTAATGACTGATTAAATTGTTCCTGCCTTCGAATATTATCATTGATCGGACTACTCGCCTGTTGCATTGTTTGATTGAATTCTTCCGCAGCTACAGTTGCCTGTGCAATTTCATTCCGGGCAGCTTCCAAAGATGCCGTATTCACACCAGCATTCATTGCCTGATCCATATCATAAATCGAAGAAATTGCCATATTCACAGAACTGATGATATGCATAAGAGGGGCGCTAAAATTGTCTGCCAACTGTATTCCCGTTGTAATTGTAGCCATATCATCACCGCCCTTCTGCTTCCTTCGCTATTTTCTTTGCCTCTTCCTTTTCCGCTTCAATTCTTATATCTATACAGGCAATAATAAAAGCCTTTTCCTCCTCTTCTAAAGCAACCCATTGGGAAGGGAGAATGTGGAGCTTGTGCAATGCATAATATGCATAGTTTGCTTCCGCATCCCCTTCCTCAATTAGTTTTTTGCCTGCTCTGTCTTATCCTCTAAAGTATCAAATCCCTGGAACTTCTGAACCCATGCAGAAAGGTCCTGGTATTCTCCCGGGTTGTCGATCATGGCATACAGAAGTTCTCCCGGTGTCTTCACTCCATAAGAATCCTGTAGTTCCTTATTGTAAAGATCCGGTTCAACAATGCTCTCTGCGATCAGATCATTGATATATGCCGTTGTATCCAATTTTGGACGGAACATATTCGGCTTTCCAACTACCGGAACATCTTTTGTATGGCCCTCACGCATTGTTTCATTTCGCTTTGATGTAATCGGACGAAACTCAAACTCCAAAGGATTGCCATTTTCGTCCACAAAAGCTTTCGATGGTGCATACTTCCCGTTCTCTCTTTTAATTTTGTTTTTTGCTAAAAATCTGCTTAAATTTGACATACATTGTCTCCTTTCTTCCTATAAAAAATCCCCTCATGCCAGACACATAAGGGGCAATATTACGCTGCAAGTCCAATAATTTCTTGAAACTCTTTCGGCATATCAAAATCATCAAATGTGAAGCTAACATCCTCGTCCAGATATGAGTCAGAAGATGCATCAAATTTCGCAAGCACTCCACTGTCAATGTTGCACTGTAAAAGAGTGATTGTCTGAGATCCTGCAGCACTGGATGGATCATCATTCGTGATCTGAATTTCGAAATAGACATCCTCACCAGTGTTTTTAAAATCAAGCATCATTTTACGGAAAATGCTCGTATTATAATGTATTGTACAAGATCCGGTTCCTTCCCATGATACCGACTTATTTCCCTTTCCTGTCTTGCCAAGAGTTGGAACCTTTGCCTTGTTCTTCTTGAAATTCGCTTCAAGCTTGATTGCGGTCATCAGATTGTATCTACGTTCACCAATTGTCACGTAGCACTCTGCAAGAGCTGCAGAGATAGAATCCTTTGCAAGCATCACATTATTCATTTATACTTCACCCCCTTATTTCACTACTGTAGTCATGTACATAATACTCATGGCATTTACAACTTCAACCGTATTATTAACGACTACCGATTTCTTTGATTCTCCCTGTTCCACGGTGACATTATCCCGCTTGAAATTCTCAATAGCCCGCAAATTCTGTAATTTTTCACGGATCTCGCACAGCCCACTTTTCAAGCTGTTCCGCCCTGGATCATCATTTGGGAACTTCCCACGGAACCGTGTCTTAAAGAGCAGTGCATCATCATTTGCAAGCTGGTCTACAACCCTGATTGTCTGATTGTCGCAAAAAAATTCGTTGCAATCTTCCGTGATGGTTATGTGTGTATTGATATCACTTAGAATCTCAATTTCATCATCATTTCTATCAAACACAAGCTGTCCCTTTTTGATATAATCTTCCAGATCATTGTCAATTGGCTCAATGGAAAATTCACCATCGTACACTCTGCCCTCGCAGGACTTATTCACCGCAGTGGAGCATTCCACCCCGGTAAGCCAATATACAGCGGATGCTTCCGGCCAGCCCTCGTCCGTCGTTTTATTCGGTGTGGAAATAACTCCCATATAGTCAGCATCCGACTTGTAAAGCACAAGCTGAAACTTCTTACCAACTTCATCACGCATACGCTTTACATATGCCACATACAGCCTCTTGGTCACCTCATCTGTAACCACAACGCCCATCGTATTAAATCCGTAGGCTTCTGCCTTTGCCAGATACTCCGCATGCGCATCGCCATTGACGACACCATTCGTTCCACCAGACAGTGCTGCCGATGCAACTGCTGCAAGTTCCAACGTATCTGTTTTAAATGTCACAAAGTCATTATCTTTCAGATCAGCCGCTTTTTTTACATTCTGTACTTCAATTCTGGACGTATCAAGATATGTAGTTACATTCCACGACTCTGGATCATCCACGTCCTTTGCTATGGAGATCCTGATCGCATTGCCGCGTGTCCCCGTGTGCTTAGCTGTAGCATAATCATTGGACGCTTTTGTCCCGCCACCGTTTAACCGGTATGCATACAGCACCAAGGTACCGCCAGCAAACAGATCTCGCAGTCCTTTCATCTTATCGTCAGTATAACTATATCCGAATATCTTTTTCGAATACTTCTGCATATCCGCTGTAGTAACCTTAAAAACCGTATCATCCGGTCCCCAGTCAAGTTCCAGCGGCATTGTGGCAATACCTCTGTTAGACAATGCCGCAGATGCAATCCCCGCACTTACGACATTGATATACGCGCCTGGAAGCACTTTGTTCTGGGTTATCCATGTTCCTCCTCCAAACGGCATTTACTTCACTTCCTTTCTCAGATAATCACCGGTGATCTTATCCACCTGCGCAATCGTATATGTTTTTCCATCTTCCAGCAACGCTTCCAGCAGATCCCGCTTTTTCTTATAGCGTTTGGATTCTGCCAGCTGCTGCTTTGTAAATACATCCGCAGATGCCTGCGGTTTTACTTCTGGCTTTGTATCGCCCATATTGTTCACCTATCCTTTCAAATGTAATATCGTTGTAATGGTTTCCATAAGGGGAGCCGGAGTCTCTACCTTGCGGACGAAATAATTGTAATTTACAAAGAAATTCAGCACTCCGTCTGTAATCTCATGATGCATGTCCGTCCCTCGTACCGGCCTGTCTGCATCCAAAGGCGTAATATTCTCCAATGCCCATAACATACGATCAGCTACATCGCGGCATTCACTATTCGGATTGTCCTCCGATTCCGGGAAATACTGTATACAAAATGGATTGTCCATCAAATACCGTTTGGATGGGAAATCTGTCTTGGATGGATTTAAGAGGGTAATAAAAAAGCAAGGCTCTTTCAAGTCCTGCTTTATTTTCTCTGTATAAATTTCATAATCATCCCCAAACTCTTGGTTCAGGGCAATTGCTATCCCGGCTATCACGTTGTTAATCATTGAATGCCCCTTTCAAAAATTCATAAAATTCTGCTTCTAACTGTTTTGGAGCAATTCTCTTTACATCATTTTCCGATTTTGTCATCATAAGTTTTCCCGGAACCCATGCTTTCTTTAATCGTTTTCCCAAGGCAGGAACATATCTTCCCGGAGTTTGTACATGTCCGTATTCAACATAACTTGCATATTCTATCGGATTCTTAATTTCAATTATGTATTGCTTTCCAGACTTTTTCACCTGTACTCCATTTACATATGCAAGTATTTCATCCATAGAAACTCTTCCGCCTTTCGCAGCCTCTTCTGGTGTTTTTGAAATCCACCCACGGCGTAAAACACCGCCTTTTCTTCCCGATGGATTTATCCTTTTAGTATACTGCTCACCTTTTTTATGCTTTTTACCGTCACGCTTTGCTGTTGCAGTGACCTCATAAGAATAATTTCCAACTGGAGTACGTTTAATAACATATGTAAGTAATCTGGCAGCAAATTTCTTCGCACTTGCTTCACAAAACTGCTGCCGTTTTGCTTCATCCTCCAGTTTTTTAAGATTCTCCTGAAGCTTTACCAACTCCCGCATATCCACGCTTCCCATTCCCATCATGCATACCTCTCTGATAATTGCAACACAATCTCCTGATGCGTCGAATATACTGCTGCCACACCGCCGCATTTATAGTTTTGTGTCACACTAGCCTGTGTTACTGTAATCTTTGCTCCCGGCTTGATCTGCACGTCCGGAGATAAAAACAGCTTTGTGACCTGTGCGGTCTTTGCAGCTGATTCCGTCTGATCCACTGCACTGACGCTGGAATATGATAAGCGGCATGGTTCATCTTCCAATACCACCACATCTTTTTCTGTTGTAATTCTGGTTTTTGGATCTTTCAATTTCTGATGCTCCATAACCGTACATCTGCCATCATATGTGGCTTCCTGCGCTTCCCTTGCAAGTGCCTGTGCCTGTTTGATTGCATCCGCGATCATTTCCATGCCACCTTTCTGTATCGGTTCAATGAAGATTTATAATTTTTCAGCACTGTATCCTTGAAATTATCATCCACATACTGACGGAATGATGTAGAAGTATCGCCCTCGGAAATTGAGGAGACAGAACCAACAGCTCCCGTCTCACTTCCAATATTCTCATTCCGATACAGATCCATCGCCATGCGGTAGCCGGTGTTTTGTAACCCATCCGGCATTTCCTCCACATGACAGTAATTCTTAATGATTTCTTCCACATCTGCAATGACAAATTCAAGCACCACATCCTTAGAATCACCCTCAATTCCAAGTAGTGCTTTTAACTTTGCCAGCTCCATAGGCTATCCGATCTTATGCTTGATTGCTACGATTCTAAGCTGCTTCGGCTCATATACCGGCTTCCAATTCTCTGCCATAGCAAGCTCTGCTCTTGTCGGAGTCTCTACGTGGTCACGCTTTGCCCCGGTGTATGCAATTCCTCTTGGATGGAGGATAAACGCTTTTCGGTTGATCAGGTAATCAATACCACCACCGGTCTGCTTATCACGGTCCACTTCTGTTGCCACATGGCCAACCGGAGATCCATTTCCATATGCGATTGCTCCATTACCAAACAGATATGTAGTATAGATACCCTCCCCTGTTACCGGACATTCATCATCCACTGTCACGCGTCTACCCTGATAAGTATCAAACTCCACATCCGTAGAATCACGTTCTGTCTCGATCAGGTTCAGCTTTTTCAGAAAAGATTTCGTAGCGGAATGCATTGCAACACCGGAAAGCTGTGCCTGTGCATCCCCAAGAAGCTGGCACGCATCAATAAATGCGGATGCGCTGATCAATTTGGCAGGTTCCGATTTTCCCGCTGTCAGATCAAGAATATGATCTGCCATTCTTGTTGTCTGCTTTGGAGTACCAACCGGGTCCTCGGTTGTTGTTCCAAACACGCCGGACAGGATCGCGATCAACTCTTTCTGCATATCTCTCGCCCAGTAACCAGCTACCAGATCACCGATTGCTTTCATTGGATCAGCTCCAGCCAATGCCGCGGAAAGATTTGTAGCAGCCCACATCTTCTGCCTAAGAATTGTGGTAGATACATCTTTGTTCGAACCGATCTTTGCCGGTGTCATCTTCACATCCTCAAGTGTTGGTTCCGATTCTCCATTCAGATCCTCAAAGAACGGCATATTGTGTGTTCTGGCCGCTTCACTTGCCAGTGTGTCAAATTCCGGGCTGTTTACCACGATTCCAGACCGGAAAAACGCGGACAACTCCATTGTTCTGTTGATTACATACCGGTTAAAAAGCTCCGGTACGATCACGTCTGCAATTTTTGTAATTGCCATAAATCATCTTCCTTTCATACTGTTATAATGTTACTCCGGCGGCTGCGGCCAGTGCCTTTGCCTGCTCCGGATTGGATTTTAAAAGTTCACCCTGTTTGGTCAGATTGAACGTCTCTTTCGCAAATGGGTTCGCAGTTCCTGCGCCGCCGGTGCCACCCTGTGGATGATACGGTGGCTTCGGCTGTTCCTGTTTGAACAGATGTGCCATTGTCTTATCTTCTTTGTACGGCTTTACTGCTTCCTCTACGCCGACCGGCTTACCCTCTTTGTCAAATGTGAACTTGTCAAGTCCACCAGCTTTGTAGATCAGATAATCCGGATCAAGTACGCCCTGCTTTGTGAGGGAATCTTTCAGCGCATAGGTCTTTGAGATCTGGTCATTGGCTGTCTGCTGATCTTTTAACTTCGTCTGCAGATCCGCAATGGTGTTCTGTAATGTCTCATTGTCTGCATTGTTCTTTTTCAGATCCCCGATTGTTGTATTAAGCGTTTTAATCTGACCGGCAAGATTCTCTTTTTCTGCCACGGCGGTATCATACTTACCTT
>ERZ791893.1092-NODE-1092-length-15302-cov-3.014167_pt1 | contig 15302 bp, 6 predicted proteins | sample MGYA00510154_ERZ791893 | MGnify/ENA primary metagenome ERZ791893 (study PRJEB30046, sample SAMN00792068) | human gut metagenome | study: EMG produced TPA metagenomics assembly of the A metagenome-wide association study of gut microbiota in type 2...
GGTCATTCGTGCCGTAGGCTGTAGAGCTTTCCTAATTCTAGAAGCCCCGCACGAATGACTCTATCCCTCAGCGGCGCCCAACCGTATGAAAAACAGTGAACGATATCAAAAATTCTGTGCTATAATAGGGCAAATACCAGTTAGTTACCTTACGTAAGGAGTGATGGCGATGAAATATACAAAAACAGCAGCCTTTATCTGTGCACTGCTTGTCTGCAGCGGCGGACTGTCCCAGGCGGCGGACAAGAAATCGGACAACGTACTGCCCCAGCGGTTTTCCGATGCCATGACCTGGAACCTCCAGAACCGGCCCCAGGACATTACGGTGACCAAGGTGGCGGTTCCCGTGGAGAGCTCTTCCCATAGCGGAACTTCCCAGGGGACCCAGCCTGCCAACGGCATGCCTCCGGCACCGCCTTCCGGGGACGGCACCATGACCCCTCCGCCCGGTGGATTTAACCCGCCGGACCATGTGACCCAGGGCACCGCCGCCAGGAATATTACAGAAAATACGACTATTGCGGACCAGGTCTTCGGCTCCACCGGGGACGATGAAAATGCCCTCCGCATCACCGGCGCTTCGGTGACGTTGAAGGAAGTTTCCATCGATAAGCAGGAAGGCAAATCCTCCAGCACCGAAGGCGGCGATTTCTATGGTATGAATGCGGCCCTTCTGGCTACAGACGGAGCCCAGGTTACCATCGAGGATTCTACGGTCCACAGTTCTGCGGCCAACGGGAATGGCCTTTTCAGCTACGGCAAGGGTACGAAGATGATGGCAAAGAATGTGACTATCACCACCACCAGACATAATTCCGGCGGCATCCAGACCACCGGCGGCGGAGAGACAGAAGCGGAAAACCTGACCGTCGCTACCTCCGGCGATTCCTCTGCCGCCATCCGTTCCGACCGGGGCGGCGGTACGGTGCGGGTGAAAGGGGGGACCTTTGTCACTGCTGGCCATGGATCTCCAGCCATTTACTCCACCGCCGATATCGGAGTAGAAGGGGCTGCGCTGAAGGCGCTTCATTCCGAAGGGGCTGTGATCGAAGGGAAAAATAAGATTTCCCTCAAGAACTGCAGCCTCGAAGGCAGCATGGACAGCACCCGGGTCATGGGACAGCAGACCATCCGGGAAGAAAATGTCCATACCGTCATGATTTACCAGTCCATGAGCGGCGATGCAGAGCAAGGGGAATCGTCCTTCTCCATGGAAGGCGGCAGCCTTACGTCCCATAAGGGCGATGTCATTTATGTGACGAATACGGATTGCGCCATCCATTTGGATAATGTGAAAATTAAAAATGAAGACAACGATGGCGCCTTCCTCAGGGTAGCCGGAAACAGCGCTTCCCGGGGCTGGGGTAAAGCCGGCAGTAACGGCGGGAAAGCTGCCTTTACGGCGGACCACCAGAAACTGGACGGCACCATTGCGGTGGATACCATTTCCAGGCTCACCATGACCCTGGGCCAGGGAAGCACCTGGAAGGGGCAGGCGGAGATTCTTTCCAACGAAAAAGGAACCTCCAATGATGCCGGCATCTATCTCACCATTGCCAAAGGAGCCCAGTGGGACCTCACCGGCGACTCCACCGTCACCACACTGGATAATAAAGGTAAAATCAATACCCACGGCTACAGGCTGACGGTATTAAAAAAATAAATAGAGCACATAAAAAGCACCGATAATGATAAAGTCATCGGTGCTTTTATTTTGCGGGATTGCATGCTTACGGATAGAGCTGCCGGCACGGGGCTTTCAGGCAAACTCTACTGCCTGCGGCATGGCTGGCTTACAGTTGGAAGCGCTGCAGGCGAGCCGGCTCAACTCTAAAGGCTCAAAGCTTTGCTGCTAACCGTATTCCCTGCGATCAGAATTCTGGTCTCGATTTTTTACTTCGTTCCGAAAATGCGGTCCCCCGCATCGCCCAGGCCAGGGAGGATGTACTTATGTTCATTGAGCTTGCGGTCCAGGGAGGCCGTGAAAATCGGCACATCCGGATGGGCATCGTTTACCACTTCCACCCCTTCCGGAGCAGCCACGAGGCACATGAACTTAATATTCTTTACGCCCCTCTTTTTCATCATATCGATGGCTGCCACGGCACTGCCGCCGGTGGCGAGCATGGGGTCTACCAGAATGAAATCCCGGTTTTCCACGTCCGGCAGTTTGCAGTAATATTCGATGGGCTTTGCGGTTTCCGGATCCCGGTACAGGCCGATGACACCGACCCTGGCGGAAGGCATGAGGTCCAGAAGGCCGTCAACCATACCGAAACCGGCGCGGAGAATGGGGACGATGCCCACTTTCTTGCCAGCTACCCGTTTGCCCCGGGCTTTTTCCAAAGGCGTCTCGATTTCGATATCTTCCAGCGGCAGGTCCCGGGTCAGTTCATAACCCATGAGAAGGGTGATTTCCTTCAGGAGACGGCGGAATTCGCCGGAACTGGTATCCTTGGAACGCATAATGGTGAGTTTGTGCTGGATCAGCGGATGGTCAATAATGTGAATCTGCATAGGTGCCTCCCTGTAATGTAATCATAGAATAAACGAATTTACCGTACCTATTTTAGCACACCTGCCCATAGAATCCCATTGGTTATAAAAGAAGAGTGAAGAGAAAAGAGGGAAGAGTACATCTTCGGGCAAACGGCGTGCGCCAAAGGCGCAGGGGGGATGATTGGGATAAGGCGGCAAGCCGCTGGGCCTTCACTCCCAGATTTCAATTCCGGCTTTCTTCCCGTCTTACACACCACGTTTGACAGGCGTCTATTCTTTACTACATGACAACTCCCTTGATTTGTTGTAAAATGTGGATATTGGACTATGATATCCTAGGTTTATAAGACATTGATCCAGTTTATGAAACCGTACTAAGAAAAGAGGAAATATATGAAACATAGCAAAATCACTGCCCTGCTCTGCGCCCTGGCTATTGCCGGAGTGGGAGCGCCTTCTGTGTTTGCAGAGGATGCGAAAGCGGCACCGGCAGGTGAGGCGGCTCCGGCAGCCGGAGAAACTGCCAAGGCACCGGAAGTGAATTACACCGATGCCCTGCTGAAGGGCCTGTCTTTGACCCTTCCGGACGTGGAAAAATCCGTAGAATCCGGCACATTCAAGAACCTGTCTCCGGAAGCGCCGAAGCCCGTCGTAGAGCAGCCTGTGGAACAGCCGGTAGAAGAACCGACACCGGAGCCGGAGCCGGAGCCGGAACCGGAGCCCACCCCGGCACCGGCAGCAAAGTACACCGCTGACCAGGGGGATACGGCCAATGAACTCACCAGCGATGGCACCTACGATGGCCAGACCTATGTTTCCCAGAAGGCCAATGAAAATGCCCTCCGCGTATCCATGGCCTACATCAGCGCCACCGGCGATACCATTACGAAATCCGGCGACGTGGATGATGTCACCAATTCCGACCTCTATGGTAAAAATGCGGCCCTCCTCGTAAGCCACGGCGGTCACGGCGCTTTCACGAAAGCAAAAATTTCCACCACCGGCAACGGAGCCGTCGGTGCCTACGGATACAGCAAAGGCACTTATATCAACCTCACTGACTCCACCGTAGATACCACAGGAAACTTTGCTCCTGCCGTAGAACTTTCTGAAAAAGCCATGATGAAACTGTCCGGCAGCACCGTATCCACCGCGGGCTACGGTTCCCCGGCCATCAAGGTTTCCAAGAACGGCGGCATCCTGCTGGCAGAAAACAGCAATTTCACCACCACCGGCCAGGAATCCCATGGTGTCTACACCAATGGGGATGTCACCGTTACCAATGGCACCGTGAATGCAAAGGCTACAAAGGCCGCAGTGATCAAAGGCAATAATACACTTACCCTGGAAAGCGCTACCCTTGAAGGCAATGAAACGAACTCTGTTCCCTACAACGTGGTCCTCTATGCCGATGAATCGGCTATCGGCACCATGGGCACCCAGCAGTTTAATGCCAAGGACTCCACCCTTATTTCCCATAAGGGCGGCATGTTCTACGTCACCAGCACCCATGGACGGATTACCCTCGAAAACACAGCCATCCAGCAGGACAATACCCTTCCGGTACTTACGGTGACCGGTAACGACGGCAGCTTCGGCTGGGGCAACCCCGGCAGTAACGGGGGCCACGTGGAACTGGTTCTCAAGAACCAGAAACTCGATGGTAATATCCTGGTAGACTCCATTTCCGATGTGAACGTGAACCTTACCGAAGGCTCCACCTGGACCGGCGCTGTCCACATCGTTCCCAACGCCCAGAATGGCGATGCCTATAAGACAAACGCCGACATCTTCATTTCCGAAGGCTCCACCTGGACCCTCACCGAAGACAGTGAAGCCACCACGGTAAACAATCTCGGCACCATCAATTACAATGGCCATACCATCAAACTGGCTGACGGCACAGTGATGAAGGGCTGAAAAAAATAAGAAACGAAAAACCGCAGGAATGGATCCTGCGGTTTTTTGCTGATGACTGTTTACTTATTGCACTCACCAGCTGAATGGTTCGTAAGGGTTGTGGGTGAACATTGCTGCGCTTGTTCACCGGGTTGTGGGCGCTTCGCGCCGGGGGCATAAGGTGGGGCTGGCTTCGCCGGAATGGGAGCTTTAGCTGTGTTCTCTAGGGAAGCGCTGATTAAATCGTTGTCAGATTTCATTCTTGTTTTTTTATACAATGCGAGGAATAATTCGACGCGAATAGCGAGCTATTTAAAGCAGCAGTCATGCATAGGACTGCTGAGGTCAAGGTAAGTTGGCGCTTTTTCTGCACATCAAAGCGCCTTCCTTTTATCCTTGGCCGGATTATGACGAAGCAGTGCATAAAAATCCTTATGAAATCTGACTCTGCGAATTAATCAGTGCTTCCCTGGACGACAAAATGTCTGCAGACTAGGTATGCATCCCCAGGTTCATTTGCTGATGCGATAAAATCGTTGCCGGAATTATAAACTCGCGGCGCCCTATGAATTGTGCGCCGACTAATCATTCCTAATTCCTAATTCCTCATTCCTCATTTTTGACTCAGCCGTTTATCCTGCAAGCTGGAGAAAAGTGTCATACATGCAAATCTATGTTCTCTATACCTATCCTCTTTCAATTGTGTTATAGTGAGTCATATACGACAAACAGGGAAGAATCCCAAATCCATAGAATAAGAAAGGCGGAGTTCCATGAATATTATTGATGAACTGAAGTGGCGTGGCGCTGTGAACCAGCAGACCGATGAAGAAGGACTGTACAAACTGGTAGGGGAGAAATCCATTTCCCTCTACTGTGGCATCGATCCCACCGGTGACAGCATGCACATCGGTCATCTCATTCCCTTTATGATCCTGAAGCGGTTCCAGCTGGCCGGCCACCATCCGGTCATCGTTATCGGCGGCGGCACCGGCTCCATCGGAGACCCCTCCGGCCGGAAGACCGAACGGGTTCTCCAGTCCCAGGAAACCATCCAACACAATGCAGAATGCCTCACCGCCCAGATGAAGAAACTCTTCGGCGAAGATGGCTTCACCATGGTGAATAACTACGACTGGCTGTCCAAGATTTCCCTCCTCGAATTTCTCCGGGACTACGGCAAGCTCTTCAATATCAATACCATGCTGGCTAAGGAAGTGGTGGCATCCCGTCTGGAAACGGGGATCTCCTTCACCGAATTCTCCTACCAGATCCTCCAGTCCATCGACTTCAAGATGCTCTATGACAAATACAACGTACAGCTCCAGATCGGCGGTGCTGACCAGTGGGGCAACATCACCAACGGCGTAGAACTGCTCCGGAAGACCGAAGACGTCCATGATGCCTACGGCCTTACCATTCCCCTCATGCTGAAGGCAGACGGCACGAAATTCGGCAAAACCGCCGGCGGCGCCGTATGGCTGGATCCGAAGAAGACCTCTCCCTACGAATTCTACCAGTTCTGGTTCAACCAGGATGACCGGGATGTGGTGAAATACCTGAAGTACTTCACCTTCCTCTCCCACGAAGAAATCGATGCCCTTGCCAAAGAAGTGGAAGAGCATCCGGAACACCGGAGCGCCCAGCGGAAACTGGCGGAAGAAGTGACCCGCTTCGTCCATGGCGACGAAGGACTGGCCCAGGCAGAAAAAGTGACCCAGGCCCTCTTCTCCGGCAACATCCAGGAACTTTCCGGCGATGAAATTGAAGGCGCTTTCCGCAACACCAAAGGCGGCGAAGTCCATGAAGCTCCTATCAATATCGTGGAAGCCCTGGTGGAAGCAGGCGTAGAAAAATCCAAACGCCAGGCCCGGGAAGACGTCAAGAACGGCGCCATCCGCGTCAATGGGGAACAGATTCGTGACATTGAAGCCAGCGTCACTGCCCATCCGAATACAAATGGTAAATTCATCATCATCCGCAAAGGAAAGAAGAACTACTTCTCCATTGAAGTAAAGCAGTAACAGGAAGTAAATAAGAAGTATCAGGATCCCTGAAAAGCAGCCGCTTTTCAGGGATTTTTGCGTGTGGAAAAGAAGAGTTCGAGGTCGAAAACCGCTGCAGTTCCGCCTTGAAGTCCCCGGAACTTCAGGGGAAAGATGCCCAACGGGCGGAAAGGGGACGTAACTTTTACTGCTTATGATTCCCTGCTTATTACTCTACGACTCTGCCCCGTCATTTGGAGGGGAGGTAGGCGTCGAAGTGGCAGTAACCATAAGAACCGTATGTGAGAAAGAGCCCAAAAATCTTCCATGGAAATGCCTGTGAAGGTACTGCAACTTCGGATATGGGGGAAAAAGCCCGGCAATCCCGAATGCAGGAAAGATTTCTCCTCTCCTCTAAGCTTCAGGAGTGCTGAAGATTAGCGTCATTGGGCATGTATACCACCGGTCGAAATGACGGGGGATGGCAGTAGTCATAAGACCGTATGTAAGAAAGAGACCTAAGTTGAGGCCTGGCGGTTTTGCTACCAATGATTCGGAATCTGATGGAAAACCCGATTTTCAATCCTTAAAAATCAATCCTTATCCTTATGCATATATTGCATAAAAATTCATGCTTATACGATCGGAATTACCAGGCAATATCGAACAAAGCTGATATAAAACTGCCATTTTCTTTAATGATTTAAAGCAACATAAAAATGACCACTTTTGCACAAAAATGACCACTTTTGCACAAAAAATGGAAATCGAAAATTTTATTTGATATTGTATGGGCAGATGGGAACGGGGATATCCCAGAAGACGAAAAAGGGCGTCCAAGGGAGTTCACCCGACATCGGTCAGCCAATCGGAACGAAAAAAGGGTTCGAATCCGGAAGTGCTGGCTGTCTGTGCCCCGCCACTGGAGAATGGCAGGGGACAAAGCATAATTTACTTCACTCTGTGCATAACCTGCATAGAAGTGACTTCGAAGGCCAGTCCTGAGCCTTGGAGACGAAGCACACATCATTTAAAGGATGGCGCAAGGAGGGAAGCAGGAGAGAAAAGCCATCCCGCCGCTGGGACGAAGTCCTGTGGGGATTCATGAGTCAATACATGCGGCACATCCGGCGAAGAGCCGCAGAAAATGATCAGGGCGTTCCAATCATTTCCTACCAAGGAGGGTAACATAATGAATAAGATTTACAAAGTCATCTGGAGTAAGGCAAAACACACTTATGTGGTCACCTCGGAAATCGCCAGGAGCCACGGCAAAGCGGAAAGCACCGGCAAGGGGCTGAAGAAGCTGGCACTGGCCCTGCTGGCGGTCCTGTCCATCATGGGACCGGGATATGCAACGGCTGCTGACTATGTCACTGTCAAAGATACGGCTGGTACAGAACAGACGGTCTATACGAAAGACGGTGTAGACAGCCAGTTGAAAGATTTGGCAAAACAGACGGACGTAGATACAAATAAAAATAATATCGAAACCAACAAGAATGATATCGCTACCTTGCAGTCAAATACCCAGGGGATTTCTTATAGCCCGGCTAATAGTGGCAGAACAATCATTAATAACAATTTACTTGTCAATAAAGCAATGACTGTTGATGCTGGTCTCACAGTTGTCAAAGCTGTCGAAGCGCAGGGATTCAAGACTTCATCTGATATACCTGGCGTAAATCAGCTGACCGTCTCTGGAAACACCATTCAAGGCGGTAAATACACGAAAGAAGTAGCTATTAATTCCAGCTACAACGTTTCTTTAACGGCCGGAACAAAGGCAAGTGATAAAGCAACCGTATCTGGTGGCAATGTAGTTAACCAGGCCAGCTATACCATCCTGAACAATGCCGGCACCGGTATCCAGAACAATGTCTCCGGTGCGAATGGCTATATTTCCAATAGCGCAGCCCAGATCCAGTCTGTTGCATCCAAGACTATCGTCAATAAGGCCGGCACTTCTATCAGCGACCAGATTACCGGCACCGATAGCGAAGGAAATACGGTGATCCTCAATGAAGTGAAGAGCAATGAAAATGGTACGACCTTCACCAACAGCGATTCCTCGACCACCATTAAAGGCAACGCCATTTCCACGGGCAGTATCGATGCTACGGGCAATATTACCGCTGCTTCTGCCGATGTAAACGGTAAACTCACTGCCGGCTCTGCTAGCGTTACGAAATCCCTCAACGTAGGCCACAATGTCAACGTAGGCGGCGCTGTCAATGCGGGCAGCCTGAACAGCCGTGGCAACCTGAATGTAGATGGCAATGCCCTGGTGAAAGGCACCCTGACTTCCCAGTCCACTATTAATGGCAAGGAAATCGTTTCCCAGACCAATATTACTGCCAAAAATAAAGTGGTCGGTATGCAGGGGGTTGTAGATAATACCCTCACTAGCGGTAACTATGTAACCGCCGGCAAGACGGTGGGCGAAAATATTGTTGCTCTCGATACGCAGGTTAAATCCAATGCCGATGCGATTACGGAAGAGGCAGCAACCCGTGAAGCGGCTGATACGGCTCTAACCAATCGGATTGCAGCTGAAGAAGTGGACCGTGCAGAAGCAGATACGAAGCTGCAGGAAGCTATCGATACAGAAGCTCGTCAGCGTAAATATTCCGTAACAAATCTGGAAAATGCAGATAAACAGCTGCAGACAAATATTGATAATGAAGCGGCAACTCGCGAAGCGGCAGATAAAGCTCTTGACTCCCGGACCTCGGATCTCGAAGCCAAGACCGAAGCCATTACCTATGATAAAGACTCCAGAACAGTCATGGTGGATGGTAAACTCACCGCTGCCGAAGGTATCACCGATGGAACAATGCAGGATGGCCAGTATGTGAAGACCGATAAATATGTAGGCCAGAACCTGAATGCCCTGGACCAGGGTCTGAAGGATGAAACAGCGGCTCGTGAAGCAGCCGACACGGCAGAAGCAACTGCTCGGCAGGAAGCAGATACGAAGCTGCAGGAAAATATCGATGCTGAAGCTGCTACCCGGGCAGCGGAAGACCAGAAACTGAATAAGAAGATTACGGCAGAGAAGAAATCCCGCATTGCAGCGGATACAAAACTGGTGGAAGCCGTCAACAGCGGCCTCAGCCTGAGCGGTGACAACGTTCTCCAGAAGAATACCACCACCATCGACGCCAAAGGCAATGTAACCACTTCCAAGACCGACGCCAATGAAATGATCCTGAACAAAGGGAACGATAATCAGATTACCATGAACGAAAGTGGTATCAAGGTCGGCACAAACAGCACGGTCATGGATAAAGACGGCGTTTACACCGGCGGTGATACCTACGCCGAAGCCAAGGCAGCCATGAAGTCCGATGGTTCCATCAAAGGGGCAGACGGCAAATTCACGGTTAACAGTGCGAATGGTACGGTCAATGTGAACGACCAGATCGAACTGAATGGAGCTACCGGCGTTGTGAAATCCAACGGCCTCAACGTGGGTAATGGCAACATGACCGTAAGCAACAGCGGCAACATTGTTACCAATGGAAACATTGCTGCTAAGGGCACACTGAGCGTAGCAAATGACAACTTCACCGTAAACGGTAACGGCGGAGTTACTGCAGCCGGTGGCAAGATTACTCTGAACTCCGATGGCTCCTTCAAGGCAGCCGATGGCAACTTCACTGTCAACAGCAACGGCGGTGTCACGGCAGCGAATGGTAAAGTGACCCTGGGCTCCGATGGCTCCATCAAAGGTGCCGATGGCAAATTCAATGTCGACAGCAATGGTGCGATCAAAGGCGCTGATGGCAAGTTCACCGTTGACAGCAACGGCGCAGTGAAAGCGGCCAATGGCAATACCACCATCGACAGTAATGGCAACCTGTCCACCAAGGGAACTGTAAGTGCAGCAAACGGCAAGTTCTCCGTTGATACCAATGGCAAGATTACTTCCACCGGCCTTGATGCAGGCAGCGGCACCATCCAGACCACCGGTACCGTACAGGCTGGGGATGTGAAGACCGGTACCCTGGAAACTACCGGCGACGCTACGATTGGTGGCAACCTGACAGTAGACAAGAACCTGACGGTTAACGGTGAATTCAATGCCAAGACCCTTTCCAGCAAGCTCGATGAAAACAACTACACCGAAATTCATGGCGGCAACGTGACCTCCAGGAACCTGAAGTACTCTGATACCGGCGAACTGCAGGCAAGCTCCTCCAAGATGGATGAAACCGGCAGTACCGTCTGGGCAAGGGATGATGAATCCATCGGCACCAGCACGGTTACCGCAGACAGCGTGAAGCAGTCCCTCTCCGACACCGGAGACAATCCGACAAATTATGCTTCCCGGGAAATTGCCCAGAATGGTAAAAATAAATACGAAATGACCGACTCCGTAGTGGAAGGCAACCAGTCCAATGTGACTAAGACCACCGCAGAGTCCACGGATTCCCAGATTGCTCTGAAAGATGACGATGGCAATGTCCTCAATAAGTCCTATATCACCCAGAATCTGAAGAAGATTCTTCAGGGCGTGGAAGAAGGGGACAGCAAGACCACCATCGAACAGGATGCCAACAACATCACCAACACCGCATCGAATGGCACCATTACCAACGATGCGGACAAGATCCTGAACAAAGGCGCCACCTCCATTACCAGCCAGATCGGTGACGGCTCTGCTGTGAAGACCGTGATGGATGCCAATGGCATTGCCAATACGGCCATCGGCGGCACCATTTCTAACGAAGCGAAGAATATTACCAACACCGCTGCAGAAAAGATTTCCAACAGTGCAGCGGAAATTGAAAATACCGCTGTGAAGTCCATCACCAGTAAAGTGGGAGATAATGTCAGCAGCAGGCTCAGCACCGATTCCATCGTCAATCAGGTAAAAGATGGCGATAAATCCAACACAGCTGCACAGAATGCTGAACAGACAGACTCCACGATTACCGATGGCAAGAACACCGCAGTTATTAACCAGAAAGCTTCGAGCATCGCTACCTCCATCAGCGATGGAACAGACGGGAAGTACAACCAGACCTACAGTTCCGTAGATATGTCCACGGAACGGATCTAGACCAGCGACACCCAGTTCAATGCATCTACAAAGACTGCTACCCGGAGCAAGGATACACTGACCAATGGTTCCACCATTCTGGATATTGTGAAGGACTCCAGCACCGGTACGATCAGCTCTACCGTAACAGATGGCACAGATACAAGCACGTTTAAACAGACAGCTTCTGAAGTTTCGACCAATTCGAAGAACATCACCAATATCGCCAGCGAAACCATTTCCAACAGTGCGAAGAATATTACCAATACAACGACTGAAAACATGACCAACACTATTGGTAAGGATCTGAAGACCACCGTAGGCGGCGAAATGTCTACTACCGTCACCGGCAAGGTCACCGAAGACTACAAGTCTGACCTCTTCACAAAGGTGGGCGGTAATGAGACCCATGCGGTAACGGGCAGCCAGACCGTCACCGTATCCGGAGACCGGACTGTCAATGTGAAGGGAACGGAAACGGAAAACTTCAATGCCCAGATTACCAACATCAAGACAAACCAGAAGACCTCCGTCGGCGGCAACCAGACAAACATCGTAGGCGGTGATCAGCAGAATACGGTAAGTGGCAATAAGTTGGAAACCGTCAAAGGTTCTGTAACCGAAAAATACGGCAGCCAGGCAACCACCATCGATGGTGACCAGAGTACAAATGTTGGTGGTAACCAGACCAATGTGGTAGCTGGCAATCAGACCAATACCATCAGTGGTAATAAGACGGAAACCGTCAAGGGCGATGTAAATGAAAGCTATGGCAGCCTGACGACCAATGTGAAGAATGACAGCAGCCTGACAGCCGAAAACATCAATAATACCGCAAGAAACAAGATCACCAACAGGGCTCTTGATGTGGAAACAGATGCAGCAAGCTCCATTGTGAATAAGGTGTCCAACGACTCCGGTACCAATATCTCCACCCAGACTTCCACCCAGACCCAGGAAGAAATGAGCCAGGCCGACGGTAAGAAAGCGTCCTACATCCGTGGCGCTGCGGAAGAAAAGTCCCAGCTTGTAAACGGAGATACGAAGACCACCATCGATACCATTGCGGGCCAGACCAATACGAATATCACCGATGGAACCAATACTTCCAATGACCTGCAGAAGGCAGACCAGATTGCTTCCTCCGTCACCGACGGTACCAATACCACCGTAGTGAACCAGGATGCAAAGAGCATTGCTTCCTCCATCACCGATGGCACCAGGTCCAACAAGACCAGAAGCACCGTAGACCAGAGTGCGCAGACCATCAAAGCCAGCGATACCCAGTACAGCGCATCCACAAAGACCGCAACCAGGTCTGAGGAGGCTCTGATGAATGGCTCCACGATCCTGGACGTTGTGAAAGACTCCAGCACCGGAACCATCAGCGCTGCCGTCACCGATGGAACCAATATCACCGGTACCACTATGACCGCTAAGGATATCACCAACACAGCGGCAGAAAACATGACCAACAATGTTGGCAAGGATCTGACCACCACAGTTGGCGGAAACCAGAAGACCACAGTCACCGGAGACAGCGAACTCACCGCTGAAAACGTGAAAGCCATCGGCAAGACCTCTATCACCAGCCAGATCGGCGAAGGCGACGATGCAGCTGTGAAGACAGTCATGAATGCAGATGGCATTGCGAATACCGCAACCGGCGGCACCATCAGCAATACCGCTGACAAGATTGCCAATACCGCAACCACTTCTATCACCGACAAGGTAGGCGATAAGGTAAGCCGTACCATGAGCACCAGCTCCATTGAAGACAAAGTGGGTACCACTACTGTGACCACCACAGATGGACTCACCAGGCTCACCAATGAAGCCGGCACCCATAAGACCCAGATGGATTTTGCTGAGGTCCTGAAGGACCTGGGCGTACGCGGAAGTGCTACCATCGATGGCGACACCTCTGTCGGTGGAAATCTGGCAGTAACCGGCACATCCACACTCACCGGTGATGTGACCATGAAGTCCAACGCCACCGTTGAAAAGAACCTCACCGTCAATGGCACCTCTGACCTGAAGGGCGATGTGACCATGGAAAGCAATGCTACCGTGAAGAAGAATCTCACCGTAGAAGGTGCTGCTACCACAAGGACCCTCAAGGTAACAGATACCTCCGAATTCGAGGGCGCAGCTACCTTCAATGATATTGTGACCATGAACAAGGGCCTCTCCGTAACCGGCGGCATCACCGCTGATACGGTCACCGCAGACTCCTACAAGGTCGGCGGCAAGACCTACATCGATGCGAATGGCATCAATGCCAATAACCAGAAGATCACCAACGTAGCCGCTGGAGATATCTCTGAAGGCAGCACCGATGCAGTGAACGGCGGCCAGCTCCATGAAACCAATACCCGGGTTGCCAACGTGGAAAACCGCGTGACCCAGGTAGAAACCAGGGTAGATAAGCTGGACAACAAGATCGATAAGGTCGGCGCTAACGCAGCAGCCATGGCCAACCTGCACCCGCTGGAATTCGATGCGGACTCCAAGTGGAACATCGCAGCAGCCATCGGTAACTCCGGCAGCGAAACCGCTAGTGCGGTAGGCGTATTCTACCGGCCCAATGAAAACGTGATGGTCAATGCCTCCGCTTCCATGGGAACCGGGGAGAACATGTTCGGCGGCGGCGTATCCGTAAGACTGGGCCACGGCGGCAACAAAGCCAAAGAAGCCCAGATGAAGGCAGCCGCTGCAGAGAATCAGGAACTCCGGAAAGAAGTGAATGACCTCACTGCCCGGATGGATGCTCTCCTCTCCGTACTGAACCCGAATATGTCCAAAGAATTCCCGGACGTGCCGGCTAACCACTGGGCTTACGAAGCGGTATCCCGCCTCGCAGGCAACGGCATCGTGGAAGGCTATGAAGATGGCAAGTACCACGGTGAACGCCAGATGACCCGTTACGAAATGGCTGAAATCATCTACAACGCACTCTCGAAGGGCGCTAAGGCTGAAAAGAAACTGGTCGAAGAATTCCGGCCGGAACTCCAGGCCATGGCTGCCCAGAAAAAGGCTTGACCTCAACCATCACTGGCCTTTGTCCCTCCAAAGCCGGATGATTTACCTTAACAAAGATCAGTGATTTGAGGATATAGAAAACCCCGTCTCTTCCCCCCGGAGAGACGGGGTTTTCATATGGGGAAAGGAAGGGGAAAGGGGGAATAGCGGCGAAGCCCTGCGTACTTGGGGTGCGGTCTTGAATAGGCCGATGGCCATGGAAAGGCGTGCATGCAAACGAATTTTACTTTCCTGATTGTTATTGAATATTTCTATAGGAAGTTGAAAAGTGAACCTTTTTGTATGGGCTTTCTTAAAAAGAAGTCAATTGTAAAAAAGCGGTTTTCCCGGTAAGAGAAGGTGAATGGATGAATCTGTAAGGATTGGATTAAAAACTGACAGTTCTTTGACGATAGAACCCAATAAATCTGATAAATATGACAGAACATTTACTCGCCGAACTGTTGATTCGTGTACCTGGCTATGATACCTTGGACTCAGGTCAAGGCCCGGGCCTCGGGGAAGGCGGACGGCGGCAGAGGAAACACGGTCACTCTTGCAGGCGGAATGCAGGCTCCGGAAATTATGGGCAATCCATTGATCCCCTATATTTCTCTTAAGGAGCAGGAACATGAAAAAGATCCTCGCAATCGCTGCCATGGCAGCACTCACCGCTGGCGTATCCGCTTACGCTGCAAATCCCTTTTCCGATGTAACTCCGGACGACTGGGCTTACCAGGCTGTGTCCGACCTCTCTGACCAGGGCGTGGTCGAAGGCTACCCGGATGGCACCTTCAAAGGCGAACGGAACATGACCCGTTACGAACTGGCCCAGATCATTGCCCGTCTCA